>SCPO01000146.1_pt1 | contig 159193 bp, 152 predicted proteins | sample 6106821 | NCBI WGS metagenome assembly SCPO01 (sample SAMN10720448, study PRJNA508395) | human gut metagenome | isolation source: Participant 2 stool, 0 month | host: Homo sapiens | collected 2017
AGGACCTGTCAACAATCCGATTGAATACGTTCTTGAAAGTATCCATACTATTTACAGTATCAAACATAAAAACGGGGCTATTCGCCGCGTCAATGTCAACATCGCCGCGACAACCGTGGAAAATTACCGTAAGCTCAAAGAAGCAGGCATTGGCACCTATATCCTCTTCCAGGAAACCTACCATCGGAAAAATTACGAAATCCTGCATCCCCATGGACCCAAGCATGACTATGCTTATCACACGGAAGCCATGGACCGTGCCATGACAGGGGGGATTGACGACGTTGGAGTCGGTGTCCTTTATGGACTCAACAACTATCGGTATGACTTTGCCGGCCTTCTCATGCATAAGGAACACCTGGAAGCCGTCTTCGGTGTTGGCCCCCACACCATCAGCGTTCCCCGCATTCGTCCGGCTGATGATATTTCCGTGGATGCGTTCCCCAACTCCATTTCCGATGACCTCTTCAAAAAAATCATTGCCATCCTTCGTATCACGGTTCCCTATACAGGTATCATCATATCGACCCGTGAATCTGCCAAAACCCGTGCTTCCGTCATCGAAGTCGGGGTTTCCCAGATCAGCGGGGCTTCCCGTACGAGTGTCGGCGGTTATGCCGAAGAAGAGGAAGAAGATTCTGCCCAGTTTGAAGTGAACGACAATCGAACTTTGGATGAAGTCATCAACTGGCTCCTGACGGACGGGTACATCCCGAGCTTCTGTACGGCCTGCTACCGAGCCGGTCGAACAGGAGATCGCTTCATGTCCCTTGCCAAGACAGGGGAAATCTCCAACTGCTGCCAGCCAAATGCCCTCCTTACGCTGAAAGAGTATCTTGTAGACTACGCCTCGGATGATACTCGCAAAAAGGGAGAAGACGTCATTGCAAAGGAGCTGGATAAGATTCCCAATCCCCAGGTTCGGAGTACCTGCCAAGCTTACCTAGATAAAATCATTCACGGGGAAAGAGATTTCCGCTTCTAATATTTTGTAATAAATATTACATAATAATTTCTTATTTTCGTTGTCTTTGCGTCAAATTCGTGAAATTCTCAGCTTTTCATAGTTCCTTCATCTTTCTTATCGTATAATAATTACATGTGATTTGAGAGGAGTGTATATCCATGAACATGAAAAAATATGCTGTAACCGCGGCTGTTGCTGCTGTTCTTTCCGGTACCTTTGCTGGCACCGTCCCCGCCTTTGCTGCTGGCGTTTCTACTACGATTGCAGCCAAACAGACGGCTGTAACAAACGCCCAGAAAGTCGTTCCTGCAGCGGCCAAACTTGTCAGTGCCAAGACTGATGACAATAAATTCGAGCTGGAATTCCTGGATCCTGACACCTTGGAACGCTATGAAGTCGAAGTCGATCGAGCCACCCAGAAAGTCAAGGAAGTCGAAGTCAAGAGCTCCAACTATCCTGGCAGTGTCACCGTTTCGAAGACGGAAGAAGACGTCAAGGAAGCCATCAAGGCTCGTTATGCTGACGCTCGCAACATCGTCGTCACGAAAAAAACCGATGATAAGGATGGCACCCCCTTTGTTGTCTACAAAGCCACCTTTGAAACCGATGCCTTTACGGGAGAAGCCCTGCTGAACCCGGCAACCTGCTACATTGGCTATCAGGAACTGACCTACAAATAAGTCAAACCTAAAAATGGCTGCTCTATTGGGCAGTCATTTTTATTTGTCCAAAAACCCATTCCCAGATAGACAAAAACGTACCCGTGGAAATCCATGAGTACGTTTCTTTGTTACCAGCTACGACTGGAACCGCCGCCCCCACCGGAGCCGCCGCCAAAACTGCCTCCACCGAAGCCGCCGCCCCCGCCAAAGCCACCGCCGCGGCCACCGCCGCGAAAGAAGAAAAGGTAGAGCAAGGTTCGGAAGATGGCACCGCCAAAGAGCAGGCGGTCCACCAAAAAGAGCAGCACAATACCCCCAAAAAGGATAAGCCGCGTCAAAAAAGGCAGACCTTCCGATTGTTCCTGGGGCTGGGGCTGGCTCGTTCCTTCTACGGGAAGGTCCTTGACACTCAGGCCATAGCCTTTCGCCACGGTCTGGAGGACGGCGGAATAGCCGTTCAGGATTCCTTCGTCATAATTACCCTTACGGAAGGAAGGCAGCATGTACTGATCCTGGATTCGCCCTGTGAGGCCGTCAGGAAGGACGCCTTCCAGACCATAGCCCACTTCAATGCGGCTCTTTCGGTCCTTGGTGGCTACAAGAAGGAGAACGCCATTATTTTCTTTTTTATCGCCAATGCCCCATTCGCGCAGAACAGAAAGCCCATAGTCTTCTATGCTTTCCCCGTCAAGGGTCGGCACGGTAAGGACAACGACCTGTGTCTTGGTCCTTTTGGCAAGGGCGGAACTATAGGCGAGGATGATCTGTTTCGTCCGACTGGAAAGGACGCCTGCCTCATCGACGACATAAATATCCCGCGCCGGTTTGGGCGGAATCCCGGCGGCCTGCCCCAAACCCCAAGGCAGGAAAAAAATCACCTGGAGGACAAGGAGCAGCCATAAGAGTTTCTTTTTCATGGGAATGTCTCCTTCCCTCGATGACCTTAGAACTTCACCTGCGGAACCGTCTTGGCCCCTTCATCAGCCTTGAAATAATCCCGGTCCGTAAAACCAAACATACCAGCAAGGATGTTTGTCGGGAAGGATTTGATCTTGGCATTGAAGGTCTGGACGGACTGGTTGTAGTCACGGCGGGCTACAGCAATGCGGTTTTCCGTCCCTGCCAATTCATCCTGGAGCTGAAGGAAGTTCGTATTGCTCTTAAGGTCCGGATAGTTTTCAGCAATGGCAAGAAGACGGGACAGGGCCCCATCGAGTTCTCCGCTTGCTGCCGCGGCATCAGAGACATTCCGCGCACCGGCCAGTTTAGCCCGAGCATTTGCCACATCGGCATAGACCTGCGTCTCATGAGCGGCATAGCCCTTAACCGTATTCACAAGGTTGGGAATGAGATCATTGCGGCGCTGGAGCTGGTTTTCTACTTGGCTCCACTGGCCCGTTACCTGTTCATTGGCACTGACAAGCCCATTGTAACTACCCATCAAGGTGCCCCCGATAAGGACGACAACAGCAAGAAGGACAAGCAAGATTTTTTTCATAGGTTTCCCACACTTTCTAATTGAGTTAAAAAAGCATACCCCGTATGGGTACATTTCGATTGTAGCGGATTTTGCCCGTTCCTGTCAAGTGACGTTCATGTGACAAACCTCCTCGGCTTGTTAGGCCCAGGAGGTTTCTTGGTCATCAATCGGCTATATTTGCAAAATAATCGCGTACCGCCCCTTCATCAAGTTCTTTTCCAATAAGAGTGACATTCGCGCCTTCCTGCGGGGAAAAGCCGGAAATCATCCAGTGGTCTTCCACGAGGTCAAAGCGGACCCAGTCCCCTCCGCAGGGAAGATACCCCTTGGCCCGGGGAATCCTGCCAAAAGCTCCTTTGGTCACAAGGTCCAAAAAGCGCATGAGATAAAGAGGATGGCGTACAAAAACGTCCGTCAAGGTAACCGTTTCCACAGGATTTTCCTCGTGATGGCAGTCCTCATGAGTGTGTCCAGGGCCATGACTGTGGTGAGCTTCTTCCCCTTTTTCCCCGCAGGTCCCAGGATCTTCTTTTTTCCGCTGCCGCTCCAAACGGCGCCGAAAAAAGGCGTCCGGCAGGGCCGTGTAGTCGCCTGTTATAATTTCTGCCTCGGGAGAAAGCTCATGGAGGGCCTTGTGGAAGCGGGCAATCTCGCTTTCTTCCAGATGCTCTGATTTTGAGAGGATGAGGACGGAGGCATGGCGAATCTGTTCCAAGCGAAGATCACTGAAGCGGTCCTTTTCCATAAAGAAGGTCGTTGCGTCCACAATCGTTATGGGAGGCAGGAGGTCGATGGCGTCATAGAAAAGCCCTTCGATGGCTGCCATGAGGATGCTGAGTCTAGCCGCTCCTGTGGGCTCGACGATGAGAACTTCCGGGTCCAGGGCGGAAAGGATGGTCATGAGGTTTGTGAGAAAATCAGCTTTTCCCGTACAGCAGACGCAGTTTTCCGTCATTTCATAGACGTTCAGGCTCCGTTCCCCCTCCTGGAGGACCTTGACATCGATATCCGTTTCGCCAATTTCATTTTCAAAAATGACAAAATCCACATCAAGGAGGGTGTCCGTCATATGGCGGATAAAGGAGGTTTTTCCAGCGCCGAGGAATCCGGATACAATAAGGACTTTCATGATGGCCTCCTGGATGGAAAAAGGAGGGCCCCATCCCCTCCCCTTTGCTGCTTATTATTTCCAAATGACGACCGGTTTGATGAGATCCCGCGGTTTATCGCGCATCATAAAGAGCGCTTCTTCGACGTGATCCATGCCTTCAAAGACGTGGGTGACTTCCTTATGGAGATCGAGGCGACCGCTCGTGACAAGGCTCGCCAGTTTTTCCATGCGCAGCCGTCCGCCCGGCATGAGACCGCCGGAAATGGTCTTGTTCGACATGCCAGCGCCCCATTCCACGCGAGGGATCTTGACATAGTCTCCGGAACCGAGGTAGTTAACGTTGCCAATCCGTCCGCCTGGCTTCAGGCACTTGATGGCTTCGCTGAAGGTATCCACGTTGCCGCCGGCAATGCAGACGCGGTCCACACCGGCGCCATTTGTCCGTTCCAAGACCTGTGCAAAGATGGGGCCATCCTTGTAGCTGATAAATTCATCAGCCCCATAAGCTTTGGCCACTTCCATACAGACAGGACGCGTCCCCACCGCCATGATACGGCTGGCCCCTCTCAGGGCGCAGGCACGGACCGCCATGAGGCCCACAGGACCAATACCGATGACAAGGACCGTATCGCCAAACTGGACATCAGCCTGTTCGACGGCGTGGAAGCCCGTCGGAACCATATCAGACATGATGCATGCGTCAACAGGATCCATGCCCTCCGGCAGATGGGCCAGGTTGCCATCCGCATCATTGACATGGAAGAAATCAGCAAAGACACCATCTTTATAATTGGAGAATTTCCAACCGCCGAGCATACCGCCTGAATGCTGCTGCCACCCAGCCTGGGCAGCGGCGGAACTCCAATCCGGCGTAATGGCCGGAACAAGGACCCGGTCCCCCGGCTTGAAATCCTTGACCAAGCTGCCCACTTCTACAACTTCAGCGCAGCATTCATGGCCCAAGATCATGTTGTGCCGTTCGCCAATGGCTCCGGACCATAAGGTGTGAACATCGGAAGAACAGATGGCAACCGCGATAGGGCGGCAAATCGCATCAAGAGGACCGCAGACAGGCCGTTCTTTTTCGATCCATCCGGATTCACCGATTTTCAACATAGCATATCCTTTCATGGGAGCACCTCCTTGCTGTCGTAAAGTTCTTATAATTATCGATTTTATCAATTGTTGCTTTTATTATTACAGATACATCAGGTTCCGTCAATGACAAAAATCCGCACGCCCCAACAAGGTTTCATCGACGTTCCGCGGTCCTTACTTTTCGCGGGACATCAAAGACCTCCCACGTACGGAAACTGTACGTAAGAGGTCTTTGATCAACATAATCAGCGGTGGCGCCGATAGAAATCATCCATGAAAGCAGCCAAGGTTTCGCATCCTTCCTGCGGCATGGCATTATACATAGAAGCCCGGATTCCTCCGGAAACGCGGTGCCCTTTAAGGCCCACCATCCCATTTTGGGCGGCGCTTTCCACAAAAAGGGCTTCCAGCTCCGACGTGGGCAGATTAAAGGTCGCATTCATGAGGGACCGACTATCCTTCTGGGCCCGACCTACATAAAAGTCAGGATAAGCGTCGATCACATCATAAACGATCTTGCTCTTTCTGGCATTGCGGACCGCCATAGCTTCCAGCCCCCCTTGTGCAAGGAGCCATTTGGCCACAAGACCGACGATATAGATTCCGTAGACAGGCGGCGTATTATAGGTCGAATCATGATCCATGAACGTCTCGTAGTTCAGCATAAGGGGAAGGCGGCTGTCCCTTCCGCGCAGGAAGCTCTTTTTCCCTATAACGACAGTCACGCCGGCAGGTCCAATATTTTTCTGGGCCCCGCCATAAACGAGGGAGAAGCGATCCATAGGGACAGGACGGCTCAGGAAATCGGATGAAAAATCTGCAATAAGGGGCACATGTCCCGTCTCAGGATATTCATGATATTCTGTTCCATAGACCGTGTTGTTGGAATTGATATAAAGGTATGCCGCCTGATGAGGCATCTGGATCTCGCCCTTTTTGGGCACCCGATCATAACCGGTGCTGCGGCTTGAATAGGCAACGGCCGTTTCTCCAATCTTGTCCGCTTCCAACATGGCTTTATGGGCAAAATTGCCCGTGTCGGCATAGGCACCGACTTTCCCTGGCATCAGGAAGTTCATAGGGATCATGGAAAACTGCAGCGTACCGCCTCCACCCATAAACATGACGCTCCAATTATCATCCAGATGCAAAAGGGTCTTGATATCTTTCTGTGCTTCATGGTTGATGTCTTCAAAAAGATCAGAGCGATGACTAATTTCCATAACAGACATACCACTTCCCTTATAATCAAGCAGTTCTGCTTGGGCCTGTTCCAATACAGGCAGCGGGAGCATGGAGGGTCCTGCACCAAAATTAAAGATTCTTCCCATCTTGTTCATCTCCTATCAAATGAATGGTCATGGCATCCCGCAGTTTTGGCTCGAACCAAGTTGATTTGGGCGGCATGATCAGTCCCGCGTCGGCAACGCGGATGAGTTCTTCCATAGTCGTTGGATACATGGCAATCGCAGCCATAAAGGCGCCGCTGTCTACGGCATCCATAAGACCTTTCAGCCCTCGGATACCGCCCATGAAATCAAGACGGGGATCCTTTCGAGGATCCTTGATGCCCAAGATTGCCGAAAGGAGAAGGTCCTGGAGGATGCTGGTATCTAGGCTCTTAATGGGGTCAGCGGCATCATACGTGCCTTCTTTGGCCGTGAGACGCCGCCATTTGCCGCCAAGATAGAGGCAAAATGTATGGGGAACAGATGGTTCAGCAGGCCGTGTCAGGTCCTCCACGTCAAAAGAAACACTCACTTTCTTCAGGAAATCTTCCGCCGTAAGTCCGCCCAAGTCGCGAATCAAACGATGATAAGGCAGGATATGAAGCATGGATGACGGAAAGATAACTGACAGGACATAATTGTATTCCTCGGTTCCCGTCTGACCTTTTCGAGCGCCCAATTGCTTGGCGACTTGATAGGCTGCTTCACAGCGATGATGGCCATCGGCTATATAAAGCTGCGGGACCTGCCTAAAAAGACGAGTCACTTCCTGGACCTTCAGCGGTTCATTCATGACATACAGGGTATGACGAACTTCATCTTCTCCGGTAAAGTCATAGGTCGGCGTATGGTTTCCCATATAGTCCAACAGGAAAGCAGAAAGCTGTCCTTTGCTCTTGTAAGCAAGAAAAACAGGTCCCGTTTGGGCCTTGGTCGCTAGGATATGCTGAACCCGATCCCGTTCTTTCTTTTCCCGCGTAAGTTCATGTTTGCGGATGACCTTGTCTTCATATTCCTTAAGTGAAGCGACTGCCACAAGGCCGATCTGGATATAAGGACCCATTTGCTGCCGATAAATATAGTAGCAGGGTGTCGAATCTTGGATCATCTCCCCACGACTGATATACGTCTCCAGGTTTTCCCTTGCTTTTTCATAAACCTGGGGATCATCCTCCGCAATAGATTCCGGCAAAGCCGCATCTGAACGGGTCACTTGCAAAAAGCTCAAGGGATTTTGGCGAAGCATGTCCCGGGCTTCTTTTTGATTCATCACATCATAAGGCAATTCAGCAATCTTACAAATGAGTTCCGGAATGGGGCGCAGAGCCCGAAACGGTCTGATTTCTGCCATATTATCTTCACTCCTATTCTTTAGCGGTCAAGAAAGAGGATAGGGTCTAATTAAAGGAATCCTAGGCTCTATCCGAATAATTCAGGTTCTTTTTGCAAAAATATCCGACAAAGATATTATAGCATAAGAGGAACTTTTCCTTCAAAAGACCTTTCAACAATTAACTTATTAAATATAATTCATTTATTTTTTTAATGCAAGTAAAATTTCTTTTTGTATTTCTTAGACCACACAGATTTCCTTCCTCTCAAACAAAATCGTAAAGTGTTTCATTCGCTTTGTTTTTCTGCTCATGTATTCCAAAAAGGCCTCACCCATTCTCATAGGCTACACGGTCCTGGGGTTCGCCTGCAGCAGGCTTGATCAAAAAGCAGGACTCATGCCGGCGACCCTCTTTGCCATGAGAATCCCTATCTATGGCGACAGTCCGAGTTCATTGGTATGGCCATGATGATGGGGCTTCCTTCTTATCCATCATTTTGACGGTCTTTGTCACCAGTCTTCGAAACGCTTTGTTTACATCAGTCCTGGCCCCTATGTTCGCAAGAAAAGCGGGATCTTTCCCCCCCCTTTTTGCTTATGGACTGACGGATGAATGCTTTGCCTTCAACCTAGTAGCTGTTAAGGGTAATGAAGACGGATCACCGGAGGAGGACCAAACAATCAACCTCATCAGTATGCTGGACCGGTCCATTTCCAGTTCCTTAGGCTGCTATTTAGGGATCTTTCTCCAACTTGTGCCTGGCCCTTGTTTCCTATATCCTTACGGCCATGTTCCTTGGCATCGGGTCAAACTATATGGGTTCACGGATCCTTGTCACGGCAGGCATTGCCTCCGGTCTCATATCTGTCTTTTTTCAACGTTCATTCCCTTCAAGCTGCACATCGTTCTGACAAACCTAATAGCCTCCATTTCCTTCACTGTCCTTACTAGGAAAAAGGAGGCACGCCATGAATGATTTTTGGGAATCCTTCCGTCTTGCTAATAGCTACACAATACCTATGCAATGGGTGCCATCTTTGCCATGGCCCTTGCCACGTTCCTGCCCCGCTTCTTTCCTATGGTACTGCTCAAAACCCGCACACTTCCCCTTTGATCTACCAAGTGGCTCCATTTTGTCCCGCTTGCCATTTTGGGATTTTGGTTTTCCCCGATCTTTTATTAAAAGATGGAGCGATCTATCTTTCCCTTGACAATATTCCCCTGTTAACGACCCTCTTCATTGCTCCCATCGTCATTCGGGCAAAGTCCTTGGGAGCTGCTACCATCTGCGGTGGTACGGTCTATTATATCCTGCAGGAATGGCTATAAGATAACTCAAAAGGCTATGAAGATGCAATGACACCTTCATAGCCTTTTGAGTTATGACTTCAGCATACGTCCTTTTTGTTCCAGGTTCCTGACGGTCTTAAGCAGTGTATCCCGGATGCGGGAAAGACCAATTGTTTCAAGGCGCGCTTCCGGCCCGGATAGACTGATGACATATCCCTTCTGTCCCAAATGAAGGGGCACAGCTACAGCCGCCACGCCTTCGTCAACTTCGCCCGGGAAACAGCATAGCCATCCTGGAGAATAGCAAGGAGCTGATTTTTGAGGATCCGCTGCTTGGTCTTTTCTGTAAAGAGCTCCCCAATGAGCGTATCCCGAAGGCTTTCATCCTGCATAGCAAGAAGCATCTTACCCGACGCACCAATATGAAGGGGCACGATATACCTTATGGCCCATGACAGAAAGGCGGTGCCGGGACTGAACCATATCCACGCAGACACCTTGGTGCCCAAGAAGCGTCGAAACGACAACGGTCTCATTAAAGCAATCGGACAAATCGTTCAGGGCTTCTGTAATGAGGTCCTTTACGGTATTGTGAACAGAAACAGCGGAGGCGACCATGAGGATTCCCGTTCCGAGTCTGTATTGACCGCTTTTTCGGACTGTTCAATCCAGCCGGCATGCTGCAGGGTTCGCAGAATCCGATATACAGTCGTCTTATGCAGGGAAGGGCCCTGCTGATTCCCGTAAGGGACAGGGATTCCCGACGCTGGGCCGCATAAAGTTCAAGAATCCTGACTGCATGCAGTACCGAATTGACATAAGGGGAAGAAGATTGATCCACCATGAGCAGGCTCCTTTCCAAATAAATCATGATTTTTCCTCATTATAGAAAATCGTCATTTGTCTTGTCAATGATTTTGTTTTATTATAGTGTCTATATTGCAAAATCGTGTCCAATTTCATTGACTTCCCCTGCGCCACTTCCTATAATGAGAGCACAGCAAAAGAAAGACCTGCGATGCAGTTAAAAGGAGCATGATGAAATATGGATAACTATAGCCTTCAAAAACCTCTCAATATGGCCCCTACAGGGATTGCGACCTTTGCAAAAAGTGACCTGGCAACAGATATCTATCATCTGAATGCTGATGTTGCCGTCCTTGGCGCCCCCTTCGATCTGGCTATCCAAGGCCGCACGGGCTGCCGTCTTGGCCCTCGCGGAATCCGGTTGGGTTCAACCCGCTTTACCTACAAAAAGGGCGGCACCTATGATTCGGAACGCAAGCAGTACTATATGGATGCCAGACGTTGGCATGTTGTAGACTGTGGGGATGTGGACTATATCCCCGGTGACCTCAAAGGCACCATGGCAAACTTGGAAAGTGCCGTTTCCATTATCCAGAAACAAGGGGCCCTTCCCGTTGTTCTAGGCGGTGACTGCGCCGTTGACTTCCCGGTCCTGCAAGGTCTGGAAGGCATTGGGAACTTTGATATCGTTCATATTGATGCTCATCTAGATTGGACCAAACCTCTTGACGGTCAGAAATTCTTTAACGGCTCCCCCATGAGAAATGCCGCTGGGCTTCCCTATGTGGGACGAATCCTCCATCTGGGTGTCCGCGGCATTGGCAGCAGCGGTCCCGATGATTTTGAAGAAGCCCGCGAACATGGAGATCAAATCTATTCCTGCCGCGATGTCCGCCGCTTGGGCATTGACCGGATTCTCAAGGAATTTGGGCTTGCCAAACAGTTTGTCGTATGTTTTGATATCGATGCGATGGATGCCGTTTATGCGCCGGCTACGGGTTCCCCCATGTTCGGCGGTTTCAATTACGATGAAGCGGTCGATATCCTTGAAGCCATTGGCTCGTCAAGCGACCTCAAAGGAATTGTCATGACAGAAGTAGCCCCGCCTTTTGACGATATCGGAGGCACGACGGGATACCTCGCCGCCCGCCTGATTTCTGACCTCTTGGGCTTTGCCATGAAAAGGAAAGAAGCCCTTCGCTGACGAAAGGAACCTGCCATGGACCAGAAGCATTCCTACCATTCCGGCAAATGGATCACCCTTATTGGGTTTTGCACGGCCATGGAAATCATCCTTGCCCGGTTTCTCTCCCTTCACACATGGAACTTGAAGATTGGACTGAGTTTCCTGCCTGTCGCTGCCGCCGCCCTTATCGGCGGCCCCCTTGCCGGCGGCCTGACAGGCGCCTTGGGTGACCTCATCGGTGCAATTCTTTTCCCCGTAGGGCCCTACTTTCCCGGCTTTACACTCTCCTCCTTTCTCGATGGCTATATTTATGGCCTGATTTTTCGTCGCAGCCTAAGCCGAAAAGCCATCCTGCTTGCGGTCTTCCTTACCCAAATCGGCGTCAGCCTCGTCCTCAACACCTACTGGCTGAGCGTACTCTTCCACACACCCATGATGAACCTGCTGTATCCCCGCCTCTTCCAGTGCGCGGTCGGCGTTGTCACAAAAACGGTTCTCCTTTCCATTGTCCTGCCGCCTCTCAAGAAGCGTCTCTCCCTGCTTTGATTGACAAGCGGGCACCAGAAGAAGTTTTTCTTCTGGTGCCCGCTTTTTCATGACAAAAAAGGACCGTCCATCGGCCCTTTTTAGGCTCTTTTAGTCTCTTTTATCCGCTTTTTTAGACAAATTTCTTGAGATTCGTCATGCTGTGAAGGCTGAGGGCAATGGTCGACCCATTGTGCAGCAGTGCTGTTGTCGCTGGAGGCAGGATACCGGCTACACCAAGGGCAATCAGCGCGGCATTAAAGGAAACAACAAAATCATAGTTGAAATTGACACGCTTCATGAGCAGGTTGCTCAGTTCCTTTAGAACGATGAGCTGATGCAAGTCGCGGGCCGAAATGGTGATATCGGCAATTTCACGGGCAATATCAGCCCCTTCGGCAATGGCAATCCCAGCGTCTGCTTCAGACAAGGCAGGGGAATCATTGATACCGTCGCCTACCATGACGACACGGTGTCCTTCGGCCTTGGCGGCTTTGACGAACTGAGCCTTTTCCTCAGGCAGGACTTCCGCGTAAAACCGATCAAGCTCCAACGTCGCGGCTACATTTTCTGCTGTCCGTTTGCTGTCTCCCGTCATCATGACAAGGTTCTGGAAGCCAACGCGGCGCAGCGCCTTCATGACCTCCACAGCTTCCGGGCGCAAGGGATCGGAAATGCAGATGATGGCCATAAGGACCCCGTTCAATGCCATAAAGACATGGGAATAAGCTGGGGAACGGCTTTCGAACAGGTCTTCCTGACCCTCCGGGACACGGCAGTGCTCATCTTCAAAGATGAAGTGATGGGACCCGATGACAATCCGTTTGTCCCCGACACGGGAAGCAATCCCATGAGCTACGATGTATTCCACTTTACTATGGAGTTCATCATGGGTGATGCCTTCATCGGCAGCTTGACGCACAATGGCATTGGCCACAGAGTGGGGAAAATGTTCTTCCAGGCAGGCGGCATAGCGAAGGACCGTTTCCCGACTGTAACCATCAAAGCAAATGACGTCAGCAACCTTCGGCTTGGCAAGGGTCAGTGTTCCCGTCTTATCAAAGACAATGGTATCCGCCTCTGCCACCGCTTCGAGGAACTTGCCACCCTTGACCGTGATCTTGTAGGTACTGCATTCACGCATGGCTGACAACACCGCCAGCGGCATGGAAAGTTTGAGCGCGCAGGAAAAGTCAACCATGAGGACCGCCATGGCCTTCATAACATTGCGCGTGATCAGATAGGTCAGGAGGGTTCCGCCTAGGCACCACGGCACAAGACGGTCAGCCAAATGATTGGCCCTTCCTTCGAGGTTCGATTTAAAAGCTTCCGAATCCTCGATTATCTTAACGATTCGGTCAAAACGAGTATCCCCCACCGTTCCCGTCACCCGGATGCAGATTTCCCCATCTTCCACAACGGTTCCAGCAAAGACTGTTCCATCGACGGTCTTACGAACCGGCATCGATTCACCTGTCATGGAGGCCTGGTTCACGAGGGCTTCACCGCCCGTCACCAACCCATCAAGGGGAATGGTGCTTCCCATCTTGACACTGATGACATCGCCCTTTTCCACTTCGGTTAAGGGCACTTCGATTTCCGTTCCATTTTCAAGGACCTTCCATGCGGTATCCACGTTAATGGACATATGGGAAGCCAGATCATGAACGGATTTTTTTAAGGTCCACTCTTCCAGGATATCTCCAATTCCAAGCAGCAGCATGATCGATCCGGCTGTACCAAGGTCGTTTTGAAGCATAGCCGCCGTAATGGCCGTTGCATCAAGGACCGGTACATCGAGTTTGCCTGAAAGAAGGCTCTTGACCCCCTTACGGATAAAGCCTAGGGTGTGATACCAGGCACGGAGCATGCGCACAGGCATGGGCAGGAACCACTTACAGGCAAAATGACGCGTCACATGGGAAATCAGACGATTGCGGTAGGTCCGATTGAGGATCAGGGCATCCGCCTGATGCTTGCTGGACTTTTGGAGGCCCGGATCATTGGGGTCAAGATAGGCCAAGGTGTCCAAAAGAATAGGACGAAGAGAAGCCCTCTTGTCCGGAGCAAAGGTAATCGCAACTTCGCCCGATGCACTGTAAAGCTTAACCTTGTAAACTCCACTGATCCTTTCCAGGCGGGAAAGGATCACAGCGCCCTGCCGGGCATCAAACCCACGGAAGAGGACTCCTTTAGCGGACAAGCAGCGAACATGGATCCGGTCCCGGACCTCATGAATCATTTGAAATTTCACGATTGTCCCATCCTTTCTTCCTAGGAAATAGGGGTTTAGGCCTTATCTTCCACAGGTGTCAAGGCGTCTTCTTTAGCCTTCATTTCAGCAAGTTCCGCTTCTTCCCGTTTACGATTTTCTTCCTTGGCTTGGGCCACGATGTCATCAGCCTGGGCATTGAGGCAGGCCGCACTTTTTTCAGCGCATTTCTGTATGCGCAGGGCAGCAGCCGTCGCGCCAACGGCTGCTTTTTTCATGCATTTGCTCTTGAAAAAGACACGGGCCGCAAGCCCCAGAGCAGCACCGCTCACAACCATACCAACATGCATCCAATCTTCTCTTTCCATAGATAGCACCTCTCTCCAAGATAATATACAGCTAACTCATTAGGAGATTCTTTAGTTTTGAATCTCTTTATCTTGTCATTATAGCCTTTTCTTTCTCCTGAAACAAGCCAAAATCTTGATGATTCTTACGAGAAACTCTAAACGTTCCTCAATTTTTGCTCATCTCCATTACATTTTATTGCAATAATTCATGTATTCTTTATTGTTATATAAATTAGGATTAACTAACATGTATCCCAAATAAAAAAAGACCGCTGCAAAAAGCAGCGGCCAAACGAAAGCTCTTATTTAACGGCAAAGGCCTCAATTTCCACAAGGGCACCTTTAGGAAGCGCCGCTACCTGGAAGCAGGCACGAGCCGGACAAACACCTTTGAAGAATTCCCCATAGATTTCATTCATAGGTCCAAAGTCCTTGATATCCGCAAGAAGGACCGTCGTCTTAACGACATCATCAAGGCTGCAGCCAGCTTCAGCAAGGATATTCTTGACATTCGTCAAGGATTGTTTCGTCTGGGTGACGATATCATCGCCAGCAAACTCGCCCGTCTTAGGATCGATAGGAATCTGACCGGATACATAAACCGTCGTTCCGGAAGCTTCAATCCCCTGGGAATAGGGTCCAATCGCGGAAGGGGCATTTTTGGTAGCAATTTCTTTTTTCATGAAAAGTTCCTCCAATCAAGTGATAATATAGTTGTTTCTTTCGTTACCCAATAGAATTATATCACGAAAATCAAGATAAATCTCCTCTCCATCTTTCCAAGTATGGTACGCACTGCCATGGGTCATGACGCGGATCATACCGGCTGCGGTCTCAATGCGGTAGTCAACAGCATCCCCCATATAGAAACGATGCCGTACCGTCCCCTTAAGCATCCCTCCGTTCTTGGAAAGGCTTACATTTTCAGGACGAACAGCAATAATGCCATCTCCTTCAGGAATTCCCGCCTCATTAGGGAAAGAAACGGTAGTATTCTTGATAAAGGCCCTATCACCCCGCATCGCAGCAGGTACGAAATTGACAAGACCAATAAAATCAGCCACCATCTTATTGGCAGGATGGGTATAGACATCAAAAGGGCGTCCAATCTGCTGGATTTCGCCACCATTCATGACGACAATGCGATCACTCATGGTCATGGCTTCTGATTGATCGTGGGTGACGTAAATAACCGTAATGCCAAGCTCTTTTTGGAGTGTCGAAATTTCAAAGCGCATGCTTTCCCGGAGCTTGGCATCAAGATTTGAAAGAGGTTCATCCAAAAGGAGTAGGCCAGGATGTGCAATGAGCGCACGAGCAAGAGCCACGCGCTGCTGCTGCCCGCCAGAAAGTTGATTGGGATAGCGTCTTCCATACTGGTCAAGGTGAACCATCTTAAGGGCTTCTTCCACACGGCGGTCCCGTTCGGCCTTGCTGACGCCCTGGATTTTCAAAGGATAGGCTACGTTTTCTGCGACCGTCATATGGGGCCAAACAGCATAAGATTGGAAGACCATGCCTATATCCCGTTTTTCCGGTGCCATAAAAAGTCCTTCACTTGCACTGGAAACAACAGTATCCCCCAGGATAATGGAGCCTTCCGTGGGACGTTCAAAGCCGGCAATCATCCGTAGGGTCGTCGTCTTGCCACAGCCCGAAGGTCCTAGGAACGAGATGAACTCCCCATCTTTCACGTCAAGATTGAAATCTCCCACAGCCGTTACATTTCCAAAACGTTTATAAAGATGCTCGAGTTTGACTTGAGACATAATTTATTTTCCTCCTTGCTAAATGGCAATGTGCCCTTTTGACACTTTGTTCAAGATGAGGTTCCCCACCATAACAATGATGAGAATGATAACAGACATAACCGAAGCATTCTGCGTATCAGCATAGGTCTGCAGTTCGTAAAGAAGGACACCAATGGTCTGGGTATCACTGCCATAAAGCAGATTCGACATGGTCAATTCATAAAAGGAAGGCATAAAGATGAGGAACCAGCCCGCTACAATGGAAGGAGCAATAAGCGGCATGATAATATCCTTACAAATGCGAAGCCAGCCCGCACCAGAGTTCAGCCCTGCCTCTTCAAGACTTGAAGAAACCTGGCTTAGGGAAGCGGCAATGGTACGAACACTCATGGTCATATACTTCACAAGATAGCTGACAATGAGGATCCACATGGTGGAATAAAGGTTTAAGCCGTAGTTACCCGAGAAGGTTATGATGAGAGCCAGTGCAATAACAACGCTGGGCGTACTGCCGCCGACCATCACAAGCAGATCTGGGAGACTGCGCCCCTTCACGTGCGTTTTAACCGATAGATAAGCCACAAAAAGGGAAAGGATCGTGCCAATCGTTGCAGCAATGAAAGCATACCCCAAAGAGCGCCAAATGCAATCGAGATACTGACTGTTTTCAAGAACCGGTATCCATGCGTCAAAGCCAAAATTATCAAGACTAAGGCCTTTGGACATGCTCACCATGAAGCTTGTAATGACAATGGATCCTAACGGCAGGATTACGGCTATAAAAGCATAGACGGCTACAAGAAAAGTAGCAAGACCTTTCCATTTTCCCAATTCCACCAAGGCTGGCCGGGTGCTTTTTCCGCCAATGGTCGTATAATCCTTGCGTCCCATGAACCAAGTCATGAAAAAGAGCAGACCATTGGCAAGAATCATAAGCGATACGGCAAGGGTTGTCGCATTGCGGATACCGCTGTCGTTGCCCATATAGACGAAGGACACAATGCGCGTTGTCAGGACTTCAATGTTGCCTGGCATGCCCACAATAGCCGGGATTCCAAAAGCAGAACCAGCCCCAATGAAGACCAAGAGGCCGCCGGCGAGGATACTCGGCGCCATGAGCGGCAGTGTCACATCCCACAGGACACGAAGCGGCGAAGCGCCGGAAACGCGGGAAGCTTCTTCCAGTGTGGGATCCATTTTTTCCATGGCACGGGAAATGGTAATAAAAGCAAAAGGGGAATAAAAGAGGGTCAAGACCCAGATAAGTCCACCTTCCGTATAAATATTAAAAGGGGCCTTGCTCAAGGAAAAGATGGTTTTCAATAGGGCATTGAGATATCCTACATCAGGATTAAGAAGCTGCGTCCAAGCAATGGCCCCAACATAAGGGGGAATCATATAACTGGCAACAAGGATGGTTCGGAACTTTTTTCGTCCCGGCAAATCCGTTCGGCCGATAAGCCAGGCCAAAGGAAAGGTTATCAGGACGGAAAGAATCATGACGAGAATAGAGATTTTCGCCGTATTGGTCAGGGCCCTCATATTGACGGCCTGTCCATAGACAGTAAGATAACTCGACACGTCCAGGTGTCCATCAACAACAACGCTGTCGATAATAAGTACAGCCAGAGGCAGTACAATGAAATAAAGAAGGATGAGGACAGATAGCGCAATGACCATAAACTTACTGTCAAGGCGCGGCATTTGATATCGTTTCACTGTAAACTCCTTTTCCGCTTGAAAAAGCGGGGAGGCCAGAGGATGTTCCCCAGCTCCCCGCTCACAGTCCGATGGCTGCGGAAGGTGATCTTTTATCTATCGAGGACGCGAGATCGGAATTCTTCCTTGATTTGGGCTTCATTCTTAGTCAGCTTATCCCAATCTACCTTAATGGCATTCTGGAGCAATTCCTTCAGCGTATGTTTGGATCCCTGCGGTTTTTCCACATCATCCCGGACCGAATACATCCAGCCAGCAGTTACGGCTTCCTGACCTTCTTTGCTGAGCCACCAATCCGTAAGAGCCTTGGCACCGTCTGGATTCTTTGTCGCTTTGAAGATGCCGATCGGTGAAGAAATGAGGATGCACCCTTCCTTCGGATACACAACTTCCAACGGTTCCTTCTTGGTCTGCTGGAGTTTCAGCACGTTTTCTTCCAAGATGATGGCAGCCATATATTCACCTGTGAGAAGTTTATTTTGGATGGCACTGTTGCCTTCTTCAACACGGAGTCCATTGGCTTTCAAACGATCAAAATACTCCCAGCCAAATTTATCAGCAAGGGCTCCAACAGCAACATAAGCAGTCCCGGACAGAAGCGGGTTCGGCATGGCAATACGGCCTTTATACTTTGGATTTGTCAAGTCTTCCCAGCTTGTCGGAATATCTTCCTTTGCAATCTTATCCTTATTGTAGGCAATAATCATATTGCAGACACGGACGGAAGTCCAAGCGCCATCCTTATCCACTTCCATGATATGATGTTTGATTTCAGGGGACTTGTAATCCAGAAGGAGACCCTTTTCCTTGAGATAGATATAATAGGATGGGTCAGCAACCATGAGGACGTCGTCGCTGATCTTGTCTGCCTTGATTTCCCCGGCAATCTTTGTCTTGATCTTTTCTGTACCGCCTTGGAACCAATTAACCTTTAAGTCGGGAAACGCCTTTTGAACAGCTGGTTTCACACGGGAATTGACGACATCAGGATACATGGACGTATAGACCATGACATTGCCTGAAACTTTCTTGCCGCCCGAAGCGGCTTCTTTCTTGTCACCGCCGCCACCGCAGCCTGCTGCAAGAAGGCTGCCGCAGGTAAGGGCAAGAGCTGCTAGTTTACACCATTTTTTCTTCATCATGTAGATTCATCCTTTCTGGAGTGGATTCCGCGGGGAGACCATCCCGCCTCGATTTATTTTTCTTTGTCAGCGTAGTAGGTAAAAGCGCCTGCGTTCCTAAATCCCCCATTCCTTTTGCCTCGAGGGTCCGGTATTCCGCAAGGACCTGTTTGAGAACGGGCAGGGCAAGGCCCATCTTGCTCGCTTCTTCATCGGCGAGATTCATATCTTTGATGAAGTGTTTCAGGAAAAAACCCGGTGCGAAATCACCATGGACCATCTTGCTTCCAAAAGCATTGAGCTGAGCACTGCCCGCCGCCCCGGTGGACACGGCAGCTAAAAGAGTATCCAGATCAAGGCCCTCCTTTTTTGCATAGTTCAGGGCTTCACAAATGCCGCTCATGGTGCCGGCAATCATGATCTGGTTGGCCATCTTGGCATGCTGACCGGAACCAGCCGGTCCCATGTAGTTGATGTTGGTTCCCATCCCCTCAAAGACAGGGCGCATGGCCTGAAAATCCTCTTTTTCACCACCGACAAGGATGGAAAGGGTTGCGTTTTTAGCGCCCGTATCCCCACCTGTAACCGGTGCATCGAGGACATGAAGGCCAATGGCAGTTCCTTTTTTGCAGAGTTTTTTTGCAAGGGTTGGACTTGTCGTAGTCATATCAATGATATATTGTCCGTGGTGGGCACTATTAAAGATGCCCCCTTCTCCGAAATAGACCGCTTCCACATCTTTAGGAAAACCGACAATGGAAATCATGACATCGACCGCTTTGACGCAGTCAGCAAGCGTTTCATGAAGGGCAACCCCTTCGGATTCAAGGTCCGCAATCTTCTCAGGGTGCCGAGCATAGGCATGCATTTCATAGCCCTTTTTTCCAAGGTTACAAAGCATGGATTTTCCCATGATGCCCGTCCCTACAAAACCAATCTTCAGCATTTCCGTCATATGGAATTCCTCCTTTTTCCCCAGCACTTGACTAAGGAACACACTCATTATATATAATTTGAATCGCTATGGCAACGAATTATCCCTATAATTCTGATAATTGCATCATTCATCGCACTTTTTCCATTACAAAAGATGCCTATACATCAAAATTCTTAAAAACTCCCTGTAACATGGACACTGTGCTGATGATAACCTTTTTTTGTAACAAGCAGCCTTATTCTCCGTCTAACTTGAATGGAATAGTAAATTCGCCTTTATTTTATATTGCGTCCATTACACAAAAACAAATCATAGACAAAGTAGTAAATTATTGATACGATATAATTGATAATTCTGTATTTTATATCAAAGGAGGCCTTTTCATGACCAGCAAGATCCTGCAAGAACTTCTCAAGAGTACTGCTTTCCTAGGTGTTCTGCTCCTTATCGGACTCTATCTTCGAGCCAAGATTTCCCTATTCAGACGTTTCCTGGTTCCCGCGTCTGTCATCGGCGGATTCCTCGGACTTCTTTTAGGGCCTGAAGTCCTTGGTCTTACAGGCTATTCCCCCATATCCCCTGAATGGAACAAGACGTGGTCCCTGCTTGCAGGGATTCTCGTCGTTCCCATGTTTGCCGGGATTCCCTTGGGAAACTTCGTCAAGAAAAAACGGCTCGATCCTCAAGAAAACCGCAAAGAAGCCGCTAAGATTGCTATTGTGAGCGGCATTGCAAGCGGAGCCTTTGGCTTTCAGATTATCCTAGGCGTCGGACTTCCCCTACTTTTTATGGCCTTTATTCCCGGTCTAGAATTCTACAACCAATTCGGCTACGAAATCTGTCAGGGCTTTAACGGCGGTCACGGTATGGCCGGGGCCATTGGGAGTCTGCTCATGGAAGGAGGCGCCAGCTACTGGGAACTGTCCCAAGGCGTTCTTACCACCTTTGCCACGATTGGCCTGCTTGGCGGGATCCTGCTAGGCGTCATGATTATCAACCGCGCTGCCGCAAAAGGGGAAACGGCCTTTTTGAAAGGATCCGCCTCTCTCCCGACAGAAGATACCTATGGATTTACAAAGGAAATAAACAAGCAGGGACAAATGGGACGGGAGACCACCCAAAGTGCTGCCATTGAACCATTGACCGTTCACCTTGCCATTATCCTTGCCGACTGCGGACTAGCTTATTATCTGCGCGGCCTATTTGTCAAATATCAGATCATCGGACTTCAGGACGTACCTGTTTGGCCCTATGCCCTGCTTCTCATGTATGCCGTCAACTATGGCATTCAAAAACTGCATTTGGAATGGATGATTGACGTTAAAATAAAGAACCATATTTGCGGCATTTTTGCTGACTTCTCCATTATCGCTGCCATCGCCAGCATGCCGATTCGCGCCGTCTTGGATTATATTCTCCCCATCCTTGTCATTTCTGCGGCGGGCTTTGTTCTGGTCTACTATACGACCATCAAGATGTTCCAATATTTCCTTCCTGACAGCTATCCTTTTGAACGGGGCATCCTCAGTTTTGGCATCAATACCGGCGTCATGATGACAGGTGCCACGCTGCTTAAAATCTGCGATCCCAATTTTGACTCCCCTGTTATGACGGACTACTCCCTATCCTACGCCATCCGGCAGGTCATTGAGCTTGTAAGCACACCCATCATGTATGCTATCCTCGTTAAAGGAACAGCCATGGATATGCTGAAATTTGGCATCATCTATACCGTTTGCTGTTATCTGATTGCTTTTATTGGGAAAAAGCTCTATGGATCCCCTCGCAAGGAGAAGATGAGGGAAACCGTTCTGGCTGAGTGATTCTTTTTTCCATCCAAAAAGACCGCTGCTCTTCATGCAGCGGTCTTTGTTCTTTATCAGAAAAGGACGATTTCTTATGGAAGGAGGGCCTTGACCTTATCAAGAAAACTATCTTTCGCCGCCGACTTCGACGGTATTATGGCAAGGGTTCTCACAATGTTCCTAAGTTTCCGCCCGTCATCATTCCAATAGGCTTCCTCCTCCTTAGGATAGGAGGCCGTCAAGATATGGATGCGGTCATTATTGAGGAAGGTCCAGCGCAGGGTGTGGACCGTCACAAGGGGAACGCCTTCCTGTAGGATGGTCTTATCGTAGGCCGTAAAAAGATGTTCCACACCGTTTATGATTTCCGTCTTCATTGGGCTCCAGTTACTGTAAGTGACAGTATACCCATCTGGAAGGCCCTTTCCATCACTGAATTTGATGCCGTCCATGGTGGCTGTGCCAAATTCCTGGAGGGCCTTTTCATCCATACCTAGATTCTGTCCATACCGAGGAAGCTTCATAGGACTTCCCACGGTTTGAAACGTAATTCGCGCCGCATGGTTTCCGGCCTCAAGGAAAGCCGCTCCTTGATCTGTTGTCACAAGGACGATGCTTCCTTTTTTGGAATATTGGGCCCGATCCTTTTCAAGGAGGGCCTTTACATAGGGATCTGTTTCTTCAGCTTCCATCTTTTTCCGAATTGCTTCCGTTTCCTCAAAAAAAACGGAAGGAACCGAAAACCGGGCATCCGGATCCAATTTGACTTCAATCCAGCCCGGATACTGGACCGGCTCAATCTTAGGCGCTGCCGCTTTTTTCCCGCATCCAGCTGCCAAAAGAGCCAGGGTGCAAACAAGAAAAAGGAAGGGGCGCAGTAATTTTCTCATAGAAATCCATCCTTTCCATGCGTCATTATACCATGTTTTTCAAAACAAGGCGCAAAAAACCGGCCCCCCGCAGGAGACCGGTTGCGGTTCAAAGGTTATACAGCAAGGGAAAGCTGCTCATTTCCCAAGCCAAGTTCATCCCGTACATCCTCCCAAATAACCATACGGGCCTTTTTGAACCCATTGAAGGTCGTTGCTGAAGCCGATGTATAGGCACCGCAGACAGGAACAAGGAGCAAGTCATCCACTTCAAGGGGTTCGGTCATCTTGCCGCGGAACATAATATCCAAGGAATCACAGCTCGGGCCAGCAAAGGTTGCCGGGATCTTCTCCCCTTCCTTGAAGCTGATAAGCTTGTAGTCCCACTGATCGAAGATTACGCCGGAGAAGGTCCCATAAATACCATCATCGAGGAAATACCAGACCTGACCATTGCGTTCATTGACGCCAATGACCTTGGTAATAAGATTTTGAGCCGTGCCAGCCATATAGCGGCCGGGTTCACTCCAAATAATCTTATCGGAAAAGTCTTCCCGCAAGCGGGCTGCTATCTGATCCAAGATAGCCGTCAAGTTGTAATGGACACCCGTTTCCGGAATGGGGAACCCGCCACCAATATCCATGATGGGAAGGTCAAACCCCTCATTTTTTGCTTCTTCCAAGAGTTCATGGACAACATCAAAGGCGTGGAGATAAGAATCGGCCGTTGTAACCTGACTGCCGACATGGAAGGCAATTCCAGCCATGTCAAGACCAGCCTGCCGTGCCAGTCTCATAAGGGACAGGGCCTTTTCCCGCGGCGCGCCAAATTTCTTGTTAAGGTCCACATGGGCCTTGGGATTATCAATGCGCAAGCGCAGAAGCACGGTCGCATGGGGTACCCATTTGGCAATTTTGCAGATTTCCGATTCACTGTCAAAGGTCATACGCGTTACACCAGCATCGACGCAGGCCTTGAGGCCAGCTTCCGTCTTGATGGGATTGGCATAGATCATCTTTTCCCCCGGAACACCAAGGCTTGCCAAGGTACGGATTTCCCCGTCACTTGCAACGTCAAAATCAGCGTTTTTATCAATCATGGTCTCCAGGATTCTCAAATCCGGATTGGCCTTCATTGCGTAATGGATTCTCATCTGCGGGATATGGGTCCGCAGGATGTCATAATTTTTTTCAATCTGTTCCAAGGAAAGCACCAGCAAAGGAGTGCCGTATCTTTCAGCTAACCGGCTGACTGCATCTTGACTCAATTGAAAAAAAGCTTGTTCGTTCATCTATCCATCCCCCTCTGGCGTCAGCGACGCATATTTTAGTTCGCTGTTAATTATACTACAGAGCACAGAAAAGACAAGAGGAAAATAGAGGAAATTGAAGGAGATTTGAGGAGATTGAAGAAAAAATATGAAAATCGCTGGATAGTCCTATAAATTAAATGAATAAAAGCAATTATTCTATTTACTCCCTCATACTATCTCTTACGGCCTCATACGGCTCCATACGGAGCCAAAGCTCTTTAGGAGAAAAAGGGCTTATGAATATTTTTAAATCTGTACCATCTTTTACAACTTGATAACGTCTTTTGCATACACCCCTATACTCCTTTTTTCATTGAAGCAGAGCTATACTCTTCTTTTTTCTCTTAATAAGAAAGAGGCGCCCATGAATAAATATTCATGGACGCCTCTTTCTTATTAAGAGCTAAAACAAGCAAATTATCCCAACAAAAAGCAAAAATGGGATTCCTTTCCTCAAAGGAATCCCATTCATTTCATCCGACTTAGGGTTTAGCAATGACATCGCAGCCCATGTACGGTCTCAAGACTTCAGGGACCACGATACTGCCGTCTGCCTGCTGATAGTTTTCAAGAATAGCGGCCACCGTACGTCCAACAGCAAGGCCGGACCCATTGAGGGTGTGGACAAACTCCGGTTTGGATTTGCTGTCACGGCGGAACCGAATATTGGCACGACGCGCTTGGAAATCTACACAGTTGGAGCAGGAAGAGATTTCACGGTACTTGTTCTGTGCGGGGAACCAGACTTCGATGTCATAGCATTTGGTGGCCGAGAACCCAAGGTCACCCGTGCAGAGGCAAACCACATGGTATGGCAGTCCAAGGGCCTGAAGAATCCCTTCGGCATCATGGGTCAGCTTTTCCAACTCATCAAAGGAATCTTCCGGTTTAGTGAATTTCACCATCTCCACCTTATGGAACTGGTGCTGGCGGATCAAGCCGCGCGTGTCACGTCCGGCGCTCCCGGCTTCTGCACGGAAGCAGGGGGTAAAGGCCGTCAAATAAATCGGCAGTTTGGCGCCGTCAATAATTTCATCACGGTAGTAGTTCGTCAAGGGAACCTCCGCCGTCGGGATAAGATACATCTCCATCCCTTCAAGGCGATACATATCTTCGTGAAATTTTGGGAGTTGACCTGTACCGGTCATGGTCTCCCGATTGACGATATAGGGCGGGATGACTTCCGTATAGCCGTCTTTTTGGGTGTGCTGATCAAGCATGAAGTTATAGACCGCACGTTCCAGACGGGCCCCCAGGCCCAGATAATAATAGAAACGACCGCCCGAAACCTTGGCTGCCCGATTGGAATCGAGGATGCCCAGGTCTTCCCCAAGATCCCAATGGGCCTTGGGTTCAAAATCAAAGTGCGTCGGTTCACCCCATTTACGGACTTCCGGGTTTTCCGTATCATCCTTGCCAACGGGAACACTGGCATCAGGCATATTGGGGATTGTCAGCATGATGTCACGCAGTCCCTGTTCCACTTCCTTGAGTTTCTTGTCCGTTTCAGCAATCTTATCTCCAAGGGTACGCATGGAAAGGATCTTCTCCGAAGCGTCTTCACCATTTTTCTTCATCTTGCTGATTTCAGCACTGACGCTATTGCGCATGCTCTTATCCGCTTCCACTTCCTGGAGCAGGTCACGGCGCTCTTGGTCAAGCTTCCTGAACGCATCAAGATCCACTTCTGTGTGACGGTTCTTCATGGCCTCGGCCACTTTATCTAGATTTTCCCGAACAAACTTCAAATCTAACATCGACATTACCCCCCAAATCAAAAGGACATTTTAGGCCATTATATCACAAATTGCGTGAAAAAATCATCTTTTCAAGGCAATTGTTCCATGACTTTTCCGATGGCTGCTGAAATGACAAGTTGGGCATCCTGATCGTAGGCGGTTGTCCCTTTATTGATGAGGACCAGTTTCTTACCTTGATAATATCGGATAAGGCCGGCTGCCGGATAGACCACAAGGCTCGTACCGCCTACAATCAGTATATCAGCCTGGCGGATGTAGGAAACCGCCCGCTCCAAGGTTTCCCTATCAAGGCCTTCCTCATAAAGGACCACATCAGGTTTGATGACGCCGCCGCAGGTGTCGCAACGAGGAATGCCGACATGGGCTCTCATATAGGCAGCGTCAAAAAATTTGTGGCATTTTTGACAGTAATTACGGTGTACACTGCCATGCAGTTCAAGGACATTCCGACTGCCTGCCGCCTGATGCAGACCATCGATATTCTGGGTAATGACAGCCTTTAGACGACCGTCCCGTTCCCACTGGGTCAATTTCTTGTGGGCTGCGTTTGGTTTGGCATCAAGGCAGAGCATCTTATCATGATAGAAGCGATAGAATTCGTCGGGATGCGCTTCAAAAAACGTATGGCTCAAAATCGTTTCCGGCGGAAAATCATACTTTTGGTGATAAAGGCCATCGATACTGCGAAAGTCGGGGATCCCACTTTCCGTCGAAACCCCAGCTCCGCCAAAAAGACAATGTTTTGACTTTCCCCCACCCACTTAGCAAGGGTTTTGATTTTTTCTTCTACTTCTTGAGATTCCATAAGGATCGACTCCTTTCTCTATCCTGCTCTTCCATTATAGTATGGTCCGGAAGAAAAACATACCCCTTGCAGCGTCCTTTTCCCCTGCCGCACTGTATCTTTTCATACATCTTTCCATAAGGAGTTTTTTGCTTTTTCCCGTTTGTTGTCTCCTTCCATCTTGTCCCCTATAATGGATTTATCGAAGCTTTTCCCGATTCTTTTCCAAAAGGAGGTTTGTATGATTACTTGGTCAAAGGCAAAAGCGAAAAAGAAAGCCCTTGCTGCCGTGGCAATGGCACTTTCACTCTTGGGTCCAACGACAGCTTTTACGGCACCGGCCAATCCCCTAGTCACCAGCAAAGGAAAAGGAATGGTTGTTTCCTCCCAAGCCCTTGCCGATCGGATTGGGCAGGATGTCCTTGATCGGGGCGGCAATGCCGTCGATGCCGCTGTCGCTGTAGGCTATGCCCTAGCTGTCTGTCATCCGAATGCAGGCAATATTGGCGGCGGCGGATTTGCAGTCATCCATACGAAGGATGGAGAGGACATTGCCCTTGATTTCCGGGAAACAGCCCCTGGAAAGGCTACAAAGGATATGTACCTTGATGAAAAAGGCAATGTAGACAGTAATAAGAGCCGTCTGGGCTATCTTTCCGTTGGCGTACCGGGCACGGTTGCCGGGATGACTGAAATGCTGAACAAATATGGCACCAAGAGTCTAAAGGAACTCATGGGACCATCCATCGAAATGGCAGAAAAAGGATTTGCCGTTTCCCGGAATATGGCAGGAACCCTGAAAGATGTTGGGACGGAACGCTTCACGCCTTACAAAGCCTCCCGCAACTATTTTCTCCACAAGGACGGCAGTCTCTATCAAGAAGGAGAAATCTTTGTCCAAAAGGACCTGGGAAAAGTCCTGCGCCGCATTGCCGATGACCCGAGAGATTTCTATACGGGCAAAACAGCCAAACTCATTGTCAAGGATATGAAGAAAAATGGCGGCCTCATTACAGCCGCTGATCTGGCCCAATATAAACCGGTCTGGCGGAAGCCAAGTGAGACCACGTATCGGGGATACAAGATCATTTCCATGGCCCCACCCTCTTCCGGCGGGCCCATTATCGCGGAAATCCTGAACATCATGGAAAATGCGGACATCGAAAAGAGTGGATTCCAAACGCCTGAAACCATCCATATCATGGCCGAAGCCATGCGGCGCGCTTATGCTGACCGCAGTGAATATTTTGGTGACCCTGACTTTGTAAAAGTACCTTTGAAGGAACTCACCGATAAAGCTTACGCCAAGCGGCTTTATGAAAGTATCGATGAAAAAAAAGCCACACCCAGTGATCTTGTAAAGCCAGGTCTTATCCCCCTGAAGGAAGGCACACAGACCACGCATTACTCCGTTGCAGACCGTTTTGGCAACGCCGTTTCCGTCACATACACCATTAATGACTGGTACGGCAGTGGGGTTGCCGTTGAAGGGGCCGGATTCCTCCTCAACGATGAAATGGATGATTTTTCGGCAAAACCAGGCGTACCTAATATGTACGGCGTCATTGGCGGTGATGCCAATGCCATTGCCCCCTATAAACGGCCCTTAAGTTCCATGAGCCCTTCCATCATTTCCAAGGATGGCAAGATTTTCATGGTTGTCGGAAGTCCGGGTGGAAGCCGCATCATTACAACTGTTCTTCAAGTCATTTCGAATGTCATTGACCATAAGATGCCTGTCAACGAAGCTGTTTCGGCACCGCGCTTCCACATGCAGTGGCAGCCTGATGAAATTCGTCTGGAACCGGAAAACGGACTGACTGAGGCCCAAAAGAAAGACCTCGTGGCACGGGGCTATCACCTGACCGTTAAACCGTATATGGGCGACGTCAATGCCATCATCATCGATCCTGTCTCGGGAGAGATGACAGGAAGCCATGATTCCCGCAGCGACCTAAGTTTCATTGAAGTTGCGCCAACAAAGAAATAACGAAAGGAAGAGGAACCGCGGAGCTTTGCTCTGTGGTTCCTCTTCCTTTTCCTAAGCAATAAAGTCGCCATTCATATCAACCAGTTTCCCAGGGTTCATGATGTTATTGGGATCAAGGGCCCGTTTGATGGCCTTGATGATCTTCACTTCCCCTTCCGGCGTATTGCGGGCAAACTCTTCCAGCTTCTTATAACCGACCCCATGCTCGCCGCTCATCTTTCCTCCCAGGGCATAGACGCGTGGGAAGAGATCGGCATGGAAAGCCTTGATCTTTTCAAACCATTCATCCGGTGTCAGGCCATATTTATTAAGGGGCAGGACATGGATGTTGCCATCACCGATATGGGCAACGGTTACGCAATAAAGACCGTATTTTTCCCGCAGTTCCGGAATTTGTTTGGTCATATCGCCAATTTTGTCGAGAGGAACCACAAAGTCCTCGGTCTGGAACATCTTATCAATGGCCCTGGCCGCTTCGGCAAATTCCTTGCGCAGTTTCCAGATGCGCTCGTCAGCTTCAAATTCATCGATGGATCCATTTTCTTCGGCAAGATCACACAGCAGCTCCATCTTCCGGTCAAGTTCATCTTCCGTAAAGGTCTCAACGGTCACAATAACATAGCAGGCCCCTTCATCTGCATGAGGAAAGTGCATATCAAGGTACTTTTCCGTCATGATAATGGCCTCGTTATCCATATATTCAAGGCTTGTCGGATCAACCCCGGCTTTAAGGATCTTATTGGGCAGGGCAAAGGCTTCTTCATCCGTCTTGAATACACAGACCATATTGAAACTGTATGGCGGCAGGGGACGCAGCTTGACCGTAATTTCCGTAATGATGCCGAGCGTTCCCTCGGAACCAGCAAAAAGCTGTTCCAAAGCAAGGCCAGTCGAGCATTTTTGCAGCCGTGCCCCAACATCAACGATATCTCCTGTCGGCGTCACCACTTTGAGGGCATAGATCTGGTTGCGCGTCGTCCCGTACTTGACAGCCTTGTTGCCGCCTGCATTGTTTGCAACATTGCCGCCGACCTGGCTGGAAGATGCAGAAGAGGGATCAGCTGCATAGAGCAGGCCATGTTTTTTAGCTTCTTCCTGCAGCTGGGCGCAATAGACGCCCGTCTGTACGACCGCGTACATGGCATTTGCATTCAGTTCCAGGATCTTGTTCATCCGTTCCAGTTCTACAACCATGCCATGGTAGATAGGAATGGCGCCACAGGCCACGCCGGAACCTGCAGCCCGCGGCGTAATGGGGACAAGGTATTGGTTGGCAAGTTTGACAATGGATGCAACTTCCTCTGTAGAACCAGGGAAAACGACGACTTCTGGCTTTTTGAAAAAATGAGGATTGCCTTCCTCGTCGGTTTGGTACTGATCCAGAGTATCTTCGTCGTAACGAACATATTTCTCCCCCACCACTTTTTTAAGATCTTCGAGCAGTTCCGGCGTCACCGGATGAAAACAACTTACCATGCTAAGAACCTTCTTCCTTACAAAATAGACTCTATATTGTATACCGAATACAAAGTTTGAGATGTCCTTTACTATACCACTTTTTTCTTATTTGTAAATAAATTTATTACATAAATTTTGCAACATTCCACATTATATGTAATATTGTACTATTCTTTACAGGAATATTCCCGGTATTACTTGTCTCTTCGTCCTTCTTTTAAGGACAGAAGCATATGGAACAAAAATAGCAGCAAAAAACGCCCCAGGAATAATTCCTGAGGCGCGTTTACGGATTTGGATCCGCATAAAATTATTTATGTTCCCACACATCCACACGACGGTTATCGGCTTTGCCCTGTTCCGTCGCATTGGAAGCAACCGGATCCTTTTCACCCTTGTAGTTGAGTTTCAGACGATCGCTAGAAACCCCATTATTGGAGACGTACTGGGCGACATGGTCAACACGGCGCTTGGAAAGGTCTTCATTGTAGGCATCAGAAGCATCAGAATCCGTATTCCCAACCAGTTTGAACGTAGAATCCGGATGATCCTTGGCAACCTGGACAAGATGGTCCATCTTGTCCCGTTCAGAAGGAAGTGGCTGATCATCATCAGAGGCAAAATGAATGCTGTCCAGATAGTAGTCATTGTAGACATGGGCCGGTTCTTGGACCGGTTCTTCCACAACAGGAGCCGGTTCTTCCACGACAGGAGCAGCTTCTGCCTTATGCCCGCCAAAACGATAGGTCAGGCCGACCAAGAAACCTCTGTATTTGATATTGTTATCATCATCCAGCTTGGTGTCAAGGTAACGATACCCAGCATTCAGATCCCAATCCTTGGCAATGGTATAACTAAGACCCGCTTCCCACATAGAAGTCTTCTTCGTTCCCAAAGCGCCTTCTGCGTACAGAGCGAGGTTCTTAGCAAGGTCAGCCTTCACAATGGCACCAAACTGGGCCACATTGTTCACAACACTGTCAGAGCTGTCAATCCCATAGGTGCCTCGTGCCACGCTGCCATCGAAATCATTGTTGATGCGGGCCCAGCCTGCAAAAAGGGCGGCGTTCCGTCCCAGGCTGTACATCAAGTTGACTTCATTTTCATCGCCGGCCGTCTTGAAATCGCCAGCTTCGGTCTTTAGCCCATGATAATCATAACGCAAGGCCCATTTATCAGAAAGGGCGTAGCCAAGACCACCATTAAAGTTCCATTTCGTATCGCTTTCCAGTCCATCAAATTTTGCTTTGGGATCAGATGCCCCCAAATCAACTTGCCATTGGCCCTGTTCCCAACTCGTTGCGGGAGCTGCGCTTGCAATGGAAGTAAAGGCGGCAAGAGCGGCAACCGTCATGACCAAAGACTTTTTCTTCATTCCAGATTCCTTCTTTCCCTCTCATTGATTTAGCTCATGAAAACCAGTGAAACACTGATTGTTCTATTTATTTTACTGCCCAGAAAATGAAAGCTAAATGAAAAATATGTGTCAAAAATGCGAAATCGGACATTTATTTTTGTTTGGGATGAATTGTCTCTTCCCATTATATACAGAAAAGCATTCGTCCTTTATTTGTGGATAGTGTAAAGATTAAGTCATTTATATCGTTTTTAGAACACAAAATCATCCATATGTCTTTAAATAATTGACAAATTATAACATTATGGCTATTATATTTGGGTACTTATTCAATTAAGTTACAAGTTACTGGAAAGGATCTGAATGACTTATGACAAAGGTATCACTTGATTGGTCCAGCTTGGGTTTTGGTTATATGCCAATTTCCAAACGGTATGTAGCGACCTATAAAGATGGGAAATGGGGTCCAGGTGCTCTGACAGATGATCCCACCGTTCCCCTTAACGAATGCGCTGGAATCCTTCAATATTGCCAGCAGGTCTTTGAAGGACTGAAGGCCTACAAGACCAAGGATGGCAGAACCGTTACGTTCCGTCCGGACCAGAACGCAAAACGCATGGTAGATTCAGCAAAACGTATTGAAATGCCTCCTGTTCCGGAAGCCATGTTCATGGAAGCTGTCGATGAAGTCGTGCGTGCCAACAAGGATTGGATTCCTCCCTTTGAATCAGGCGGAGCCCTTTACCTGCGGCCCTACCTTTTTGCAACCGGTTCCGTCATCGGGGTCAAGCCAGCCGATGAATATCAGTTCCGTTTGTTTGGCACCCCTGTAGGCAACTATTTCAAAAATGGAGTCAAGCCAATCACCATTTGTGTTTCCGACTTTGACCGTGCAGCCCCTCGTGGGACAGGCCATATCAAAGCTGGCCTGAACTACGCCATGAGTCTTCATGCTTATATGACCGCCCATGCTAAAGGCTTTGACGAAAACATGTACCTTGATCCGGCTACTCGCACTTATGTCGAGGAAACGGGCGGTGCTAACTTCCTTTTTGTCACAAAAGACGGTACCCTTGTCACACCTAAATCTGACTCCATCCTGCCGTCCATCACGCGCCGCAGCCTGATTACCATTGCGGAAGATATGCTTGGCATGAAGGTGGAACATCGGCCCGTAGCCTTCTCGGAAGTGGCTGATTTTGCAGAAGCTGGCCTCTGTGGTACTGCGGCTGTCATCTGCCCTGTCGGCCGCGTTGTCGATCATGGCAAGGTCATCGATATCAAAAGCGGCATGGATGAAATGGGCCCTGTCTTAACCAAACTCTATAAGACCCTTCGCGGAATCCAGATGGGCGAAATTGAAGGTCCCAAAGGCTGGATCCACGAAGTCAAATAACAGATTCAATTCCCTGAAACTATCAAAGGACCGGTACGGAACAATATGTTCCGTACCGGTCCTTTGACATGAAAAAAATCACTTGGAAGGCAATCCCTTCCAAGTGATCCTACGATTTCAATCAGCCTTCAACCGGTTTATCAGCCAGGTCGATTTCACCGCGTTCAACTTTCTTTGCGCGCTTCCAGAAGAGGATGTTTGCAATGACAGCCACAGCAATACCAGCAGGATAAGCAATGCTGGTCGAAAGGCCAAGGCCTTCCTTAGCCATGAGGATGTACGTGCAGGATACAGCGCTCATGAATGTACCTGGAACCAAAGCAATCACATAGTTGCCCTTGTTAGCCAGGAGGTACATGGCACCAGCCCAGAGAACGAAGACAGCCAAGGTTTGGTTCGTCCAGGAGAAGTATCTCCAAAGGATGGTCACGTCAACCTGGGTCAGGATCCCACCGACAGCAATGATAGGAATGGAAAGTTTCAGACGGCTTGCTACCGTGTGCTGGTCAATCTTGAACCAGTCGCAAATGGTGTAGCGGGCAGAACGGAAAGCCGTATCGGCAGAGGATACAGGGCAAGCAATTACACCGATCATGGCAATGATTGTGCCAACCGTACCCATCAGGCCGGAGCAGATATCATAAACAACACCGCCAGCGCCCTTATAGGTAACAAAAGCCTTGGCAAGGCCCTGCGTACCATCATAGAAGGTCGTACCAGCAGCAGCCCAAATCAGGGCAATGATGCCTTCACAAACCATGGCACCATAGAAAATCTTATGGCATTCACGTTCACTCTTGATGCAGCGAGCCATCAGCGGAGACTGGGTGGAATGGAAGCCAGAGATAGCACCGCAAGCAACGGTGATGAACATGATCGGCCAAATCGGGGTTCCTTTCGGATGCATGTTAGTGAAGCTGATTTCAGGAATGGTATATCCCTTCGCAAAGAGCATGGTCCCAACACCAACAGCCATAAAGATCAAGCAGAAACCAAAGAACGGATAGAGCTTACCGATGACCTTATCAATCGGCAGGAAGGTTGCAATGAAGTAGTAGATCAACAGGACAACCAGCCAGAAGTTGAAGCTCTGGGTCGTGATCTTGGTCAGAAGGCCAGCAGGGCCCGTCGTGAAAGCAACACCGACGAGGATCAGGAGGATAACGGAGAATCCACGCATGATATGTCTCATGGTATCGCCGAGGTACTTCCCTACGATTTCGGAAATGGAGGCACCATCATTTCTTTCAGACAGCAACCCAGAAATAAAGTCGTGGACACCGCCTGCAAAAACCGTACCAAAGGTAATCCAAAGGAACACAGCAGGCCCCCACATAGCACCGGCCAAAGCACCGAAGATCGGGCCCAGTCCAGCGATGTTCAGCAGCTGGATCAAGAAGACACGGCCCGTTCCCATCGGAACATAGTCGACACCATCTTCCAGTCTGTATGCCGGAGTCTTTCTGTCATCGATAGGAGGACGGAAACAACTCTCGACATAGCCGCCGTAAATGAAGTAGCCGAGAATTAAGATTGCAAGACACACAAAAAAGCTAATCATTACATAAACCCCCTTCTGCGAATTTACTTCGCGTTTCTTACCTCTTATTATAGTCCCTTTGTCACACAAATGCTACAATATTTTAAAACTTTCTGAAAAAAACTGTCCTTGAGAATGTACTTAATTAGGAATAGTTTTCTATAAAAAGAAATAAATAAAACCGCGGAAAACAACATTTTCCGCGGTTTTATCTTTTTTCGTCATTATTTAATCAATGTCCACTTGCTGCATACCTTGAGGCCTGATTCTTCCGGGACAAGGCCAGTAAGGGTAACAATGTCGAATAGATTACGGTCCTTGATTACAAACTGAGCTGCTTTGCTCTTTTTGATGACATCTGTAAAGTCAACCGTCAGCGTATTGTCACTGTAAGTGCAGACAATGTCATCCTTGCTGATGGTCTTCATATTGAAGACCGCATTGACAAGACTCATGATGAGGCGCGAGCCAAGAAGCTTTACGACAAGCTCACCAATCTTGTTCTCACTGACCGCAAAATCATGGATGCGGAAGCGCCCATAAGAAGCACTGCTCGTAAGGGCAAACGCTTCAATTCCTGCATCGATGGTGATGGTGCCATATTTTCCATGTTCCACGACAAGTTCCAAGAGTCCATCCTTGGCATAGTGGCAGCCGCCGAACCTAAACTCACTGTCCTTCATGGCTTCGCGGATCCCTTTTTCGAGATCTTCATAAGGAACAACAAGGGTCCCAGACCGCAGTTCATCCCAGGTCTGGGCCTCAATCCAGCGCAGGGCCATTTCCTTATAAGGCTGAAGGGCGAGACGGGCCTGCTCTGCTACATCACTTGCCGCATCCATTGCGGAGGCAAGCTTGCCTTTCGGTCCTTCCTTGCTGGACCGGATATCTTCCACCGCAGCCGTAACCTTATCCGTGGCCGTATCGGCAGCATTCTTGATTTTATCAAAAAGCGGACCTGCTTTTTCCTTCATCATATCCTTTGTTTCATCTCCTAAGGGAAGGTTCCTTGTCGGATCTTCCTTAAATTCCTTAAAACGCGCTATCCCTTCCTTGCGAGCGGCTTCAAAGATTTCCTTGATTCGGTCCATATCCTTGGGCTGGCCCGCCTTCAGCCAGGCATCAGCCGCCTTCCCTACACCATAGGTGATAGCAACAGCCATGGGTACCTGAAGCGGTGGGAATGGAATGAGGGTAAAGAGGGTCTGTCCCACAAAAGAAGCACCCAAAGAGCCAATGAGACCGGCAATGGCACCCGTTTCAAGTTCCACACCATACAGATCGCTTAATCTCGTAATCATATAGACTTCATTGGCCATAAGGGCAAGGGAGCCCAAGAAAGGGGTCATGACAATGACGCTGGCCCTTGCAGCACCCCAGCGGCAGATATATTCTGCTTCCTTTTCATAATCCACGGGCTGCTCGGTTTCAATAAGTTCTCCCTTGACGGCCTCCTTTTCCCTTTCTTCCAAGGGGCGGACATCGGTTTCCACCAGATCTTCCTGATCGACAGGGTCTTGGTGAGCCATCTGGTTCTTATCTTCCATCATTAAAAATCCCTCCTGACTGCTTTGCCAAGGAACTGCAGCTAAAAATGAACTTCCAAAGGCAAAAAATGGTCTTTTTATCATTATACCATATCAGTAAGGAAAAAATGTGACAAATAGGGACCTCTTCAAGACAGGCAGGCAAGCATTCCCACTATCCAGACACGACTGGATCTGCTGCCTATTCTTTTGTCAAGACCAATTTGGCAAAAAATCCATGCAGTCCAAAAAGATGAACACGCTTCCTATCTTTTTATTTTTAACGAACATATTTTTGATTTAGCTATTGAAAAACGAAATTTATCATGATATCATACAAACAAATAAACAGTAGTTCAGTTTTATGATGTATGAACGTGAGGTGGAATCATGATGATGAAACAGATGATTGGATCATTATTCGTGCTTTTGATTGGTTTTTTCCCCTTTGGAATCCTGCAGATGAACGCCGCTCCGTCTGCCTTTCTTCATAAACAGCAGGTCACCGTCTACACGGGTGACAGCCTTTGGTCCATCGCAAGCCGCCATACAGAAGACGGCGAAGATGTGCGAAACGTCATTGAACGGATCATTGATGCCAACAAGCTGGACCGCAAAGCAGCCCTTCAGCCAGGTCAGAAATTGATCATCCCTGTCCGAGGGGATAAAGACCAGAAACTGGCTTCAAACCAATAAAAAAGGCGGTCAAGAAAGGAGAAGATCCTTTTTTGGCCGCCTTTTTACGTTCTTTCCAGCTAAATGAATTATGGAACCGCCTCATCCATGATGGGGCCTTCATCTTTCTGCAGCAGACTTTCCTTGATACAAAAAGACAAAGAGACCCCCCAGCGATACACATATATAAAAACACGTAACGCCATCCGATGATGACTGGTTTATTCCTGAAGGCTTGGATCGCGGCGCTCTTCCACAGGTTTTTCAAAACGTTCCTTGACAAAGTCTGTCGCTAGCATCTTGACGTCATCAAGGGTTGCCACACCATGAGTCAGGTTCTTTTCAAGGAATGGCAAGACGCGCTTAATCTGTTCTTCCGTATCAATAATGGTAATGATTACAGGAAGATTGATAGCCTCCGAAACACTGATGAGAAGCCGCCGTTCCCTTCCGCGGACACGGCTTCCGTAGCCTTGGAGGCCGCGGAACACCGTGCAGCCAGCAAGTTTGAGTTTAGCTGCCTTTTCCAGCATGACTTTGTAGAATGGACGATCTCCACAGAAAAAGTCCTCTCCTACAAAAATTGTCAGTTTTTTTAATTCCAGAAATTCAGTTGCCATATTTGTCCCTCCAGCTCCTATGAAATACCCATACAAATAACCCACAACTGCCTTTATTTATCAATTCTATTGTAACAGAATTTGGACGGTCATGCAAAAGAAACGGCAGATAGCGGATCTTTCAGGACAACTTGGTCTTATCGCTTTGTTTCTTTTCTAACGCTTCAAGGGCCTTTTCCCGGCGTCGTTTCCGGAAGTAAACAGAGCCTAAGCCACCTAAGATCCCAATCAGGACAATCCAGCCTGCCGCTTTCATGGGATTGAGATAGGTCACGGAGGCATCAAGATCGGAATCCTCTCCCAAGGGCAGACGCCACATAAGGACCCGGCCATCCTCACTGACGCTCGTTGCATTGGCACTGTCGACGCGGGTCGGCAGCTTCAGGATGAAGCGCAGGTCAAACTGACCCATGATGCTGCGCAGGATCCCCGCCGTACGGGGATCTTTCATCGCCTCACGGGGGCTGAGCTGGACGGTCTTATGAACGCTCACCGTATCAAAAAGAAGCCCTCCATGATAGGTCACAACAGGCGCATGCCGTTCTGCTGGAAGGGCGGGACGCAGGGCCTTATCTTCGGACCCCGATCCAGCAGCCCCGTTATTTTTCACGGCATACTGGGCCGCATGGGACCAAGTTTCAAAGTCATAGGTCCGCAGCAGCTTGGATTCTTTGATGTCCGAAAGCTGGTTGTAATGACGATGGGCGACAAAGCCCTTATATTCACCTTCATCGACTTTTTGGACCGTATAGCCATCTTTTTTGAAGTCCTCTTCAAAAGTCTCTGCCGTTGGCTGCAGGATGGGGAGCGTGACAAGCTTGGCCGTAAGGTCCGCCGCTCCTAAGCGGGAAAGTTCTACCGTAATCTCTCCACGGGCGCATCCTGATAGGAGAAGGGACGCGGCAAGCGCCATAAGGATAAGGAACCGTTTCATCACAGGGCCCTCCCGGCAAACTTGTTTTTCGATAGGATGGCCACGGTCTCATCGCGCAGGACATTCTTGCGCACCTTGCCTAACGCTGTTTTGGGAAGGGATTCGACAAGAAAATACTCCCGCGGCACCTTATAAGGGGCAATGCGACCAATCAGATACTGGCGCAGGGCCTTCTTATCGATGGTCTCCCCTTCCCGAGGAACCACATAAAGACAGATGGCCTGGCCCCGCAGGGCATCAGGAATACCAATGACGGAACACTCCGCCACGCCAGGATAGGCACTTACAACTTCTTCAATTTCCCGCGGGTACACATTTTCACCGCTTGAAATGATCATGTCCTTGACGCGATCGACAAGGAAAATAAATCCATCTTCATCCATGTACCCTACGTCACCGGTATGAAGCCAGCCATCTTTTTCAATGGCCTTAGCCGTCGCATCCGGTAAGTTGAGATAGCCAAGCATGACATTGGGGCCCTTGACAAGAAGTTCTCCCCGTTCGAAATGAGGAACTTCCTCCCCATGGGCATTGATGATCTTTGCCTTGACGTGGGCAATGGTCGGACCAATGGAACCGACCTTTACCTTATGGGGCAGGTTGACGGAGACAACAGGCGAGGCTTCAGAAAGGCCATATCCCTCGAGGACAGGACGGCCGAACTTAAGGGCAAAACCGCGGGCAAGGTCGAGGCCCAGAGGCGCCCCGCCGCTGATGAAATAACGGACAGAATCGACAGAATCAAGATCGCGGCTCTCATGAAGGAGACGATATACGGCTGGCACGCCGGTAAACATCGTTACACCGTACTGCTTTACAAGCCGCATGGCGGCCTTGAACTGATAGACCGCCTGGATAACGATTCGTCCGCCGCAGAGCAGGGGACCGGCCACGCACACGGTCCAGGCAAAACAGTGATACATGGGAAGGACGCACAAGGCCGTATCTTCTGCCGTCAATGGAATCGATTCCATAAAATCACGGGCATTGGCGTAAAGGTTCCCGTGACTGAGCATGGCCCCTTTGGGTTTGCCCGTTGTTCCCGATGTGTAGATGATGGTCGATGGATCGGTTTCCGTAAGGGACACGGGCACAAATTCCTGCTCTGGCGCATGATGGAGCTCATCAAAGGTAATCTGCATCAGAGACGGAGCAGAAAGCTCCTGCAGCGGTTCTGCAAGAGGCAGCGCCTCCTTTACGACAAGAAGCTTCATCGCTGTATCCTTGACGATATAGGCAATCTCCCGCGGCACGAGCTGAAAATTGATGGGAACAATGACGCCGCCAGCCTTGATGACAGCAAAATAGGTGACAATGAATTCCAAACAGTTCTTGCTGACAAGACCGACACGGTCTCCCTTTTTTACACCTAGGGCTTCGAAATAAGCGGCCCAGCGCTCCACCAGATCCTGAAACTCACCATAGGTAACGCTGCGGTCCTGGTCGATGATGGCTTCCCGCTCCTTAGGATGATGGGCAAAAATATCGTGGAACAACATGGTTCTCCCTCCTTATAGCATAAAGGCAGGCCCCTATCTCCACGCCTTGCGGAAACAGGATGGAATGCTCCCCTCCCTTGCCTAAACACCTAAAAATGAATACAATGATAACGAATGGATTTTAAAAACATTGCAGAAAGAAGTGAATTGTTATGACAGAATTTCGGATTGGTTCCGCTGCTGAAGCAACGGTCATGGTCATGCACACAAACACAGCAAAAGCCATGAAGAGCGGCAGTCTCGATGTCTTTGCTACACCGGCCCTGGTTGCCCTCATGGAACAGGCTGCCTGCAACTTGGTAGAACCCCTCCTCGATGAGGATACGACAAGTGTCGGCATCAGCCTCAACATCTCCCATGACGCGGCAACCGCTGTTGGCCGCCAGGTAACCGCTAAAGCTGTTCTCGTCGGTATTGACGGGCGCAAGCTTTCCTTTAAGCTCACGGCTTCCGATGAACACGGAATCATTGGGCAAGGATCCCATGAACGTTTCCTGGTCAAAAAGGAAAAATTCATGAATAAGCTCAAAACAAGATACGACCGCTGATCAAAGGTTCCGCGTCAAGGTCTCCATAACCATAAGATTGCTGAGGACCCCGACCCCACCAGGAACGGGCGTATAGGCAGCAGCCTTCTTGAGCTTTGCCCCTTCAGAAATATCGCCCACCATTTTCCCATCAAGGGAAGAAAGCCCAATATCGACAAGGACGCAGTTTTCGCGAACCATATCTTCAGTGATGAAGTTTGGCTTGCCGACAGCACTCAAAATCACATCTGCCTGACTGAGAATGTTAGGCAGATTTTTTGTTTTGGAACGGCATACAGTGACTGTCGCATGGCGATCGACGAGCATGAGCGTGAGCGGACGGCCGACCACATCACCGTACCCCACCATGACGACCCGTTTGCCTACAAGGGGAATATGATAATAGTCAAGCAGGGCAATACAAGCCCGCGGCGTGCAGGGACCCCAAGGACTGATGCCCAGATAGAATTCCCCACTGTTCAAGGGATGGAGGCAGTCCATGTCCTTTTTGGGATCAAGGCAGCTCATGAGCGTCATCTGCTTGATTTGGGGCGGTACCGGCATAAGGGGCAGGATCCCCGTCACAGCCGGGTCATCGCTGAGAGCACGAAGGGAGGCCTCAGCCTCCTGTTGAGTCACGCTCTCGGGCAATTCCACATCCCGCGTCCTGACGCCCAGGCTTTCGGCGCATTTCAAAAGACTCCGCTTATAGACATGGGCTGGTGCATTGTTTCCTATGATAAAAGTGGCCAAGGTCGCTTCGCATTCGGAAAATTGGGAGACCAATTTCTCGCGAATTGCGTCAGCCACGGGCTTACCTTCAAGGACAAGCTGTCGTTTCACGTTGATTCATCCTTTCTTCAGGAACAAGGAGAGAAGACCTCTCCCTATAAAAAAGACTGCAACAGTTTCCTCCAAGAAGACTGCTGCAGTCTGATAAGAATCCACTTAATTTTATTCTACTACAAGGAGCACCACTGTGACAACGCTTTACCGGAACCAAACCGTTACAGCATCCCCTTCATTGAGGGTCGTCCCTGGCGGCGGGGATTGCTTGAAGCTGATTCCGCTGCCAATGGGCAGGAGCTGAAGCCCGCCCTTTTGAAGGATCTCCATCGTCTCCCGCAGGGACCAGCCGGCGAGGTTGGGCAGGCGAACTGTCTTTTCCCCACTGGGAGCAAGACTAGGCAGGGTTCCTTCCTTTCCTCCATCCTTTTCCGCAAGGGAATCCATGGTCTTAAGATCAGCCTTATTGCTCGGCTGGACGCCTTGAGCCACAAGGATCTGCTGCAGCGTGTCGCGGAAAATCGGCGCTGAGACCTGTGCCCCATAATAGGCACCCTTTGGAGAGTCAATCATGATGATCATGGCATAGCGAGGATTATCACTAGGCACAAAGCCTACAAAAGAAGCAATATAGACACCGGGGATATACCCGCCTTTAGGAGAAAGCTTTTCTGCAGTTCCCGTCTTGCCTGCAATCTTGTAGCCTTTGATCTGGGCCGATTTGCCGCCCCCTTCAGAAACAACCTTCTCCATCATGGCCCGCATCTGGGAAGCAACTTCCGGCGTAATGACCTGCCGGTCTACTTGGGTCTTATTTTCCTTGATGACCTTACCATCAGGTCCGGTCACTTTCTTTACGACATAAGGGCGGACGAGGTTCCCCCCGTTTGCAATGGCGCAGATGGCCCGCAGCATCTGAAGCGGTGTGACGGCAATCCCCTGACCGATTCCCATGGTGGCAACGTCAGAGGGGACCATGTCCTTCGGATTATAAAGGATTCCCACTTCTTCGCCCGGTACATCCGTTCCCGTAGCCTCGCCAAAGCCAAAGCGCTTGGCATACTCGGTTTCCTTTTCTCCGCCGAGCTTGAGTCCTAGAGAAGCCATGCCCGTATTGACGGAGAACTTGATGATATCCTCGAACTTGATATTGCCCAATCCACGGCCGTCCCAGTTACGGATGCGCCGGCCGCCAACGTCGATGGATCCTTCATCATGGAAGGGTGTATCCGGCGTAATGATCTTTTCCATAAGACCGGCCGAACCCATAATGGGTTTAAAGACAGATCCAGGCTCATAAATGATTCCTACACCGCGGTTCATATAGGCCTCGCTGGAGGCGTCGGCAAAGTGATTGGGATCAAAGGTCGGCCGGCTTGCCATCCCCAGGATTTCTCCCGTATTGGGATCCATAAGGATTGCCGCGGCGCTTGCCGCCTTTGTCTTTTTGATGGCGTCGTCAAGTCCGCGCTCCAAGATGAACTGCATGCGCGCATCAATGGTCAGCTGTACAGTATTCTTCCGCTGGATCTGGACCTCATTCAAACCGGAGGGTCCAATGAGGTTGCCCTTGGCATCCGTGTAATTGGTCTGCTTTTCCTTGACGCCGCGCAGATAAGTATCCATGGAAGCTTCCACGCCCTCAAGTCCTTTATCATCGATTCCAACAAATCCGATGACTTGCGCTGCAAGGTTATCTTTGGGATAATACCGTTTACTTTCCTCAATAAAATGGAATCCAGGGATCTTTTCTTCGTCCAACACCTCAGAGACTTCCTTAGCAACATGGGGATCCAAGGTCCGTTTCACCCAAAAGAACATATGCTGCTTATCGGTAAAAAGCTCCATGAGCTTTGAAGCGGGCATCTGCAGGATAGGGGAAAGGCGGTTGGCAGCGACTTGACGCACATCGCGAACCGGCATCTGGCCCTTTGGCCAACGGTCAGGATCATCAACCAGTTCCTGAGGATTGACGGCAAGTGACCGGGAAACAACACTTACGGCCAGTTCTTCCCCATTACGGTCTACAATGCTCCCACGGGGGACAATTTCAAGGTTTTCCCCACTGATTTGATTCAAGGCCCAGTGGGCAAGAAAATCCTTTTGGACGAACTGCAGGTTCACAAGCTGCAGGATAATGGCACCGACAAATAAGACCATAGCAAGGCACAAGACGCGGCTACGCCGCTGACCGCGCTTCAAAGCACCGCGATCCCTTTCCAAGGTTAGGATCCGGCGACTGTGTTCATGCGCGGCAGACGCTGAAAAAGCGTGGTCATTATCCAGGGACTGCCGGTTCCTTCGTCCCGATGGACGGTTCCACTGAGGAAAGGAAGGACCCTCAGTCGCCTTTTTTTGTTTCTTTCTGCGGAAAAAATTGAAAAATGAAAGCTTCATTTTTTCCACCTGTCTTTCTGATAGCGCGGCGTTCCCACAAAGGGAGGCCGCTGTGAATGGCGGAGGGGCAGAGTCGGCGGGGCTTCCTTTTCTTCCCGACGCACTTCGTCATGATAGACAGAGAAAACAAGCCCCATAGCAAGGAGTGTCGTGACAAGACTCGTTCCCCCATAACTAATAAAAGATAGCGGCACCCCAATGACGGGCAGGATTCCGCAGACCATAGCCATATTGGCAAAGGCCTGTCCAACGATAAGGAAATTGGCGCCCATGACAAGGAGAAACCCTTGATGGTCGCGCGTCCGGCGTGCGACCGTATAGATTACATATCCAAGCATGAGAAAAAGGACAATGAGGACGAACGCGCCCAAAACCGTGTTCCTGACAGAATACGGAAAAAGCAAAGTCCGTGTGGGCTTCAGGAAGATAAAAATATTTTCCCAGCCCCTGGCCAGGCCCAAGACCGCCAAATCCACCACTGCCAATGGCCACCTTTGACTGGACCATTTGGTAGCCGAGACCTTGGGGATCTCGGAAGGGGTCAAGCCATACATAAATGCGATTCAGCCGGTAGGGAGCAATGACAACACCGACTACGGCCCCCACCGCACCGATAAGGATTGTCCCGATGACCATGAGGGTCGGCAGTCCGGCAAGAATATAGAGAAAAAAGGCAATGGCAATCAAAATAGCACTGGTTCCCATATCAGGCTGCTTGAAAACAAGGAGGCCGATGATCACCACAGCAAAGGAAAAATGATTCACAAGAGAGGGTTTCTTCCCCTGTTCCATGACCTTCCCGAGGTAAGCGGCACCTAAAAGGATGATGGCAAGCTTTGCCAATTCCGAAGGCTGGAAACTGACAGGGCCAAGGGACAGCCAGCGTTGGGCGCCTTTAGCCGTATGACCGGCCAGATCGACGGCAACGAGCAAAACGATATTGATAAAAGCAATCGCCATTTCCGCCCTCCGTCCCAGGAGTTGATGATAGTCCATTTTCCAGCCCAACCATCCCATTAAAATCAGGCCGATGACTCCAAAAAGAAGATATCTTGCGATATAGCCGCTAAAATACCCTTTTCCATAGCCCATCATAGCAAAACTGGCACTATAGACATTGAGGGCGCCGGCAATCATCAGAGCCATGACGAGGATCACCATCGCGATTTTAGGATTTTTGAAGATGCATTTCTCCTTCATCATCCGATTCCTTTCCCACTAAAAAACAACTTCGCAGAAATTGATATTCTTTCCCAAGGCACTGAAGCGCTGTTCGTACTCTGTCTGTGCTTCGTTGAGGATCTCCGTGTGGTGGAGGTCCCTGCTTACGGTGAGAAGGGGAAGGCCAAATTCCTTGAATTCTTCCAAGGAAAACTCAAAAAGCGCATCGTTATCGGTCTTGAACCGCAGATGCCCCGCGGGTTTTAGGATTGTCTTATAAAGAGCAAGGAAACTGCGGTAAGTAAGGCGTCGTTTTGCATGACGAGCCTTGGGCCAGGGATCGCTGAAGTTGAGGTAGAGCCCTTCCACTTCCCCTTTTTCGAACCAGTCAAGCAGATGGGCCGCATCAGCCCGCAGAATACGGGCATTATCAATTTCCTGATCCCGCAGTTTTTTCACAGCATAGTAACAGACATCCCGCTGGGTTTCAATGCCAAGGTAGGCATTTTCGGGATGAAGCTGGGCCATTTGGCTGATAAACTGCCCCTTGCCACAGCCAATTTCAAGGTAAAGGGGTTTATCGCCCAGAAGGGCGCGCCATTTTCCCTTGTATGCCTCGAGACCGTCCTCGAGCAGTTCTTTTCCTTTATAGTCTTCCAAGGCCTGGGATATCCAGGGCTTTTTTCGTAAACGCATGGGTCTGGGCTCCTCCTTAGGGTGATCTGCTCCTGGCTTTTTGCAGCCTTTTACGAGGCATTCACAAAAAGCACGAAAAGATGCGTTTTGTCGATGGCAAAGCGCACCTTTCCCGGGACAGATGCGTCCCTATAATGTCCTTGATTTATTTTTTGGGACCTAGGTCGTATTTTTTCAAGTAGCGGTAAAGTGTCACGCGGCTGACTCCGAGCATAATGGCCAGTTTGCTGATGTTGCCACCGGCCTGTTTCCAGCTTGCAACAAAGGCATCCTTATCATGCTTCCAGGATTTTTCAATGCGGTGTTCCCCAGGCAGCTTGATATGGCTGGCGTCGATGACACTGCCTGCCGTATGGAAGAAGGCCTGTTCAACGACTCCCTGGAGCTGCTTGATATTGCCGGGCCAGTGGCAGCTGTTGAGGAGTTCCATGGCCTCGTGGGAAAGCGTCTTTGTCGGCATGCTGTGACGGGCCGCCATTTCCGTAAGGATATGGTTGGCAATGACTTCCACATCTTCCACCCGCTCCCGCAGGGGCGGTACCCGGACGACGGTGCCAATGACCAGTTCATAGAGGCTCTTGGAAAAGAGGCCTTTATCGGTCAGACGTTTCAAGTTGGAGTCACAGGCCGCAATGATGCGGACATTGAATTTCCGGCGAACGCCTGTCTCCTTGTTGAGAACACCGTTTTTCAAAGCATCAGCCAAGACATCGCCCAGCTTCGTCGGGAATTTTTCCACTTCATCAAGGAAAAGCGTTCCCCCATTGGCCAGTTCCAAACTGCCGGCTGCCAGATGGCCCGTACCATCGGTCTTGCCAAAAAATTCTTCTTCCAGTTCCTCTTCCGGTCCTTCGTGACCGCGCACCGTAATGAGCGGAGCCGCAGCCCGTGGACTTGCCTGATGGATACCGTGGGCAAGACGCTGCTTGCCCGTACCCGGTTCGCCTTGGAGCAGGATGTTATTATCCCCGCGGGCGACGCGGGCGGCCTTATGCTGCAGGGCCTGGAACTCGCTGGAATTACCGACCATACTGTAAAGGCTGTAGCGGGAACTGTATCCCGTGGCGTGGGCAATGGTGGTCTTCAAATCCTCGATGGACATGGTGATGACGAAGACACTGTCGACACGGCCGCTGTTATAGACGGGCAGGACGCTCGTCACATCTTCATAGGTACGGTCCTGGGTAATCCACGTGATTTCCTTACGGATCGTCTTCTTGCCATCAAAACCTTTTTGTACAGGAATATGTTCATAGTTCAGGAAGACATCTTCCATACGGGCCCCCTCATCCATGCGCAGACGGGCCCGGTCATTGGCGTAGCGCAGGGAGCCATCCCGGTTGACCCAGAAAATAGCTGCAGGGATGTCTTCGGAGATGATGTTGCAGACCTTCCAGTATTCAATCATCTTGAGGTAATTTTCGACGGAATACTTCATGGTCATGAGCAAGCTGAGCAAGATGTCATAAGGCAGGTCATTCTGGTCCAGGCTGAACATGGACAAAAAGTATCGATTCTGTCCATCCACACTGATGGGGGCGGAGCAGGCATCACCGGAATGGCATTCGCGGACCCACATTTCCGGTCCGAACATCAGGAAGGGAACATTGTGGCTGCGGGCCACAGAAAGGCTCGACGTACCACAGTCCTCTTCGAGCACACGCATGCCCTGAATATCATCAATGCTCCGCTGGAAGAACGGCAGGGCATAGTTTTTGAGGACATACCCCTTTTCATCAACGATGATCATGGACAGGTTATGGGAGTTAAAATACTGCTTATTCTGTTCAAAAAGTCCATCCACATAAGTCAGGACATCTTTATGCAGCTCCAACTGCCGGGCCAATTCATTGGCCGAAAGGCGCACCCCATTAGCCGGCATGGTCTCATGGTTCTGTTTACGGGCATCGCAGCGACGCCACGACTCAGCGACCCACGGATGGACATTGGGATCGATGATGCCCTCTTCAATGAACTTATTATAATAACTCGTCAATTTTTCCTTATTGCGTCGTTCCCTAATCATGAACTTCCTCCCTCAACTTGTTAACGATAAGACCGATCCCCAGAAACAAGGACCCGTTTGGCACCGTAATAACGGGACCGCCAATACGGCTCGGAAAGGCTGCACAGACGGACCCCTTTCGACGAAGTCGCACTCCAGAAAAGCCCATTGCCCGCATAGATTCCTACGTGAGAAGCCCCCGGTTCATAGGTCGTAAAGAACACCAGGTCGCCGGGCTTTAGCTGCCGCATGGTCACGAAAAGACCTTTTTCATACTGAAGGTCTGCCGTTCTCGGCAAGTCAGCCTTATGTTTCTTGAAGACGTACTGGACAAACCCCGAACAGTCAAAGGCACGCGGCGTTGTCCCGCCAAAACTGTAAGGGACTCCCTTATATTTGGAAGCGGTCCTTACCACATCTTTGCCCTTGACGCCATGGATTCCCTCTTTTTCAAAAGCAGCTTCATTGATGCGGAAATAGGTCTTATCATCCACCTTCCCTGTAACGGGCAACTTATGGGTCTTTTGGAAGATCCGCACCTGCTTTTCCAGGTCCCGGGAATATTTTCCCGTCAGCGGTGTCTTAAGGCCAAGGGTGTTCAGCTTGGTTTGGACGGTCTTGACCTTCCATCCCTTATCCCCGACTTTGAGGGGGGCATTCTTCTTTGCCGCAAAGCCCAGCGACACCGGCAGGGCAATCATAGCAACGAGAAATGCCGTTAACAGTCTTCGCATTTTCATTTATAGACGCCTCTTTCCTAAAAGCTAGCTGAAAGGGGGAGCTCTCCCCGATGGTAAAAAGGCCAACTGCCTCTTGAAATCTCCTTAATACTCCATATTAGTATAAACTTCCCAATCCGTCAATTTCGAAAGCTTTCCAATGGAAACATCCAGTTCCTGAAGCAAGCGGTCCCGGTCCTTGGGCAGCGTGCCCTTGAGGGGAACATAATTGGAAATATGATTGCTCCTAAAAAGACAGTGCCGATTCGGCGGCAGCTCAATATGGCTGAGGAAGGTCCTCACTTCTTCGGCCAAGCCACAAGGCGAAAGCAGCTCAAATTTGCCTTCTTCAAACTCCCTTAACATCTGCGTTCCTTTATATAGACGCAGCGTCAGGACACTCAGCATGTCAGGCTGAATCTGGGATACTGCATATGCGGTCTTAAGGGCATGACGTGCAGACCCCGCCGCGCCGCCGAGACCAGCAATGACCATCATGGACAGCTTCATGCCGCTTCGTACGACTTTCTGCCCGGCCGCGATGGATTCTTCGGCGGTTACCCCCTTTTGAATCTGCTGCAGGAGCTGCGAGTCCCCTGTTTCAAGGCCAAAATAAAGCATCTTGAGTCCAGCTTCTCGGAGACGCAGCAGCTCCTCATCGCTCTTGCGGAGGATATCCTTTGGCCCCGCGTAGCTTGTGACGCGCTGGAGATTGGGAAAGGTCCCGTACAGGCGGGCCAAAAGAGCAAGGAGCTTTTCCGTCGGAAGGACAAAGGCATCTCCGTCAGCAAGGAAGATGCGCCGTACTTCATCGCCGGCATAGTGGGCGGCCATGGCAATCTGCCGGTCCACAGCCTCGTCCGTATAGACTGAGAAGGGAACGTCCTTATACATGGCACAAAACGTGCAGCGATTGTGGGCACATCCCCGAGTGACACGAAGGATGAAACTGTTTGCTTCACTGGGGGGCCGGAAAACCGGCGTCTCATAATCATCAAAGTACAGTCCAAACACGAAGATTTCCTTTCTCACACAAAAACTCTTCCAATAAATATAGTCAGTATATTCAAAGCATTATCGCAATTCTTACAGCTGTACAAGTCCACCTGTATCGTGTTCATTATTATAAACTATTTTACACTTTTTTACATTACGTTTTGTAAACTTTTTGAGAAAAATTTTCCATTATAAGGGATATCTTATCCACAGGAGACTTCCTCCTTCTACTTGTAATTTACTTCTTAACCATATATAATTTTGTTTTGAAGTTGAACATGAAAGGTTAGAGGTGAACTACATGTCTACACAAGAAGCAACTTTTATGGGTGGTGTCCATGTACCTCCCAGCAAGTCCTTGACTGACAAAGTGGCCATCGAAAGATGTCCCGCACCTGACATGGTCTACATTCCTCTCTCCCAGCATATCGGCGCACCGGCCAAGCCGGTCGTCAAGGCAGGAGATAAGGTAACCCTAGGTCAGGTCATCGGTGAGGCAGGCGGTTTCGTCAGTACCAACATCCATGCCAGCGTCAGCGGCACGGTCCTGCGCATTGAAAATCGTTACATGCCCCAAGGGACAATTTCCCAGTGCGTCGTCATCAAGAACGACAAACTCGATACGCCCTGCGAAACCATCAAGGAACGCAGCGACGAGGAAATCACGCCGGATGTCATCCGCACGGCCTTGCGGGAAGGCGGTTCTGTCGGTCTTGGCGGGGCAACGTTCCCGACAGCGGTCAAGTACGCGCCTCCGAAGGAAGGGGCCCGTCCTATTGACACGATCCTGTTAAACGGCATCGAATGCGAGCCTTTCATTACGGGTGACCATCGCATCATGCTCGAATGGGCTGATGAAATGATCCAAGGCCTGAAATATTTCATGATGGCCTCCGGTGCCCAGAAAGGCATCATCGGCATCGAAGACAACAAACCCGATGCCATCGCCCTTGTTAAGGAAAAAGTCGCTTCCGAACCGAATATCGAAGTCTGCGTCTGTGCAGAAAAGTATCCGGAAGGTTCCGAAAAACACCTGATTTACGCGGCCACCGGTCGTACGGTTCCTGACCGTGGACTGCCTGCCGATGTCGGCGTCATCGTCGACAATGTCGGGACTGCGGTTGCCTGCTACCGTATGGTGAAAAAGAACATTCCTCTATATGAACGCGTCACGACCATCAGCGGTGACGGCGTCAATAAACCGGGCAACTACATCTGCCGCCTGGGCACGCTCTACAGCGATGCCGTGGAACTGGCTGCCGGCGGACTCAAAGGCACTCCGGGCAAGTTCATTTCCGGCGGGATGATGATGGGCTTTTCCACGCCGAGCCTCGATTACCCCATTGCTAAATGGTCCGGTGCAGTCCTTATCTTCAATTCCGAATCTCCTTTTGCTCAATATGTCGAACCCAGCCCCTGCGTCCATTGCGCTCGCTGCGTCGACGCCTGCCCCATGAAGCTGGAACCGACGGAAATCGTTCAAGCCGTCAAACGCCAGAACTGGGAAGAAGCAGAACGGTTCTCCTGCCATGCCTGCGTCGAATGTGGATCCTGCGCCTTTGTCTGCCCTGCCCACATTCCTCTGGTCCAGTACATCCGCATGGGCAAACAGTTCATCAGGGGAAAAGGCCATGGCGGTCACAACCCGTTCTATAAACTGGATAAATAATTACGCGAAAGGACTGGATATTGATTATGGAACCTATTAAAGAGCCTACGCCATTGGTTCTTGTCACCTCCTCCCCGCATATGCACTGCGGGCTGACCATTGGCAAGTCCATGAGAGAAGTCATGTTGGCCCTTGTACCGGCTATCATCGCTTCTGTTTATTACTTCCGCATGAGCGCCGCCATTGTCATGGTGACTTGTGTTGTTTCTGCCATTGTCTTTGAAACCATCTGCAATAAAGTCATGCACAAGCCCAACACCGTACAGGACGGCAGTGCAGCCCTGACGGGCCTGCTCCTTGCGATGTGCCTGCCAGCCTCCATGCCGCCCCTGTTTGCGGCCATGGGCAGCATGTTCGCCATTGTTGTCGGCAAGGCTGTCTTCGGCGGTCTGGGCTGCAACATCTTCAACCCGGCCCACATCGGCCGTGCCATCCTACTAGCGTCCTTCCCGCAGCAGATGACAAACTGGGTTCTTCCGGCTACAGCAGCTGCTTCCGACGCAGTCAGCACAGCCACCCCGCTTGCTGTCATGCGGGCTACGGAAAAGATCTGGCAGGCCGGCGGTGCCGCCAGTGCGGCCAAGCTTCCTGACCTCATGAACCTTTTCTGGGGCAATGTCGGCGGCTCCCTCGGTGAAACCTGTGTACCGGCCCTCGTACTTGGCGGTCTTTACCTCATCTACAAGAAACTCATTGATTGGCGTATCCCTGTCTTCTATCTCGTCACCGTGGCCATCCTGACGGGTGTGTACGGTGCCGTTATGGGCTATCCCAGCACCTTCCCCCTGTATCATCTGTTTGCCGGCGGTCTCATGATTGGTGCCTTCTTCATGGCAACTGACTGGGTCACGAGCCCGATTACCAAAAAAGGCAAGATCATCTATGCCATTGGCCTGGGTGTCCTGACCTCCCTGATCCGTCTGCGTGGCAGCTACACCGAAGGCGTCTGCTATTCCATCCTGATGATGAACATGGTCACCCCGATGATTGACCGGTTCGTCCGGAACGTATCCTTCGGAGGAGGTCTCAAAAAATGAGTAATTTCTTCGTAAAACTGACATCCACCCTTCTCATCACCTGCGCTGCCAGTGTTGCCCTCGTTGCCGGCGCTCATGAAGGGACCAAGGAAATCATTGCCAAAAAGCATGAAGCTGATACAAAAGCAGCTTACAAGCAGGTCCTCCCTGACCTGGGCGACCTCCAGAAGGAAAAGGCCCCGGGAGACCTCATCAGCGATATCCAAAAATCCAGTAAAGGCGGCAAAGCCAACGGTTATATCTACACTGTCGATCCCAGCGGGTACGGCGGCAAGATCAAACTCATGGTCGGCATCGACGCCGAGAAAGGGACCATTACGGGCATCAAGGTCCTGAGCCATTCGGAAACCCCGGGTCTGGGTGCCCGCAGCACCGAACCGGAATGGCAGGCTCAGTTCAAAGGAAAATCCCTGAAAAATGACCTTGTTGTCACCAAACAAGATCCCACGAAGGACAATGACATCCGTGCCATCACGGCTGCCACCATCACTTCGAGAGCGGTCGTTACAGGCGTTAACGCGGCACGCGACCACTACATGAAGAATTTTGCTAACGGAAAGGGCTGATCGGCATGCTGTCAGATTTGACAAAAGGTATCATTAAAGAAAACCCGCTGTTTGTCCAGCTCCTGGGTGTTTGTCCCTCCCTGGCAACAAGCGGATCTTTGGAGAATGCGGTCGGTATGGGCTGTGCTTTTACCTTCGTCCTGTTCTTCTCCAACATCATCATTTCCCTGATCCGGAAACTCATTCCCGATCAGGTCCATATCCCGGCTTACATCGTCGTCATCGCATCCCTCGTAACCATCCTGGAAATGCTGATGAACGCCTTTGTTCCGGCCCTGTATGAATCTCTGGGTGTCTTCGTTCCCCTGATTGTAGTTAACTGCATCGTTTTGGGCCGTGCAGAAGCTTTTGCCTGCAAACACGGCGTTGTTTCCTCCGCCCTTGATGCCATTGGTATGGGCATTGGCTTTACTTTCGCCCTGAGCCTCATTGCCCTCTTCCGTGAACTCATCGGTTCCGGCAAACTCTTTGGTCATGTCGTGCTTGGCAGTGCCTACACCCCGGTCCTCATCTTCATCCTGCCGGCAGGTGCCTTCCTGACCATGGGCTTCGTCTTTGCTATGGTTAACTACTTCCGTCAGAAAGGAGATGCTCGTTAATGGGAGACAGTATCTTTGGAATCTTATTCAGTTCCATCTTCGTCAGCAACATCATCTTATCCCGGTTCCTGGGCATGTGCTCCTTCTTGGGCGTTTCCAAGAACTTCAATAACTCCCTTGGCATGGGGGCAGCCGTAACCTTTGTTATGCTTCTTGCTACCATGCTTTCCTATGCCCTGTACCACCTCATCCTGGTCCCCTTCGATCTGACCTACTTGAAGACCCTTGTCTTCATCCTGTCCATCGCGACCTTGGTCCAGCTCGTTGAAATGTTCATGAAAAAGACGATGCCCGCCCTTCATAAGGCCATGGGGATCTACCTGCCCCTGATCACCACGAACTGTGCCATCCTGGGTATCGCCCTTATCAACGTTGAATCCAACTATAACTTCCTGCAGTCTGTTGCCAACTCCATCGGCACGTCCCTGGGTTACACCATGGCCATCCTGCTCTTCTCCTGCATCCGCGAAAAGCTCAATGAGGATATGATCCCCAGCTGCTTGAGAAACCTGCCGATTGCCTTGATTACGGCCGCCTGCATGTCCATCGCCATGATGGGAATGAGCGGTATTCATTGAGTTAGGAGCTGAAAGATATGGAAACTGCTGTTATTATCATTGCCATCCTAGGCGGCGTCTTCGGTGCCATCCTTGCCATCGCCGGCAAGAAACTGGCCGTTGAAGAAGATCCCCGCAAGGATGAAATCCTAGCCCTCCTGCCGGGCGCCAACTGCGGCGGCTGCGGCTATGCTGGCTGTGCTGCCATGGCAGATGCCATCGTCGCCGGCCAAGAAGAAGGCGCCATGAAATGTGCAGCCTGTGCTGCCGAAAACAAAAAGGCCATCAAAGCGGTGATGGGCCTTGCAGCTGACGACGACGAAAATGCCGTCCGCATGATTCCCCGTCTCCACTGCAATGGGTGCAAAGAAAACCGCCCGGCCAAATACAAACGGGAAGGCGTCAAGAACTGCTTCCTCGCCGCGGCTACCGCTGGCGGCCCTGGCCAGTGCAACTTTGGCTGCTTTGGCTGTGGCGCCTGCGTTGATGCCTGCAGCTTCGGCGCCCTGGCCATGGGAGAAAATGGCCTGCCCCAGTTCGACTATGATAAATGCGTTGGCTGCGGTGCCTGTGCCTCCACGTGCCCGCAGTTCCTCATTGAAATGATGAAGGCTTCGAACAAGGTTCTGGTCCAGTGCAACAACCGTGAAAAAGGCAAAGCCGCTATGACTGACTGCGGCGTTTCCTGCATCAGCTGCGGACTGTGCGCAAAGAACTGCCCGAAACAAGCCATCACCATGGAAGACGGTGTCAATGGCAGCATCCCTGTCATCGATTACGATAAATGCGTTGGCTGCGGACTGTGCGTACAAAAATGCCCGCGCAAGTGCCTAGTCAAGATCACACCGCTTGAAGCTCCCCAGCCTTCTGCAAAAAGACCGGATCCGGTGGGCTGTGTTGCCTGCCAGACGGCAGAAAACCTCAACCAAGAAGCCCAGCAGTAAGCTAGGCGCCATTTCAAAAAGAATGGATCTATGATGAGAAAAATATGGATGATTCTTTTAAGCAGCCTGTTTCTTCAAGGCTGCTTTTTTCAAGACCAAAACAGCACCATCCATCATGAAGATACACGCTTCATGATGGATACCATCGTCACCATTGAAACAACGGGGAAAAGTGAGGACACCCTCAAAAGTACAACCGACAAGGCCTTTGCCGCCTTCCAAGAGATTGCTGATGAAACGGATTCCTACGCACCCCATGGTCCTAAGGACCTTTATGCCATCAATGAAAAGGCAGGGACGGGGCCCCAAAAAGCGGCCCCCCACCTCCTTGCCATCCTAAAAAGCGCAGCTAGCCATCCCCATCAGGAACTTTCCCTCACCTTAGGACCCGTCATCAAGATCTGGAACGACAATCGAGAGAAAAAGACCGTGCCCTCCAGAGCTGAAATTGCTGACGCTCTCACCCTCACCAAAGGTTCCCGCGTCAGGATCGACGAAACAACGGGCACCCTTACCCTCATGCCGGGGACCCAGATCGACCTGGGAGCTGTGGCAAAGGGCTACGCCGTGGAAGAAGCAGCCAAGGTCCTCCAGAAGGAAGGCGGCTTCCAAACCGCCCTCATCAACGCCGGCGGCAACATCAAGGTCCTTGGGGAAAAGCCTGATCACAAACCTTGGCGCATCGGCATCCAGGACCCGAAGGATCCGGAAAAGGTCCTGGGAACCCTTTCGGTTCCTCCCGGTACAGCCATTGCAACAAGCGGCGACTATCAGCGCTATTACGAAGTAAGCGGCGTCCGCTACCATCACATCCTCAATCCGCAGACGGGCTGGCCCAGCCGCAATGCCCATTCCGTTACAGTCGTTACCCAATCGGCCTTTTGGGCAGATTTTTATTCCACCCTGCTCTTTGTCATGACACCTAAGGACGCCATGACCCTTGTTGAAAACAATCCGTCCCTTGAAATGGTCTATCAGGACCTGGACGGAACGCTCCACATTTCCAGCGGACTCAAGGACCTTTTCGTCCAAGGTCAATAAAGGAGGTTTTCATGCGCAAAAATGATGGACGGCTCATTGCCGTCATGGCTCTTGCAGCCGTACTCAGCTTCCTCTTCATCAATATGACCCAGAAGGGAACCCATAAAGAACTGGTCATCCAAAAGGATCGGGCCGTCATCAAGCGCGTGGATCTGGGAAAAGTTACGGCTGATACGAAACTGACCATTGATGTGGATGACGGACAGATGGTCATCGTCTATAATAAGGATGGAGCTTGGGTCGAATCATCACCCTGCCCCGATAAAATCTGCATTAAGGAAGGCCGGATCCAGAAACCGGGAGAGACCATTGCCTGCGTCCCGGAAAAGGTGCTTCTGACCCTCCAAAGTGCTGCAAAGGAGCGTGAACATGATGCCATCCTCCGCTAAGGGGTTCAGCGCCCACGACCTGACCCAGCTTGGGATCCTTTTGGCAGCCGCCATTGCCCTGCGATTTGCCGAATCAACCGTAGCCTACCTGCTGCCTTTGCCGGGAGCCCATTTGGGCCTTGCCAATGCCGTGACCATCATCGTCCTCTACCTCTACGGAACGAAACGGACGGCCCTTTTTCTTGCAGCGAGGATCCTTTTGACAGGCCTCCTTTTTACCGGCCTTTTTTCCCCAGGCTTCAGCATTGGACTTGCCGGTGCTGTCCTGAGTTTTCTTTTCATGGCCCTTGCCGTCCAGAAGGATTGGTTTTCCAGCGTCGGCGTTGGCGTCCTCGGTGCCTTCACCCATAACTGCGGTCAAATCCTTGCGGCCATGGTGCTCATGCAGAGCACAGCCCTTGTGAGCTACCTGCCCTTTCTCATCGGCATTGGAATTCCCACAGGTATCTTTACGGGACTTGTTGCGGGCATTTTCCTGAAACGGGTCCCAGCCAACGAATGCCTGCGTAAATAAGGAGGTCTTTTGGATGGAAGAACTGGACATACTCCAAAGAAAAATGGAAGATTGTACAGCCTGTCCCCTGCGCGGTGACTGTATTGCTCCGGTTGGCTGGTTTGGGGATCCCCACAGTCCCCTCGTCATTGTCGGCGAAGGACCAGGCGGCGTCGAGGATGACTATGGCTGTCCCCTTATCGGCCCCAGCGGACAGCTCCTGGATAAGGCGCTCTGGTCCGTCAAAATCACACGGGACCATGTCCTTACAACAAACGTCATTAAGTGCCGGCCTAGGAACAACCGGACACCAACGCCGGAAGAAGCCGCTTTCTGCGCCCATCGCATCCTTGACGAGGAGCTGCGCCTTATTGCGCCCAAAGTCATCATTGCCTTGGGCGGCGTAGCCCTCAAATACTTCAAAGGTCCCGAGGCCCGCATCACCAAGGAACGAGGCCAATGGTTCCGGACAAACCAAGGCTTTGACGCCATTGCCACCTTCCATCCCTCCTATCTCCTGCGCCTATCGGGAAAAGCCCAGATTGACGCCAAGTGGCAAGTCTTCCATGACCTTGAAGCGGCAAAAGCCAAAGTCCTTGAATCCGTTCCCGATTATCCCTTTTGTTCCGACCATCCGGTCAATCTCTTTGCCCGCTTCCGCAAGCGCGGGTAACATCAGACGCGGCAGGAAATCTTCACATATTTCCGGTTCTTTGTCAAATTTTGGGGTGCTAAAGTGTCTATGCACTCCTGGAGAGGACATGCACTGAATACAGTGCGTGTCCTTTTTCGTTGCGTGTGTTAATGTACAAGATCCTATTACGAAAGCGCTCAAAATTGCGCAGACCAAATGAGACACGTTTTAACACCTTGATTTTATTGTTGCAGCCTTCAGTAAAGCCGTTGGAGTAAGGATATATAAGGGCGCTCCTAATTTCTTCGTACCAATAGGTAAAGGACTTAACCAGAGAGTTCATTTCCGGTAAATCAGCGCTTTTTACCAGGTCTATCCATGCTGAAAGTGCCCAAGAAATGTTGGTATGATCCTTGAATCGAAGCACCTTGGAAAATGCGTATTTTAGCGCGTAAGCACATCTTAGACGAGGAGAACAGCGAAGGATTCCCTCCAGCTTTATAAGCTCTTCTTCGGTTAATTTCTCATATGGTTTCGTTAAGATTGTCTTGTTGGACTTAAACATTCGGCTATGGTGACAAAGGCGCTTTTGCTCTGCTTTGCGAACGCGCTCCATGGCCCATTGGACTAAGCGGATCATATGAAAACGGTCTGCCACGATGCGCGCCTTGGGAAGATCGTTTTATGACTGAACGGAACTGCATAGACATGTCCATTGTGACAAATTCTACTTTTCGTCGTTCACTCATTGGAAATTGATAGAAATACTGGAGCAGAGCCGGTGTGGTTCGTGCCGGAAGAATGTCCATTATACGCTTGTTTTCAGAGTCAGTGATGATGACTTGGTACTTCTGACCGGCAGCATTTCCTTTAAATTCATCGATGGAAAGCACGCGGGAAGGTGACTGGGACGAGGAATATGGACTTCATTAAAGACACGAATGACCTGGCTGGTGCTGACATGGCATCGTCTGGCCACTTCTTGGAAAGAAAGGTGTTGACGCAGCTCCTGGAGCATGACTTGTTGAAGCGAGGAAGAGGTTTGGAAATACGGAGAGGCAAAGGGGCTCTTCTCGTTAAATGTGTGACCACAGCTGCATATATAGCGTCTCTGGCGATACAGGAGATGCAACTCTTTATGGAGAAGTGGGGAATGTTTGATGAGGCGCGTATAGTAGCCCTTTATGCGTCTTGTAGTGGCCTTACAATGAGGGCAGATGTGTTCTTGAGGCGGCAGCTGAACCGCTAAAACCAAGGCTGATTCCGTTTCCTTTAAATTTTGAATCCATTCCTCTTTAATTCCTGTTAATTTTTCGATATAATCTAGAGAAGGCATATGTATTCAACTCACTTTCTTTATTGTTTGATCACTTTAATTGTAGAGGATTTGAGTGCATATGCCTATTTTTTTATTGAAAAAAAAGTAGGCGCTGAGAGGACACGCATCTGGACGGTCACTTTAGCGCCCCAAAATAAATTATAGAACCCATATTTCCTGCCGCTTTTTTATGCTTTATACCATTTTCTTACCCCCATTCCCACCTTGGTCCGTCACCCCCTCAAAATATGCTACAATATGGGAAAAAGCTCCTTCAGGAACATAAGAAAAAGGAAGGTGATACTCCATGATCCTTGCAGCCTACGCGGTTCCCCATCCGCCCATCATTGTCCCTGAAATTGGAAAAGGGGAAGAAAAGAAGATTGCCCGCACGAGCGCCGCCTATGATGCGGTCATGGCGGAAGCCGCGGCCCTTCATGCCGATACACTCGTTATTACAAGTCCTCATGCTGATGCCTATGTGGACTACTTTGCCATTTCCCCAGGAACGGAGGCCGAAGGCAGCTTTGGACAGTTTGGTGCCCCTCAGGTACGCATCAAGGTAAGCTATGACAAAGCCCTGGCGGCTGCAATCAGTGAAAGGGCAGAGGATAAGGGCCTTGCAGCAGGGCTTCTGGGAACTCGTCACCCAGAGCTTGATCATGGAACCCTCCTGCCGCTTTACTTTTACCAAAAGCATGGCGATGTAAATACCCTCAAGATTGTCCGTATCGGTCTATCCGGCCTTTCTCCGGAAGCCCACTATGCTCTGGGAAAGACCATCGCCGAAGCCGCGTCCTCCCTGAAACGCCGGATCATTTTCATCGCCAGCGGGGATTTATCCCACAAACTCCGGGAAGATGGCCCTTACGGCTATGCCCCTGAAGGTCCCCTTTGGGACAGGGACTGCTTGTCTTTTCTTGAAAAGGCGGATTTTGTCTCCCTACTCACCATGGATCCCACTTTTTCAAGGAAAGCCGCCGAATGCGGGCTCCACTCTTTTTGGATCATGGCAGGCGCCTTGGATGGCCTTACCGTTTCCACGACGTGCCACTCCTACGAGGACATTTTTGGTGTCGGCTACGGCGTTGTGAGCTTTTCCGTCACAGGGGCTAATCCCGAGCGCCAACTGGCAGGAGTCCTGCATCAGCAGCTTGCAGAAAAGCGAAAGACCCAAAAGCAGCAAGAAGACCCCTATGTGACCCTTGCCCGCAGAAGCGTTGAAACAATTGTCACAACGGGGCGTCCCCTGCCTTTGCCGGAGCATCTCCCAAAAGCACTGACAGGAAGCCGTCACGGCGTTTTTGTGTCCCTCCACCTTTACGGAAATCTTAGGGGCTGCATTGGGACCATTGCCCCGACGAAGAAAAGCACGGCCCTTGAAATCATAGCCAATGGCATCAGCGCAGCCCTGCACGATTCCCGCTTTCCGGCAGTGCGCAAAGAGGAACTGCCGGACCTTGTCTATTCCGTCGATATTCTTGGCGTCCCAGAACGCATAGCAGATGAATCCAGCCTTGACCCCAAACGCTATGGCGTCATCACCGAAAGTCTAGATGGAACGCGGCGGGGGCTCCTCCTTCCCGATCTTGACGGTGTGGAAAGTGTGTCCCAGCAAATCCAGATTGCCCGTCAAAAAGGCGGCATCGGGGCCGATGAACCGATCTTACTCTACCGCTTCACAGTGACGCGCCACGCCTAGGCTCCCATCCTTCAGGGAAGGGAAGCCAGCCTTTTTCCCTACGCGTCCCGCCTTTCCAAATGGGTGCGCCGCTTTCCAAAAGGAACCCCCTAAGGACCCGGAACAAAAGGGGCCATCTTTCAGAAGCATTTTTCTGTTATGCCGTCCCTCAAAATGCTTTATAAGCTTTTTTTCTTTTTATGCGAACCATTTATCATATTTCTTCTTTGCACGCCTTAAAAATGAAATATGAGCCTTTAGGAGCCATTTCAAAGGAGGTGTGTTCGTGATGTCTCCCATCCTGACCTGCCTGCTTTGTCATCATCACTGCTGCCTTGCTGACGGTGAAATCGGCTTTTGCCGCGCACGGCAGCACCAACAGGGACGACTGGTAAGCCTGTCCTATGGAAAGCTCACCAGTCTTGCCCTTGACCCCATCGAGAAGAAACCCCTCTATCACTTCCACCCGGGAACGCACATCCTTTCTGCCGGCAGTTTTGGCTGCAATCTTGCCTGCCCGTTCTGCCAGAATCACGAAATTTCCCAACATGGCAGGGAAGCCACCCGCTTTGTCCTTCCCCCGGAAAAACTTGCTGCCCTTGCGGGAAAGATGCATAAAGAAACAGGCAGCATCGGCCTTGCTTTTACCTATAACGAACCCCTCATAAACATTGAATATGTGCTGGATACCTTTCGGCTCATCAAGGAAACAGGCCTTGCAACGGTCCTTGTTACCAATGGCAGCCTCGCCCCCGCTCGCTTCCATGATCTGCTGCCCCTTACAGACGCCATGAACATCGACCTCAAATGCTTTACTGAAAAAGGCTGCCGCAGCCTTTCAGGAAACCTTGCGGAAACGAAAGAAAACATCGTCCAAGCCGTCCGTTTCGGGACCCATGTGGAGCTGACGACCCTCATTGTTCCCGGGTTAAACGATCGTCTTCTTGAGATGCGAGACGAAGCCCAATGGATTGCTTCCCTTTCCCCAGAAATTCCCCTTCATCTGACCCGCTATTTTCCCCGCTATCACGCCTGCCGCCCAGAGACCTCCCTATCCTGTCTTGCGGCGCTTTCCCGTGAGGCCAAACAATACCTCACATGGGTCCACCTAGGAAATGTATAGCCGTCCCCAAAACCAAAAAGACTGCACAGGATCCTTCCTGTACAGTCTTTTTTACTGCCCTATCTCTTAAAAACAAGATAAAAGGTGCTTCCCACACCAGGCGTGCTTTCAGCATAGGCCCGGCAGTCCAGGAGCTTTGCCGCCGCAGCCACAAAGGATAAGCCAAGCCCCAATCCAGCATTCAACTTCCGGCTGCGCGACGCGTCCGCTTGATAGAGACGGTCCCAGATCTTTTTCAAGGTGGATTCATCCATCCCCGCCCCATCATCGGATACGGTCAAATAGACCTCGTTTCCCTTTCCATATAGGCAGACCTTAACCCGCGAACGGGTAAACTTCATGGCATTATCCAGATAATTGATAAAGATCCTCATGAAAAGTGATTGATCCGTAGGCACCGTAATATTCGGTTCAATCTGGATATCCCACGTAATGTCCCTGCTTTCCGGAAGTTTCTGGTAGTCCGTTACGATATCTGCCACATAGGCTGAGATATCAAGGGGCGAGAGGGGAACAGACCGCTTGTTGCCGAGTCGGGTCAGTTCGAGGAGCTGCCCAATCATGCGGTTCATGTGACGGGCCTGGTCAAAGATCCTGCCCATTTCCTTTTTCGCTTCTTCTACGTTTTCCGCGTAATCCTTACCGAATTCACTTTCTGCCATAATGACAGCAATGGGCGTCCTGAGCTCATGGGAAACATCGGAGGTGAAGCGTTTTTCACGGCCCATGAGATCCTCAATCTGATCAAGCATGTGGTTCATGGTGCGTCCCATCTGATGGATTTCATCACTTCCTTCGCCAACGGGAAGCCGCTGGGATAGGTCCCCCGTTTCCCCAATGGCCCGGGCTGCCTTGCTCATGGAGGCCACAGGTGCAAAAGAACGGCGGACAATCCGGTAGCCCCCGACGATAACAAGAATCAAAAAGAGAGGAAAGAACACCAGATAGGTCACAATCAGGGTCCGCCATCTGCTGGAAGCAGCTTCCCCGGACATAATGCCCCGAACCCACAGATGATGTCCATATTTTTCTCCCGACACAAACGGTCCCTGACGCGGCTGCTGGAGATCAAGCCCCATGCCCGTCAAGGAAGTATCCGTCCTATCACCCCGCAGCTCCCGCGGAGGCCGAACTGGAATATCCACATAGCGGTATTCCACACCTCCAACCTTAATAGATTGGGGGCCTTCCCCAAAATGGGGGCGCTCCTGAGGAAACCCTTCCGGCATGCCGCCGTAGACAATCTTATCTTCATGATTGTGGATGGAAAGATAGACATTTCGATCATAGACATCAAAAGCTTTTTCGTTGCGCGAGGCCCGGACCGTCACCTCTAGGAGCACTTTGTCCATTTCCTTGATTTCAAGGTACTTAGCCATTTGAAACCCGCTCATGGTCACAAGCAGAAGCAATAACCCCAAAAACAGGGTATAGTAGGCCGTGACCTTGATGGAAACGGGCATATCCTTCAAAAAATGCATGACAGAAGCAGAAAAGGAAACCAGCTTATTCCTTAAGGACATAACCGGCACCTCGTACGGTGTGAAGGAGCTTAGGCTCAAAATCATGGTCGATTTTCTTTCGTAAGGTCTTGATGTATACATCTACCATGTTAGAAGCTCCTTCATAGGAAAAATCCCAGGCATGTTCCAGGATCTTATCCCGGGACAGAACAATCCCTTGGTTCCGAAGCAGGTATTCGAGCACAGAAAATTCTTTGGGGGTCAACGCGATTGGCTTCCCGCCGCGGGTAACCGTATGGGCACTCTCCGACAGGACAAGATCGGACAGCTGCAATTCATTCTTGGGCACCGCCGTCCCCCCAGAGCGGCGCAAGAGGGCCCGAACCCGGGCAAGGAGCTCTGAAAATTCAAAGGGTTTGACCAAATAATCATCCCCTCCGGCATCAAGGCCCTTGACCTTATCTTCCGTCCCATCAAGGGCCGTAAGGAAAAGAACCGGTACGGTCACATTCTTTTCCCGCAGCGTGTGGACAAGGGTCAGACCATCCATTTCGGGCATAAGGATGTCCACGATGAGCAGGTCGTATTCGGCCAGCGCCACAAACTCCAAGGCATCACGGCCATTTTCTGCTTGATCGACGGGTAGCCTTCGATCTTGAGCCTCTTGGCAATAATCTGGTTTAAGGAAGGTTCATCTTCTACAACGAGGATTTTCATGGAATTCCTCCTTTCCGATATAGGAAACCTGCAAAAAGAAATCTGTTATGATGGGATAAACCACTTGAGTGACGTCTTATTTTACACCTTTTTCGTGAAAAAAGAATGAAAATCATCGCGATGATATAAACCATCAAAAAAAAATGAGCCCCCAACATGGGGACTCCGGATATGGGGATGGTAATCCGAGCGGGGAAGCTCTGGACTACCTGGGGAAAAATAGAGGCTTGCATGACAAGAAAAGAAACGCCGGAGAGGAGTCACCAACGGATCCATGCTGCAGGGTCTGGAGTCACCCTGCTTTCTTGCCTTCCTCTAGGGCTTATTATAAAAAAAGAAAATGAAAGTTTCATGAATAAGTGGGTACAAACAGAAAAAAATCATAAAATAGTATAAACAATCAGTATCATTTCCCTATGTGGGAAATCCCCAGCCAATGCACCTCCAGCGACTATTTTTCCGCAAATTGGGCCAGAACCTTTTCCCACTGCTCGTTGACCGCTTCTGCCATCAGTTTCTTACCGGGCGGATCGAGATGAATGCCATCAAGGCCGAGTTCCGTCGGAAGGTCCACCCCTTCGGGGATTTTTCCCGCAAGATCGATATGGATCTGGGTCCTGATATAAGCATTGACAGCAGCAAAGCGCTCCTTCCAATCCTCAGCCGTCGGTTCATTGAAGGCCCGGGCAATATTCTGGGGATTGATTGGTGGCAAGGTCATAAAAATTGGGCAGATCCCGTTTTGTTCACATTTTTCCTTGATGGCGGCAAGGTCGGAAATGACATCATCTGGATCCACGCCAGCCCGCAGACTGTTGGTTCCCGTCATGATGATGAGATAGTGGGGATGGAAAGGCAGGACATCATCATCAAAGCGGGCCAAGGTGGCCCCGCTCGTATCCCCGCTTTGGGCCAGGTTAATGGAATCAAACTTCAAATAGTGCTGGAAGCTGTATTCCCAATCACTCGGTGAATAGGAAAGGTTCCCGCCGCCATGGTAAATACTGTCGCCCAAAGTCGCAACCTCCCAGTGGTCAGATGGATTTATTACCATTTTCTGGGGCTCAGAAAATACGCCAATGGGCTGACCTTCGTCATCAAGGGCGCGGACCCGCCAATAAAGGGGATAAGAAGCCACGCGCTTTGTATCGTCATACCAATCAAAGCCAGTCGCCTTGCCCCGTCCTAGGGTAATCGCCGCGTCTGCCCGCTGATCTGGACGCTCCGGCAAGCGGCTGAGAATCTCCACTTCGTAGTTTCGGGCCCCGTGGACAGGAATCCAGTTATAAACAGGATAAAGAAGGGTCGTCCCTATGCCTTCATTGAAGCGGTTGGTCGGGACAGGACGCTGGAGGGAAGGCATTTGGGGATCTACATAGACCGTTTCCCACGCGGAAAAGGGAGTCATCGGGACACGGTCCAAATTAAGGGCGCGGACCCGGAATTCAAAATGGTCAGCCGCATAGTCGTCAGGAAGGACGGCATGATAGCCGTTAATAAAGACATAGCCATCAGTCTGAAATACAGTTCCATCCTTAGCAAGCTGGACCTCATAGACTACGGCATCATCCGCCTTTTCCCATCGCAGGACCGGTTTCAATGAACTGGGATGGTCCTTGGGAAAATGGCTCAGGATATGGGGGGCTTCGCCGTAGGGCGTAGTCACTTGGTTTGACACGGCAATCTCTCCTGTACCTGAGCTCCGGATGGTTTCCGGACTTGGCAGGACGACAAGTTTTGATGAGGCCTCACCGATGGCGCCTTTGGGTTCACTTCCGGCTTCTGCACAATTTTCATAAGGCTCCCTCCCAGAGATAAAAACCTCCTTGAAGCAAGGCAGATACCGGTAGACACCTGATACAGCGACAAACATCATGATGACGACTAGTAGGATCTGCTGGGTACGTTTCATCGCAAACGCGAGCTGGCATTCCTTTCATAGGGAAAAGATGGCTCGCCTCACCTCTCTTTCCAAAATGATTGTCAAGGTCAATCCGACCCACAGGCTGATTTACGTTCTTAGTCCAAGCCAAAAACCCCATTTCTGTCATGGTGAAGTGGCGTCAGCGAAAAAACGCTGATCTTTCAGGAAGGTAGAAAAAAGGGAATTGACAGATTGGGTAAAAAATCCCTGCCTGAAATCCTTAGGATACCGGCAAGAAGACTGGCAGCTGCCACTGTCTTTCAGCTTCCCTAGATTGGATAATTCCATTGTAGCGGGTTCCATAGGTTCCGTCCAATACTTCCTCCTGCCGGGTTTCCATACGGGTAAGGCATAAGAAAAGAAGGACCCCTGCTGCCTGCAGGGGTCCCTCCTTATTTGGCCATGATTTCCTTGGCTTTCATGAGGCGTACCGTACTGGCACGTTCATTTTCCGAAAGCTTCATGGTAATATACTTGATATTTTCCTGCATTTCCGGAATCATGACATATTCCAGGGCGTTGACGCGCCGCCGAGTCTTTTCGATTTCATCGGCGAGCATATTGCAGGTCTTTTCCACCTCAGCAAGCTCCAACAGATCGGGCAGGTACGAGGTAAGATTTACGACGGCATTATCAAGTTCTGCCGACGTAAAGGTAAAGGCATAGGGCACGCGGGTCTCATCATCCGTTGTCGCGCCCGTGTATTTGATGGTCGGGACGTCAACGCTCATGACGTTTTTCGTCCCTACTTCAAATTCAGCGCTCCGTGCCGGATAGAGAAGGGCTTCACTCATATAGAGGGACCCCATCTGAGCCTTTGCCTGGACAAAATGCTGGGATACATCGGACAGAGCTTTTTCCATCTTCTGTCTGAGTTCGTGGTTGCGCCGGATGTAAAGCATAAACTGGCGCACCATTTCATCCCGTTTGTCCTTTAGGAGCTTATGCCCCCGCACTGCCGTCGCGAGCCGCTTCTTGAGGCGGGTCAGCTCCATTCGTGTCGGGTTCACAGTTGTAGCCATGGGTTATTCCCCCTCAGAGCCATCCGCAGGTTTGTAGTACTTATCCAAGTATTCGTCACGGATACGTTTCAGTTCGCCCTTCGGCAGGATGCCCAAAAGCTTCCATCCGATGTCGAGGGTCTCCTCGATGGAGCGGTTGGTTTCATACCCCTGGGAAACATATTCCCGTTCAAAAGCGTCGGCAAATTTTGCATAAAGCTTATCTACGCGGCTCAGGGCAGAATCACCAAGGATCGTGGCCAATTCTTTTGCCGATTTCCCACGGGAATAGGCAGCAAAGAGCTGGTTCATCGTATCCGCATGATCTTCACGGGTCTTTCCCTTACCAACGCCCTTATCCTTCAGTCGGGACAGGGATGGCAGGACGTCAATCGGCGGTTTGAGTCCTTTCCGATACAGCTCGCGGGAAAGGATGATCTGACCTTCCGTAATATATCCCGTAAGGTCAGGGATTGGATGGGTCTTATCATCTTCCGGCATGGACAGGATTGGGATCATCGTAATGGAGCCCTTCTTGCCGCGGATCTTCCCTGCCCGTTCGTACATGGTGGCAAGGTCCGTATAAAGGTAGCCAGGGTAGCCGCGGCGGCCCGGAACTTCCTTACGGGCAGCAGAGACTTCACGCAGGGCATCGGCATAGTTGGTAATGTCCGTAATGATGACAAGCACATGCATGTCCATTTCAAAAGCCAGATATTCGGCTGCCGTAATGGCCATACGCGGCGTGGAAATACGTTCGACAGCCGGGTCATTGGCAAGGTTGATGAACATAACGGCACGGCTCAGGGCACCGGTACGGTTGAAGTCTTCCATGAAGAAGTTGGCTTCTTCGAAGGTAATCCCGACAGCCGCAAAGACAACGGCAAATTTTTCATCCTTGCCGAGGACCTTGGCCTGACGGGCAATTTGGGCAGCCAGCTGGGCATGGGGCAGACCGGAACCGGAGAAAACCGGCAGTTTTTGGCCGCGTACCAGCGTGTTCAGGCCATCGATGGCACTGACGCCGGTTTGGATAAATTCGGCAGGATAGTCACGGGCAGCCGGGTTCATCGGAGCCCCATTGATATCGAGATATTCCTGGGGAATGATCTTGGGCCCACCATCAATGGGGTTGCCCATACCGTCGAAGACGCGGCCCAGCATATCCGGAGAAACACCGAGCTGGATCCCGTGTCCTACGAAACGAGCCTTGGCCGTGGAAGCCTGCAGACCCTGAGAACTTTCAAACAGCTGGACCAAGGCACGGTCCCCATCAATCACAAGGACACGGCCGCTGCGGACTTCGCCGTTAGCCTGATGGATTTCCACCAGCTCGTCATATTTCACGCCAGCTACATGATCCACCGTCATCAGGGGGCCGACGACTTCCCGGATTGTCTTATAATCTTTACGCATTGTCGCCACCCTCTTCCGTCAGATCGGCAAAGGCCTGATCCAAATCTTTGAACAGCTGGGCAAACTTCTCATCCCGTTCACTTTCAGGAATATACTTGGCACGGCCAATCTGTTCCCGGACGGGCATATCGATGATACGGTCCAGCGCAATATGTTTGCCAGAAAGGTCCAAGGCCTTCTGGTACCACGTAATGATCAGTTTCAGCATATCGTACTGTTTTTCCAAGGAAGTGTAGGTATCCACTTCATGGAAAGAGTTCTGGTGAAGGAAATCTTCACGGATGGAACGCGCACATTCCATGGTGATGCGGTCCTTGAAGCCCAAGGCATCGATACCAACCAAGCGGACAATTTCATTGAGGTTGGCTTCTTCCTGAAGGATTTCCATGGTGGTTCCAACAAGCTTTGACCAGTCAGGAGCTACTTTGGCATCGTAATACTTACGCAGGCGGTCCGAATAAAGGGAATAGCTCTGCAGCCAGTCAATGGCCGGGAAGTGACGCGCATAGGCAAGGGCCGAAGACAGGCACCAGAAAACCTTGACAATGCGAAGCGTCGCCTGGGAAACCGGTTCAGAAATATCACCGCCCGGAGGAGATACAGCGCCAATGGCCGATACGGCCCCCACACGCTCATCCTTACCCATACATTCCACTTCACCTGCCCGTTCATAGAATTCAGCTAAACGGGAGGCAAGGTAAGCCGGGTAACCTTCTTCGCCCGGCATTTCTTCCAGACGGGAGGACATTTCGCGAAGAGCTTCTGCCCAACGGGACGTGGAGTCAGCCATAATGGCGACTTTATAGCCCATGTCACGGAAATATTCCGCCAGCGTAATGCCCGTGTAGATGGAAGCTTCACGCGCGGCAACAGGCATATCGGACGTATTGGCAATAAGGACCGTTCGCTTCATCAAGGGAAGGCCCGTTCTCGGGTCATTTAGTTCCGGGAATTCGTTCAGTACGTCCGTCATTTCGTTGCCTCGTTCACCGCAGCCGACGTAAATGATGATATCGGCATCAGCCCACTTGGCAAGCTGGTGCTGCGTAACGGTCTTGCCCGAACCAAAAGGCCCCGGAATGGCGGCCACACCGCCCTTTGCAATCGGGAACAGTGTATCGATGACGCGCTGGCCCGTGACCATCGGTTCATCAGGAGCCAGTTTCGACTTATAAGGGCGGGCCTTACGGACAGGCCAGGTCTGGAGCATAGGATATTCCTTGACAGTTCCATCTGCTTCCTTTAATTTATAGACCGGTTCCGTAATGGTAGCTTCACCGCTAAAGACCCATTCCACAACGCCGCTCTTACCAGGCGGCACCATGATCTTATGAAGGACGGCCGGGGTTTCCTGGACCGTACCGATGACATCACCGCCGGAAACTTCGTCGCCTACCTTGGCCACGGGGACAAAAGCCCATTTCTTTTCCCGGTTCAGTTTCGGCACATCAATGCCGCGGGTAATGCGGTCGCCTTCTGATTGATAAATGACTTCCAGCGGGCGCTGGATGCCGTCAAAAATACTTTCGATCAGGCCTGGGGCCAGTTCCACGGACAGCGGGGAACCTGTCGATTCCACCGGTTCGCCCGGACCAAGGCCGGCCGTTTCTTCATAGACTTCGATGGAAGCCTTATCGTCTCTTAATTCGATGACCTCGCCGATCAGTCGCTTTTCACTGACGCGGACCACATCATACAGTTCCACGTCCTTCATGCCTTCAGCAACGATCAACGGGCCGGATACTTTAACGATCCTTCCGCTCATCGGTTATCTCCCTACCCTTCTTTGAATAGAATATCGGCACCAACGGCTTTTTCCACATTTTCCTTGACCCGCTTCATCCCAAGTCCCAAGGACTTGCTGCCAGCAGGAATCGGAATAATAGCCGGGAAAGTCGCCGTCGCATATTCATCGATGACATCAGCCGCAAGACTTGCTGCCATTTCCGTAATGTAAATGACGACATACCCTTCATCAGCCAGTGTGTGGAGCCGTCGTTTGATCTGGTCCGGCTCTTGTTCATAAAATACATCAAAGCCTACTGCCTTGAAGATCATAACGGAGCTGGGATCACCGACAACAGCAATCTTATTCTTATCCATATCTTTCCTCCCAAGCTTCGCGATCTTATGTGTAGATTTCAGGCAGCTCTGCTTCAAAGCCGCCGGCAAGGGCCCCAAAAATCAGGCGCAGGGCCTCGGCTTCAACCTCGCGGGCATATAGGTACCCTACAATAGGCCCTAAGGAGTCCGTCTCCCATTTGGCAAGGCGGATGATCTGCATCTTGCCTTCCTGCATACGGCGGGCAATGATGCCGAGGTCTCCGGTCTGGGCAAATTCGTTGATAGCCTGGACGAGATCCGCACCATGGGCGCCCTGATTGAGGCGCGCCCCAAGCTGTTCAGGCGGCGTATCAAGGCATTCTTCAAAGACAGTCCGGGGAATCTCGCCGGCGTCGACGAGGACGAGGCGGAGCTGACTGAGCTCCCAATGGAGATTCTGGGCCCGGATCAGGCTCAGTGTATTTTGGAAATCGGCCCACAGGGAGAAATATGCTCGAATGAATCCTTTTTCGTGCTTTGCGTCCATGATTGCCTTGGCATGGCGGAACATCGCCCCATCCACCATAGCGCTGAAAACAAGGGGATCGGCCTCACGGCCGAGTTCCGACTCGATTTCATTCAGTGTATCGCGGTAGACTGGGGGCATGTCCTCGTAATACTTGGTCTGGATCATATCCTTTAGCGTATCAAGGGGGAAGTTTCCTCCATCACGAAGGATCTCGTCGGCACTTGTCCCCAAAAGGCGGGCCTTCAAAAGGGCCTTGATATTATGGGTATCGACGGGCAGGAGAAAAAGTCCTGTCAGTTCCGGATCGGGCGTCAGTTCCTTAATTCGTTTCCTCGTCAGCTGAAGCTGACCGCGGATGATGAGATCGATCTCGCCCGTGGCCAGTTCCTGCTCCGTTGCCGCATTTTCACCGTAACCGGTTTCCAAAAGCAGTTTCTGTGCTTCCTTAGTGGAACCGGCTTCGGCAATGCGGCGAAGCTGGGACGCCGATAACAAATGCGTGGAAAGGACGCTGATCCGGCCCAGGGCAAATTCAAAACTGGGCTGGGCCATGTTACTTCACCTCCGCGTCAAACAGGATCCCTGCTACGCGATATTCCTCCTCGCTGCGTACATCTCTCAGGAGCGTGGCGAAAGAGCCATCGTAGTCACAATCCTTCCCTCGGATGAGGATCCCTTCCTTGAAGGAAGCCGTCTCGCTGTCCAAGGTCATTTCACCTTTCTTTCCCTGGTCCACAAGGGTCTTGTTGATCTTGGAAAGAAAACCATTTTCATAGACTGCGCGGTCCTTAGCGGGTACAACCAGCGTTTCCGTCCCTTCCACATCACTTTGGGTGACGATGGCAAGGATCAGCTTTTCCCAGGTTTCTTGGGGAAGCTGGGACAAGCGGAGCGCTGCTTGGTCAAAGGCCTCCTGGATAACGGCCCGCTGAGCGGCAAGGCTGTCCTTGCGGCTCTTGAGGTCAGCAATCAGCATGAGACGGCCGGCCGCTTCCTTGGCATCTGCCTGGGCCTTTGCTTCAATCTCCGCTGCGGATTCCTTTGCTTTCCCGAGGATACGGCTCTTTTCCGCTTCCGCTTTTTGCTTTGCTTCCGCTTCAATCGCCGCCGCGCCCTGTCTAGCTTCTTCTTCTATCTTTTCAATGATTTTGTTGCCTGCCACGACGCGTCCACCTCTCTTTACAGTTTCACACCGTTGACCATGATGAAGGAAATCAGAAGGCTCAATACGGCGTACGTTTCAACCATAGCGGTCAAAATGATGCCTTTACCGGTTTCTTCCGGACGTTTTGCCGTCAGGTAGATACCGGAAGCAGCTACCTTGCCCTGATAGATACCAGAAAGCAGGCCGCCAATACCCATCGGCAGACCAGCAAAGAGAAGGGACAGGCCCTGATAAAGGGTGAGGTCCTTCGGAGCTCCGCTGACAAGACCAATATTCATGATGATGACAAACCCAATCAATAGACCGTAAATGCCCTGCGTACCAGGAAGGGCCTGAAGCACGAGAACCTTACCAAACTTATCCGGATCTTCACTGACAACGCCGCTGGCAGCCTGGCCGGCAATCCCGACACCCATGGCGCTGCCAACGCCGGCAAGGGCAGCCGCAATGGCGGCGCCGCAGATAGCAAGAGCTGTTCCTAAACTAATCATGATTCATATCCTCCTTAAATTGGCTTATTTCACGATATCCGTGTATTTGGTGCGAAGCGCCAGCGGAACAAACGCGCGGCCGCCTGCTTCATAGAACTTACCAAAGAATTCAATGTACTGCAGCCGGGAGCTGTGAACAAAAGCACCCAGGATGTTGATGATGATATTGAAGAAATGACCGCCTACAAGAACGACCACAGCGGCGGCTGTTCCCACAGGTCCAGCCGCAATGAGCATCTGGGCAACCGTATTGATGACCATGGCGATGACGCCCGTTGCTAGACCTAAGGCAAAGATACGGGAATAGCTCAAGAGGTCACTGAGGTAGCCACTGATGTTATAAAGGCTCAGGACACCGCCAATCAAGCGGCTCACGATTCCCTTCTTATCCCGTCCCCCAAATAGGACGATGATGGCAGCGCCCAAAAGGGCGATATCTTTTCCGATACTGCCTGGTACAAACGGCATGAGGAAAAGACCGGTAAAGAGGATGAGCCAGCTGAACTGGTCGCAGACAGCCCCCATGATGTCGCCATCGCGAATCAGGAGATAGGCCTTGGTCAGCATCCCCAGCGCCAGATGAAGGATGCCAAGGCCAAAGCAGAGGGCAAGCATCTTCAGTGGTTCATTCATAGGGACAAAAAGCAGCGGATGCCATTCCAGGCCAAACCAGCCGCCAAAAAGTGCCCCCCAGATAATGGTTGAGATACTGCCAAAGAGGCAGACCATAACGAGCTGACCGCCCAATCCCTGGGGTTTTACTTTCTTCATGACAAGATAAAGCAAGATCGTCAGGACAAGACCGTAGCCTGCATCAGAAAGCATCATTCCAAAGAAGATGAAATGGAACGGTGCCATTAAAAAATCAGGGTCGAGGGTCCCGGCCTTAGGAAGGGAGTAAAGCCCAATGACGGATTCATAAGGTGCCACAAGCTTGTTGTTTTCAAGGACCGTCGGTGGGATTTCCCCTTCGTTAGGATTCCGGAAGGTCAGCTGGTAAGCATCCGTTACCCCGCTGATGACCTGTTCCACATGTGACTGCCTATCCCCGCGGATCCAGCCTGTTAGGACAAAGGCACGTTCTGTTTCGATGCCGGCATCGGCAAGGCGGTCCTTTTCCGCACTTAGCTGATCATAATAGAGCTCAACGGAGGCTTTATCCTTAGCCGCTTCCTTTGCTTCAAAGCGCAGTTTTTCGGCTTCGATTTCCCTGCCCTTCGCCTCTTCCGCCAGTTCTTTTGCCACGCACCGGGCAAGGCCGCTGCGCTTAGGAAGAACGGCTTCCGTAAATTCATGGTCCTTGAGGAGGTGTTTGACCCCTTCTTCCGCATCCTTGTGAGCAAGGACAACGAGGGCCTGTCCATCGGGAGCAAGGCCATAGGTCTTCATTTCCGCAAGAAGCGGTTCAAGGCCTTCCCGAACAGCGTCCACTTCCTTATCGGGCACAAAGCCTACAAACAGGCGGGTATCTTCCGTAAAACTCAGCTGTTCCAAGGGAATATCAAGGTCCAGCCAAGGATTCAGGCTCTCTATTTGGGTACGGAGGGCGGCTGCTTCACTGTCAAGAGAGGCCACCCGATTAGCCAAGGTATCCACCCGTTCCGTGACCTTCTCACCCGTTTGACTGGGCGTTAGGAAAGCATCATAGGACAGTTCCGTCCGCTTGGGAAAGAGACCTCCCTTGGCCCCGTTCTGCGCCATAAAACGCAGGACCTGACCGGTCTTTTCCAATTGGGCGCTCACTTCTTCCGCGCCTTCAAGGCCTTTTTTCTCCCCTTCGGATTCAATCATGACACTGCCATCTTTCTGCAGGGCCATGAGCAGGGCGTCGCGATCTTGCTTGAGCGCATAAAGCGTCCATTTTTTCATTTTGACTAGCATTCGATCACGACCTTTTCCATAATGTACTTCACCGCATTGTCAAGACGGGCGCGGGCGGCCTCCGCCTTTTGCCGGTCTTCTTCGGCCTTTCGGGCGACAAAGGCATCAGCTTCCTTATGGGCCTTTGCTTCTGCTTCCGAAACGGTCTTCTGCGCTGCCTCCCGGGCCTTTGCCACGAGGGCGTCCGCTTCCTTCCGGGCTTCTTCCTGGGCATCGCGCAAAAGCGTGCGGGCAGCTGCCGTCTTTTCTTTCTTCAGTTCATCAGCAGCCTTTTCTGCAGCTTTGATATCTTCTAACATGGACATGGTCTCACCACCTTTGCTCCATTAATGTGCAGCGTAAAACTGTACATTTTCCCCTACTTCCTCGCAAAAAGAAGATGAAAAACATAACAACTCATTTCATTATACAATATTTCAGTCAAGAATTGTCAAAAATTCTTTGGATTTTTTTAAAATAATTCTATTTTAAGAACTTATATTATTTCCCTTTATGACCTGCCATCGCGATAAGGTCCGGAAAACAGTGGGAAAAGTGCTGAAACCCCGCATTCCTCCTTATTTTTTAAAGCGAATTGTTCACAAAAAATCCATAAAAAAACTGCCGCTTCACGCAGCAGTTTTTATCCACAAAGAAACGAACCCTGTTTTAGCAGAGGTCAAAGACCTACACGATGGCTCCACAGCGGATAAGCACACAGGAGCACGGTCACAAGGAGCATGAAATAATCCCACACGCCAAGTTTCATAGGCCGGCGATTGCGGTACGTATTGGGCCCAAAGCCCTTAAGTTCCATAGAAAGGGCAAGCGTGTCCGACTTGGCGACAGCCCGCATGACAAGGGGTTTGACAACAGCCAGATAGGCAAATAGACGTTTCAAGGCATTGCCGCGGTTGGAATACCCCCGACAGGACTGGGCGTCAAGGGTGATGGCGCTGTCTGACAGGAAATCCGGTACAAAGCGCAGGGCAGTCGTGAGCATAAAAGCATACTCATAGGGCATATGGAACTTTTCTACAAGAGCCTGGGAAATATCCTGGATCTTCGTCGATGCCAAAAGGCAGAGGAAGGCCGTTGTCATAACAAACATCCGCAGGCCGCCCGTCAGGGCCACTTCAAGACTCGAGCCAAAAAGCATCTGGAAGATAATCATGAGAGCCGTAAAGACCGTCAAGGTTCCGATGGCCGCCATGGTGGCGCGGTCCCGTTTAATATAAAGAAGGATGACAAGTTCCAAGGCAAGGATCATGGCAACAGCCGGGATAGGAAGCAAAAAGACCCAGGCTGTGACAGCAAGGACGAGGACAAGGCGCGTAAACGCAGTCAATTTCATTTTCCCTCGCCTCCTTTCAGCGCAAGCTTGCTGCAGAGCTCTTCCGGCGTCGTCACACCCGTTACTTTCATTTGCGCGCAGATGCGGGAAAGAATAGGCTGTTTCAGTCCCCACGCCTCAATGGGACGCTTGCCGTCAAAAAGCTCCGCTGTAAGGCCATCATAGACGAGGTCCCCATGGGACAGGACGAGGGCCCGTGTTGTATAAGTTCGGGCAATATCCATATCATGGGTAATGAGGATGAGTGTCATATGGCGCTCCTGCTGAAGTCTGCCAAGATACGCCATCATATGACACTTTTCCTGTTCGTCCTGCCCGTTGGTGATTTCATCAAGGATCAAGGTCTTAGGCTGAAGCGCAAGGGCCGTCGCAACGCCAAGGCGGCGTTTCTGACCAAAGGAAAGGGCCCGCGGATAACGGTCCAAAAAAGGCGTCAGTCCCATGGCCTCCACGGCATCCCGCACCTGACGGTCAATGGTGGATCGAGGAAGCTTCTTATTGGCGAGCCCATAGGCCACTTCTTCATAGACCGTATCCCCCAAGATCTGCAGGTCTGGATTCTGGAATACGTAGCCAATCTGGTCGGCCAGGTCTGCCGGTTCAAAATTGACAATATCCCGGCCATCGATGAGGACTTGCCCGCTGCGGGGATGATTGAGGGCCATAAAAAGACGGCTCAGGGTTGTTTTGCCGCTTCCATTATGCCCCAAAAGGGCCACCGCCTCCCCATCATGGATGGTACAGCTGATATCGTTCAAGACGGGTATGCCCCGCCGATAGGCAAAGGTTACGGTTTTTGCTTCAATCATGGTCTTTCTCCTTTTCAAAGCGTTCCGCAAGTTCCTGCAGGGCTGCCGCTTCACTGCGCCAATCCTGCAGTGTTACGGGGTACTTTGCTTCAAGGCCCAGTTTGATGCGCCACAGTTCAGGGAGGTTGGCCCGGAGTGATTCCTGGGGAAAGGCCCGGCGGGCGGCTTCCTCAAAGGGACCTTGAACCTTGATCTTTCCTGTTTCCATAAGCACCATATGAGTCATGTAGGGCAGCAGATAATTAAGGTCATGTTCCACAACGACAACGGTCATTCCGTGGGCTTTATGGATCCGGTCCACAAGGGCATACAGGGAACGAGCCCCATCAGGGTCCATGGCCGAAACCGGTTCATCAAGGATAAGGATATCAGGACGTGTCGCAAGGACGGAGGCCAAAAGCAGGCGCTGCCGCTGTCCGCCCGACAGCTCATCAAGCTGGTAGTTTTCCCGGTCCGGCAATCCGACGTCATTTAAGGCCTCTTTGACGCGGGCGTCGACTTCATCAGGACTGAAACCGTGATTCAAAAGGCTGAAACTGATTTCCTCACCTGCCGTGAGGGAGACCATCTGGCTTTCGTAATCATCAAGCATAATGCCAACGCGCATGGCAAGATCCGAAATCTTTTTATCGCGGATATCTTCGCCGAGCACTTCTACCGCCCCGGCATAGCGGCCGCCATAGTAGGTCGGCACAATCCCCGTCATGGCCCGGCAGAGAGTCGTCTTGCCGGCGCCGCTGGGTCCTGCGATGGCCGTAAAGGAACCTTTTTCAACGGAAAGATTGATATCCTTCAAAAGAACATCGCTCTGGGGATAGGCGTAATAAAATCCCGAAAGACGGATGACACTGTCACTCATGGTCTTCACCTCCTGTCGTATGGAATACCTTTTCTACCGGCCTATAAAGGACCTGGGTAATGAGTGCATTGAGGACAGCAACGACAAGCACGACAGGCAGCATGACCTTGAGCCACGTGGAAAAGGGAAGACCCAGGACAATACAGAGGATGTTCGTGAAAACAGAACCACTCACAAGGGTGGCAAAAAAGCCGATGATAAGGGGGACCAGACGAAATTTTCCCAGATGGAGGGAGACAAAAGCCTTCACAAGAAGGCAGGCTGTCAAGGACCCTGCAATTTCACTGGCAATGTTGCCCAAAGGAAATGCCGATTTGGAAGAAGGCACAATGGTAAGCCCTGCCACAAATCCCGTCCCCAGGGCGCGCAAAAGACCAGGATGAGTCAAATTGGTGGTTATGGAATACATGGCAATGGTCCAGTTGGGCGTCACCCCGCCCACATTGGGACTGATGGTATGCAAAATGACACCAATGGCAAGCAGCAGGGCTGTAATGGCCACCCAGCGGTGACTGTCCCTCGCAGCTTCCACGGTGATGAGTTCCGGTACTTCTTTTTCCATCTCCTATCCTTCCTTTCTTCCGTTGTAATGGATTATCTTCCTAGTGTATTTTTTTCAGATGGCAATGTCAATGGCATTTCCCCTAGATTGGCAAAAATCCACGCAAAAAGGAAGCTGTCTGAAAAAGACAGCCTCCCTTAGCCGCATAAACGGTCTTTCCTGAGTGTCCCGCTTATTATGCATATTTTCTTTTAAGGAACTCCCCACCCACTTGCGGAAAAAGAAGATACGTAAGGATATCTTCCTCACTTTTTGCAATGTCTCGGCTTGCGGAAACGCCCGCCTGCCAGCCCGGTGCAATCAGGTCAGCTGGGCGACAGGAAAGCGGTTCCAACTCCTTACGAAGGACGAGCTTCTTAAGAACTTCCGCAACAGGTCCAGGCGCTTTACCATATTTCCCGAGGACGTAATCCTTCACTTCCTTTAAAAGGACCTTGTAGCGGCCCCCGCTCATGACATTCATCGTAGCCTGGGCGCCGCACATTTGAGAAAAAGGTGTCCCCAACGGGGGATAGCCCAGATCACGGCGAACAGCGACCACTTCCTTAAGGACCTCCGGCAGGTGGGTTTCCGCATTGAGCTGGGCAAGCTGGAATTCCAGGTTGCTCCGCATCCCGCCAGGGATCTGATGACGCACTACGTTGATGTCAACCCCGCGCAGCTTTGATTCATATTCATGATGGGCCTGCCGCACCTTTTGGAGGTGAGCCGTAATGGGCGCTAGCTTCGTATAGTCAAGTCCTGTATCGCGTTCCGTGCCGGCAAGGACGGCAATCAAGCTTTCCGCGCAAGGATGCCCGGTTCCCAAGGCAAAAGCAGCTGTGTCCACATCTACCACATCGACACCGGCACGGATAACTTCCCAGTAGGTAATATCTGTCATCCCGCCTACACAGTGCGCATGATAGTGGACCGGCACATCAAAGGTTGCCTTCAAGGCCTTGACGGTCTCTACCGCTTCCCGGGGCGTCTTCATCCCGCCCATGTCTTCGAGATGAAGGGCCGTGGCACCAATGTCAAGATAGTCCCGCGCCGTCTTTATGAAAGATTCCACCGTGTGGACAGGACTTGACGTAAACTGAAGATTGGCTTCCACCTTCTTCCCGGCTTTAAGGGCAGCTTCGGCAGCGCGGCGCACATTGCGCACATCGTTGAGGCCGTCAAAGATGAGGAAAATGTCAATGCCGTCACGAGCTGCGGCGGCAACAAAATGATCGACCACATCATCCGGGTAAGGAGCATAGCCCAAAAGATTCTGTCCCCGCAGAAGCATACGCAGGGGCGTCTTCTTCACATGAGCCTTGATTATGCGCAGACGCTCCCAGGGATCTTCTCCCAAAAAGCGGATGCACGCGTCAAAGGTCGCACCGCCCCAGACTTCCAGGGCATCAAAGCCAAATTCATCAAGCGGCTTCAGAACGGGAAGCATTTCCTCCGTCGTCATGCGGGTCGCGATGGCGGCCTGCTGGCCATCACGAAGGTCACAGGACACAAGGCGTACAGGACATAACATGTTCATTCTCCTTTTTACATCAAAAGCTGCGCGGGCAGCCAGTTCAGTGGGCATAAGCAACGGCCTTTCTCCCAAGGCCGGCTGCGTTAGAGGGCAAAAGTCACGCAAACGGGACTATGCGTCTTAATGACATGTTCACCATCATGGAGGCGGCCCGTTTGGGGATCGACATCAAAGATACGGATAGACGCGCCCAGTTCATTGGCCGCAACGAGCATAGACCCATCAGGTACCATACCGATGAAGCGGGGCTGTTTGCCTTTTGTAGGGATCCACTGAACCAGGGAAAGTTTTCCCGTTGCAGGGTCTGCAGCAAAAACGCTCACCAAATCTGCCTTGCGATTCGACACATAGACAAAACGGCCGCCGGGAGCAGACACGATACCGCTTGCCCAGCCATCATCAGTGAAGGTATCAGGCAGGGTTGGCACAATCTGGAAGGGGGATAAGGTCCCTTTTTTTGTGTCAAAATGATAGGCCGTGACGGTGTAATCCTTTTCATTGGAACCATAGCAACAGCCCTTGGGACCAGCAAAGGTCAGATGGCGGGGTTCCGCAATCTCGCGGCTGGGCACCCGATCTGTCGGGGTCAGCGTGCCGTCGTGGTTGATCTTGAAAACGTCAACCTGTCCAAAGCCATGTTCCCGACCCTGGCATGAAACAAGCAGATATTCCCGGGACGGATCTTGAAGGACCTGATGGGGATGAGAAAAATAGTCTTTCTCTTTGCCAGGAAGGACATATTGATTGACACAGCTGCCCACCGTTCCATCTTCCCGGCGTTCAATGACAGAAACTGTGCCCGTTGCAAGGTTTGCCACATAGATCCACTTGTTGCAACAGTCCATGGACAGGTGGACCGGGTTCTTTCCTTCTGTACTTGCCGTATGGAGATAGGTCAGGCGCCCCGTCTTCCGGTCCCGTTTGAAAGCACTGATTTCGCTGAAGTCACCGTGGACGGAATAGAGGAAATTCCCGGTTTCGTCAAAGCATTGGAAAGAAGGGTTCACCAAATCCCCCACGACTTGGATGAGCTTCCAGTCATGACCATGTACTTCGTAAACGGAAATTCCTTTTCCCGTGGCATTGCGTTCCTTTGTCGTTCTCGATCCAACGTAAGCAAACATGAGCATTCTCCTTTTCAGCAGTAAATCAATACACAATCAGTTTGGTCCCACCTACAAGGGAAAAGACCACGACAAGCATAACAGCACAAAAAGACAGGAGGAAAAGTTTCAGGAACATCTTCGACAAATCTTCCGACGAAGCCACTTCGTTCTGGGCTACCGTCGCCATGATGAGGCTGCCGCCTGTGGAAAGAGGGCTGATGCCGGCTACCGTTGCGGCCCCGACCACGCTAACAAGCATATCGACAAGGCGTAGCTCGCCGCCTACCTTGGCAATGATTTCAGGCAGGGTCGGAATGAGGGTTGGAAAGACAACGCCGTTGGCCGAGCTGAACCAGCTCATAAAACCGGCCGTAGCAGCAATGAGCCCGGCCGCCGTGCCTTCCGTCATAAGGGAGGCCAAGAGGTCTGCCAAAAGTTTGATCCCGCCTGCTTTTTTGATGACGCTCATAAGAACGCTGATGCCGCAGATAAGAATCAGGACATTCCAAGGAACAAGCTTTACAGGACGCTTTTTGTCCGCCGCTCCGACAAGCATGAGAAGAAACGCAAGGAAGAAAGAGACAAACCCTACATCCATACGGAAGATGACAACCATGACAACAAGGGCAGCAAGGCCAGCAAGGCAGATCTTCTGTTCCCGCGTAAAGGCTTCACCGCCCACGTTCTGAAGATTCGCGTCAAGGGTCATCCGATAACCGCCCAAGACCACATAAAAGATAGCGGCAATAAAGACGTTTGCTGCCGTAACGCCGTAAAAGACAGGAACCGCAATGCCCGGCACATGGAGGGAAGCCGTGAGGTCTTTTACGATGATTCCCGTCAGGGCAATGGGGGATGCCGTCCCACCAACAGCCCCCAAGATGGCCATGACGGCCATAAGGATGGGGTTCGCCTTCATCTGGACTGCAAGGCTGACAGCAAAGATGACCATGACGGACTGGACAGAAATGGCGCCCGGCCCGGCGGCACTCATGACGTAGGAAACCACATAGATCACGACAGGCATGAGAAAGGGCCTCGTTTTAAATAAACTGATAATTTTTCTCGAAAGAAGTTCCAAGGTCTGGTTATCCTGCAGGAGGGCAAAAAAGTACATCGTTCCCAAAAGGGTCAGAAAAAGCTTGGTTGGAAAACCAGCGACAAGGACTTTGACGCTTATCCCCATTGCGGCCGTCAAGATAAAGCCCAGGGCCAGGGATACGATTCCTACATTGATGTTTTTCCAAAAGCCAATGGCGATGGCTACAATCAGGACCAGCAGTGAAATGGTTTGCGTCAGTTCTCCTCTTTTCCATCAAATCATGAAGAAAGAGGAAACAGGACCTTTATCTGGCCTGTTCTGTCCTCGTTTCCTCTTGATAGCGCGTTTAAGGTTTCTTCCTGATAGCTGGGTTTATTTCCCCAGTTTGTAGAAGTTGATGAGACTACCGGCAAGAAGGACTTGCTTTTCTGCTTCCGTCACATCAGGAAGGTTCAGCTTCATCACTCTCGTCTTCCCATCTTCAGAAATGACCGTAGCCTCCACTTCTGTCAAACCTTTTTCCACAGAATTGCGTATGTTCGACAGGTAGATGTATTCACCGGGCTGAAGGTCGATAGGATCGGTTCCGTAGGTGAAAGGCAGGATGCCCCAGTTAACACAGTTGGAGCGATACCGTTTCGTTGCGTATTCGATACAGATATTGGCAAAGCCGCCTAGGACTTTTTGGCAGCTTGCTGCATATTCACGGGCACTGCCGTCACCAGGCCGTTTTGCATAAAGAACGCTGCCAATGCCCGTATGGTTCATGAGGCGGTCCTTAGGCACGAAAATACCGGCCTTTTCCAAGATGGAGAAGTATTCCATGGCCGTTTTCTCATCACCCTTAAGCCGAGCCCGTTCAAATTCGCGGACTGTCTTGGCACGGCCCACGTATTTCGGGTCCTTACGGATCAAGGTGAATGCGGAAATTTTTTCCGGATTGGAACGATAGGATGCCGTTTCACCGGAAGGAATGAGTTCATCCGTCGTCGTGACTTCATCATGGATGACGCTTGCCACCTTAAGCAGAAGGTCATCTGCCAATTCCGTCATATCAGGCCAGTCGCGGATATCCGGACCATAGACCATTTCCACATCCTTTTCGGCTTTCTTGAAGCCGTTATAGACCGTATTTTCATAGATCTGGCTGTTGAAGTGGTACTTTGGATAGGTAATATCCTGCCATACGTCTTCCGCACTCGTCAGTTTACCGCCGTTAAAGCTCGTTGCAGCAATGCTGCGGGAATCCATGAGGGCAACACAGGAGAACTGGTTCATGGCTGGGTTAGAGCCTTCGCGGTTCGGGAAGTTGCGCGTTGTGTGGCGAATGGAGAATTCGTTGTTGGCAGGTGTATCGCCGGCGCCAAAGCAAGGTCCGCAAAAAGCACTCTTTACGCGGACCCCGTAGTCCATGAGGGTCTTGATGGTCCCGGCTTCCATGAGGGCTGTCATGATCGGCTGACTGGCAGGATAAACGTTGAAGTTGAAGCTACCGACGCCGTGATTCATATATTCAGCCATCTTGCCGACGGCATAGAGGTTTTCAAAAGAACCAGAACAGCAGCCTGCGATGACGCCCTGGTCAACATAGAGCTTGCCGTCGTCATGGATCTTTCCGGCAAGGTTCCAATGGACGTTAGGGTTATTTTCAAAGGTGCGCTTGGCATTTTTGTCGATGATGGAAAGGGCTTCCTTCGGATCGGCAATGATTTCCTTCAGGCTGTAGACATTGCTCGGATGGAACGGAAGGGCAATGACCGGTTCAATCGTATCGAGGTTGACTTCAATGACCTTGTCATAAAGTGCGGCATCGTCCGGTTTCATTTCCTTGTAATCTTCAGGACGGCCGTGGATGGCAAAGTATTCTTCCGTCTTTGCGTCCGTCGTCCACAGTGAGGACAGACACGTCGATTCCGTCGTCATCGTATCGATGCCATTGCGAAAATCCATGGACAGGTTCTCAACGCCAGGACCAACAAATTCGAGAACGCAGTTCTTGACAAAACCGTTCTTGAAGACTTCGCCGATGATGGAAAGGATAACGTCCATGGGACCAACCCAAGGTTTCGGCATTCCTGTCATGAATACGGCAACGACTTTCGGGTACTTCAGGGCATAGGACTTACCCAGCATGGCTTTGGCAAGTTCCGGCCCGCCTTCGCCAATGGACAGAGAGCCCAGGGATCCATACCGCGTATGGCTGTCGGAAACGATGGACATATCGCCGGCACTCACGATCATTTCCCGCATGTACTGATGGATGACCGCTTCATGGGGCGGGACAAAGATGCCTCCGTATTTCTTGCACGCCGAAAGGGCGTATTTATGAACGTCTTCGTTGATCGTACCGCCGACAGCGTTCAGACAATTGTGGCAGTTCGTGAAGACGCAGGGCATAGGAAATTCCTTGAGCCCGCTGGCAATGGCCGTCTGCAGGATGCCAACATAGGTGTTGTCATAGACCCCCATGGAATCAAACTTGATGCTGAGGTTTTCCCTATCGTTCGTCTGACAGTGGGCCTTCAGGACCTTGTAGGTCATGGTTCCCTTCCGCGCGGTTTCAGGGGTCGTGCCAACCTTCTCCTTCCCGCTGCGGATTACTTTATTTCTCATGACATAGGTCGGTTCGCCGTATAACTTGATCATGTTCCCTCTCCTTTTTTCAAGAATCTTTTTTAGCTATCCTTACCGGATGTAGACCGTACCATCCATGATGCGGCGGGCTGTCCGGAGAACGCCACCCTTGACGACGCGGTCACCGTCCATTTCCATATCCACATCCGTAACACCGCTGGCGTGTCCCAGCATGAACTGATGCTGGCCTTCCTTCGGCTTTACAATTTCGTTCACAAGAGTTCCCGGAATAAGTGCCGCAGCCCCCGTGCAGACCGTCACTGTCATGGGATAAGCCTTATGGAGAGCGCCGACAGAAATGCCGCGGACACATAGGTCCATAGATTCCTTCTTGACCGTCTCCCCATCCATGTTCACATAATCCTGTGGTTCGGATATGATGGAAACCTTCGGGATTGACGTGCATTTTGTGCGGGCGTCTTCCCAGTTGTCTACAAGACCGCAAGCCTTGGCAGCAAGGCAGCGAACGCGTTCAATATGTTCCATGACGGACTTATTGGCGTTTAGTTCCATAAGTTCCGTCCCTTTGATGCCGAGGTCCTTGGCCCGGATGAAGACAACTGGGTTGGAGCAATCCATGATGGTTACTTCGATAGGGCCATAGTCCGGCACATCAAGGGTATCCCTCTTACTGCCCGTGGGCAGGAGTTTTCCCGTTGCCGCACCGGCAGGATCCATGAAGTACATATCGATTGGGGATCCCGTTCCCGGAACCCCTTTGATGGTAGCGTCACCATAGACATCGGCGTGACCATCCTTGACGCGGACATGTTCTTCGATGATTTTTTTCGTGTTCGTGTTGTAGACCTTGACAACCGTAATCGGTTCGACCGCTTCCACAAGCCCTTCATCTATCGCATAGGGCCCTACCGCTGAGGATATATTGCCGCAGTTGGCATTCCAGCCCAACGTTGGCTGTTTAATATCAACCTGACAGAATGTATAATCTACGTCAGCATCGAGTCTTGTCGATTTGGCAATAATGGCGACCTTGCTCGTCGAAGATACAGTGCCTCCCATACCATCAATCTGTTTGACGTCCGGTGTGCCCATGACTTTCAAAAAAATTTCATCCCAGGCTTTGGGCTCTTCCGGAAGATCCTCTTTATGGAAGAACACCGCTTTGCTCGTCCCGCCCCGCATATAGACACAGGGGAATTTTCTTACCGCCATGATTTTTGCCTCCTTGGTACTTGCTTTGTGATACAATATTCTCTATACGACTTTATATAATAAATTTCCATTCCAGAAAGGAATTGAAAATGGATACGAAAAAACTCGCTTATTTTCTCCGCCTCCACGAAAACGGGAATATCACCCACACAGCCAAAGAAGCCTTTCTAACTCAATCGGCCCTGACGAAGATGATCCAAGGCTGGGAAGAGGAATTCCACTGCAAACTGCTTACCCGTTCCCGCAAAGGGGTCCGCTTTACACGGGAAGGAGAACTGTTTGTCACCTTGTGCCAGCAGGTCCTTGCTCTCGAAAAAACCTTCCGAGAAGATGTATCGTCAGCGGCCGATGAGCTCACAGGATCCATCACCATTGGGGTCTCCTTAAACTACATGAGCCGCCATTTTCCGACCATCCTGCGCCGCTTTACCCAGACGTATCCCCGCGTCCATCTGACCGTCATAGATTCCCACAGTGAAAAACTCTACAGCGATCTATTGAACCACAAACTAGATATTGCCATCGTCCGCGGCGATTACAAATGGTTCGATACGAAAATTCTCCTTGATTCAGAGCCCTTCTGCCTCGTGAGCTGCCACCCCCTCACGGAAGAAACCCTCTGCCAAGAACCCTATGTGGGACACCGAACAGATATGGACACCAAGTTCAGCATTGACCGCTGGTTCTTTGAAAAAAAACTCACCGTTCCTGACGCCGCTCTATGGCTTGGCAGTATCGATGCCTGCCGCGATGTCATCCAAGAAGGTTTTGGCTGGTCCATCCTGCCCAAGATTTGTCTCACGGAGTTCCAAGGAAACCTGGCACCCATGACCTTCCAAGATGGAACCCCATTCCTGCGCCACACCTATGCCCTCATCTCTCATGGAGAATCAACCGCACCCCATGTCCAGGCCTTTCTGGAAGCCTTGATGACTTATCACAAGATTCTGTAATTTTCTTCCTCTCGATTGTACTGCCCCATTTTCATTCTGTAAAATGATGGTTAATGATGATTAACATTCCTAATTAGAATTTTAATTTCAAAGGCACAACGCCTTGACAACCAGGATGGTCTCCCGTATAATAAATTCACTCATCAGAGGGTACGCTGTTCAAAAGAAACAGTACGCCGGATAAGATGACAGGCTGAAATGCCTGTTTTCTTATCCGGCGTTTTTTATTCCCGCTTTCTCTGCAGAAAGGAGCCTTTTCATGTCTTCACGAATCGATTTTACCTCGGGCAGCGTTCCCCGCGCCCTCATCCACTTTGCCCTTCCTGTCATGTTTGCTCTTTTTCTCCAAGCCATGTACGGCACCGTCGATCTTCTTATCGTCGGTCAGTTCGCTTCCAGCACGGACGTTTCCGCTGTGGCTACAGGATCCCAGATCATGCAGACTGTGACGAACCTCATCAGTTCCCTTGCCACGGGAACGACAGTCCTTTGGGACAGAAGATCGGTCAAAAAAAGCCTTCAGAAGGCGGCAAAATTGCAGGAGCCTCCCTGATCCTTTTTGCCCTCATCGGCATTGCCTTCAGCCTCTTATTGACCCTGGGTGCGGCCCCCTTGAGCCGCGCCATGAATGCTCCGGAAGCCGCTTTTTTGAAGACGGTCCATTATCTATCCATCTGCGGCGGCGGCGCCCTCATCATGATCTTCTATAACCTCATTGGCGGACTCTTCCGCGGTATGGGGGATTCCCGCACCCCCTTTATTGCCGTAGCCATTGCCTGCGTGTCAAACATCGTTCTTGACCTCCTTATGGTCGCCGTCTTTTCTTTTGGTGCCGCCGGCGCGGCCTTGGCAACGGTCCTCTCCCAAGCCATCAGCGTCCTTGTTTCCTATCACCTCATCTCCAACCGGCCCCTGCCCTTTGCAATGACGCGGGCCCATGTCACCTTCCATAAGGAAACAATCAAACGGATCCTTTCCTTGGGAATCCCCCTTGCCGTGCAGGATCTTTTTGTCGGCCTGTCCTTCCTCATCATCCTCGCCATTGCCAACAGCCTCGGGGTTAATGCTTCGGCCGGCGTAGGGGTCTCAGAAAAAATCTGCGGCTTCATCATGCTGGTCTCTGCTGCCTTTATGCAATCCATGGCGGCCTTTACGGCACAAAACAAGGGGGCTGGCCGCATGGACCGTGCCATCAAGGGCCTTCAGTGTGCCATGGGCCTTTCCTGCGGCTGCGGCCTTATCATGGGCTTTTTCACCTTTTTTCACGGCGACATCCTGGCCGGCCTGTTTACCTCTTCCCCATCCGTTATGGCAGCGGCGGCAGACTACCTAAAAGCCTACGCTTTTGATGCTTTTCTTACAAGTTTTCTCTTCTGTTTCATTGGTTTTTACAATGGGCTGGGTCTCACCTCGTTTGTCATGGCTCAAGGGATATTGGGATCCTTTGGGGTTCGCGTTCCCCTTTCCTATCTCCTGAGCCAATTCCAACCGGTGTCCCTTTTCCATATTGGTCTGGCAACACCGTGCTCAACCCTCATCCAGATTGTTCTTTGCCTTGGCTGCTGGTCCTTGCTCAAAAAGCATCACCCGCACCTACAGTAAAAGGGTCTGTGAAGAAATGATTGGTTCTTCCTGCACAGCCCCTTTTTCACGTATGATGGCGGAACAAATAGCTCGCAAGGATCAAGGTCACAATAGCGACGACGGTCAGGGGCAATAAATTCCAGGAAAGACTGGTAAGGGGCAGCCCCTCCAAGTAAATGCGCCGGATGAGTTCCAGGCCAAAGCGTAGGGGATCGATATAGGTCACAGTCTGTAGGAAGACCGGCATATTCTGGATTGGCGTAATGATTCCCGAGAGAAGGGCCATAGGCACCATCATGACAATGACGTAAACGAGTACCTGCTGCATATTCTTTGAAATGGCGGAAACGCAGAGCCCAATCCCGGTAGAACTGAGGACATAGAAGAAAACCGCGGCATAAAAATCAAGAAAGGACCCTGCAAAAGGCACCTTGAACCAGAAAAGACTGATAAAAAGCAGGATCGTACACTGGATGATGCCGACAATCATGGGTGGAACGGCTTTGCCGATGAGGATAATGGGCTCTGAAATGGGCGCCACCAAGATCTGCTCGAACGTTCCTTCTTCCCGTTCCCGGGCGACGGAAAGGCCCGAGAGCAGAAAGACCTGGGAAAAACTCAAGAGTCCAATGATGCCTGGCAGAAAGAACCACCGTGTAATCTGGTTGGGATTGAACCAAGTCCGCATTTCCAAGGCCACGGGGCTTTTGCTTCCGCTCCTTTCCTGATTGTACCGACTGATGATCTGCCCCATATGGCCTATGACCTGGCCAGCAATCACCGTGTTGCGTCCATCGGCAATAACTTGTACGGGGGCTTCCTGAGCGTGGTTCAGTCGCCTGGAAAAATCAGGAGGAATGGAAACAGCCATGACAACCTCGCCCCTGTTGATATAGTCACTGATTTCCTCGGCATTTTGAAGCGTCACAGCCCGCTGGAAAAATCCCGTTCCATCAATACGGGAAATCAGCTCAGCCGATTCCTTGCTGTGACTTAGGTCGATCACAGCATAAGGGGCTTTCTCCAAATTGTAGTTGGCTGCATAGCCAAAGAGGAAACCCAGGATGATACAGGGCACGACAATGATGAGGCGTGTCGCCTTATCCTGCCAGATGGCCAGGATTTCCTTGCGGCAGATGACGGCCAGCTGTTCCAAATAAAGCTGTATGCCTTCCATCATTCCACCTTCTTTCTGGTCATCCCAAAGGCCGCGCCAATAAAGAAGATTCCATATAAGAGCAGCAGGCCGCCCTCCTTAAGGAGAATCCCCCAATGGGTGCCGGAAAGAAAAAGGGCCCGGATGCAGGTCAAATAGTGACTGAAGGGAAGGATGGCACCGATAAGCTGGACCCCTATCGGAGTGGACCGCAAATCAAAGATAAACCCTGAAAGGACAAAGCAGGGAAGGAAGCTGATCAAAAGGGAGGACTGGCAGGCAAGGAACTGATTCTTGGTCACTTCAGAGATGACAAGCCCGATGCCAAGGGCAACCATAAGATAAATCATGGAAATCAAGATTACCATCGCAAGAGAGCCCACAAGGGGCACCTCAAAGAGGAACCGCGAGAAAAAAAGACAAAGAAAAACCCCCACCATAGCCACACAAAAATAGGGGATAATCTTGGCAAGAATCAGTTCCAAAGGACGGACGGGCGTGACAAAAAGGGATTCAAAAGTGCCCCGTTCCCACTCCCGAGCCATGACGATAGCCGTCAACATGATGCCCACAAGGGTTACTATCAGCATAATCAGCCCTGGCAGGAAAAACCAGGTACTGGAATTGGCATCATTGAACCACATGCGGGGCTCAAGGACGACCTGTGCCGATCCTGCCACTCCCTTCTGCCGCCTCAAAAAAGAAGCTATCCCGCTTTCAATATAGGTCTGGGTCGTCATGGCCGTGGCTGTTTCCACCCCATCGAGAGCGACAAAGATTTTTGCCCGGCCCTGAGAAAGCCTGGATGTGAAATCCGGCGGAATATCGATAATGACACTGGCCTTTCGATCGAGCAAGAGGGCTTCGGCTTCCTTGAAAGAGGTGACGTAAGTAGGAGAAAAATAGCGGGATCCATTCAGGAAACTCACCGCATCCTGGGCTTTAGGAGAAGGATCTTCCAAAACAACTGCCGTGGAAATATCCCGGATATCAAGGGAAATGCCATACCCGATAATCAGGATCAACGCAATGGGAAGGACAATCCCCAGCAAAAGGGAACTGGAATCGCGGGAGAGCTGGAGAAACTCTTTTTTGATCAAAGCACCCATCCGCCGCAGGAATCCATTCATCACGAGTTCTCTCCTTTCCTTCGCGCCTGTTCAACAATCGTCATAAAGATTTCATCCATATCCGCCCCCTCCTTATGGAGGGTTTGCCGGATTTCCGCAGGACTTCCAATGGCCAATAGATGGCCATTGTCCTGAATCATGAAACGGTCACAGTATTCAGCCTCTTCCATGAAATGGGTCGTAATGATGATGGTGGTTCCTCGAGCCGCTAGGGCCGTGATCTGCCGCCAAAAATTGCGCCGCGTAAGTGGGTCGATTCCCGATGTCGGTTCATCGAGAAAAAGGATCTTGGGTTCATGAAGGAGTGCGCAAGCCATGGAAAGCCGCTGCTTATATCCGCCCGGGAGGTCACCAGCCTTACGGTCAAGACAATCGGACAAGTAAAATTCATGGGTAACAGCCGCAATCCGCTGAGCCAATTTTTTAGGGCCAAGTCCATAGACACCCCCAAAAAAGAGCAGGTTTTCCTTGACGCTCATATGGCGATACAGCGAAAATTTCTGCGCGACATACCCAATATGGGCCCTTGCCTGTGTCCGGGCCTGCCGCAGGTTGACGCCCGCCACAGAAAGAAAACCGCTTGTTGCTGGCAATAGCCCGCAAAGCATCTTGAAGGTCGTTGTCTTACCCGCCCCGTTCGGCCCCAAAAGTCCAAAGATTTCCCCTTCATGGACTTCAAAGGAAGTATTGGAAACCGCTGTAAAGTCCCCAAATTTGCGGACCAGATTCTTGACAATGATATTCACGTTCCGAGGGCTGGACAGCGCTTCCTGATCAAGGGATCCACCAGCTTGGGAAAGGGGAAGGGAATCTTCTTCCGCTTTTTTCAAAAGGATCATGAAGCCATCTTCCAGCGTGGAAGGAACCGGCTCTGCCTTGATCCCGCGTTTTTCGAGATAAGGAACACCAGTCACGCCTTCCTGGAGGATAAAATGAACCTTCCCGCCGCGGGGCACGGCATCGACCACATGGTCCCGGTCATCGATGAGCTGGGCCTGCAGGAGACGGGTCGGCTGCTTTTTAGGGGATTCAAGGGCATAGCAGCGGCCCCTAGCAACCTCCGCAAGACCGTCTGGAGTCCCGCTAAAAAGAAGCTGTCCCTTGTTAAGGACATAGACCTTTTGACACAGTGCCGCTTCATTCATATAAGCGGTACTGACAAGGACGGATAAATTTTCTTCATGGACAAATTCCTGAAGGATTTCCCACAATTCCCGCCGGCTGAGGGGATCGACACCGACCGTAGGTTCATCTAGGAGCAAAAGTTCCGGCGATCGAACCAAGGTGCAGGACAGACCAAGTTTTTGTTTCATTCCGCCTGACAGATTGCCTGCAAGACGATCGGTAAAACGTTCCAAGCCCATCATGGTCAGCAGTTTATGAAACCGTTCCGGCCTTTTTTCTTTGGGCACGCCATGAAGGTCGGCATAAAGTTCCATGTTTTCCTGTATGGTCAGGTCCTCATAAAGGCCAAATTTTTGTGGCATATAGGAAATGCGGCGCTGGATTGTTTGCGCCTCTTTGACGCTGTCCAGCCCCAATACGCACAGCTTTCCTTTTGTAGGATCCATCAATCCCGCTATAAGCCGCATAAAGGTGGTTTTCCCGGCTCCATCAGGACCAATAATGGCTGTCAGCTCCCCTTTTTTCACAGTAAGATCAAGATCCTTAAGGGCTTCCACACGTTTTCCCCGTTTAAGGGAAAACGTCTTATTCAGTTCTTGGGCACGGATTATGACCTCATCCATGACGCTTCACCCTTTACAGTTTGATTTTGACCGTAGCCGGCATTCCCATGCGAAGCAGATTATCAGGGTCTTCTACATAGACCCGGACTTCATAAAGAAGGGCCGAACGCAGGTCCTTTGTTTCCACATTTTTAGGCGTAAATTCGGCTGTTCCTGAAATATAGCCTACTTGTCCCTGAATCACGTGATTGGGGAAACTATCGATATAGACGCTGGCCTGACTGCCTTCATGAAGTTTTCCTAAATCAGATTCCTTGACATAAACGCGGACCCATTTTTTTGTGTTGAGGGAAATTCGAAAGACCGGTTTCTGCGGGGAAGCCATATCCCCCACTTCAAGGAGCCGTGAACGGATCACCCCATCTTGAGGGGCCTTGAGTTCATATTGACCGAGGGTATACTGAAGTTCTTTCAATTCCTGGGTCAGACTCTCCAGTTTGGCTTCTCCCGACGCAATGTCCTCTTTTCGGGGACCGGCCAGAGCAAGCTCATAATTGGCCTGGGCCTCATTGGCGCGGGCCGTAGCCGCGTCAAGCTTGCTTTTTACATCATCGAGGGATTCATCACTGATTGAGCGGCCCTGGGACGCATCGTAAGCCGCTTGCTTGCGTTCATATTCACGTTGGAGAAAATCTCGATTCGCCGCTGTTTCCTGGGCTTTGGCAACAGCCTGATCAAGTTCCTGCCTGCGGGTCCCATTATGCAGCTTATCCACAACGGCCTGTTGGGCTGCCACTTGGGCTTCCGCAATTTTCACCTTATATTGGAGCGCATCCGAATCAAGACGGGCAAGGACCTGGTCTTTCTTGACCGCATCCCCTTCCTCGACCAGGATTTCAGCAATGCGGTCACTGTTCTTGAACGCAAGGGAAACTTCCCTCAGATCGACATTTCCATTGAGGGTCAGCGTCTGGGCAGCCAGTTTCGCTTCATGCCGCTCATATAAGGTCACACCGCCACCAATGATAAAAAGGGCAGCAAGGATTCCTATAGCGGCCTTTCCGGCCTTTTTCCCCCAAAGGCTATTGATGAATTCTTTCATGAGCCTCGTTTCCTTTCTCTTCATACGGTCCGCCGTCTGTCAGCGCCGACTGATGACGCTTGACAGCGCTCCCGTTTCCTTCCTCAAGCGGTCCCCAACCACCTCCAAGGGCCTTGAAAAGGGAAATCAAGGAAGACAGTTCCTTTCCCTTAGAGACCGTATATTTCTGGTCAGCCTGCAGATAGGCCCGCTGGGCATCCAGCACATCCAGATAGGTCCCCAGCCCGCTGTGATAGTTATGGCGGACCAGTTCATAGGCCTTATGGGAAGCGGCCCGTCCTTTCTGGAGGGTCAGGGCGGCAGCATGATCTTCAGCAATGGCAGCCATGGACGATCTGACTTCCCCCGCTGCTTTGAGGACCATCTTTTCATAAAGGGCTTTCTTTTCCTTTTCCGCGGCCTTTTGGACAGCTACATTCTTTTTGAGGGCTCCGCCATAAAACAGAGGATAGGAAATCTGGGGAACCAGGGAAAATCCCTGACTGCCGGCTGAGAAAAGCCCCCCGCCAAGGGTCGCAAAGCCAAGCAGCCCTAGGATGGAAAATTTAGGTTTCAGTGCGGCCCGTGCTTCATCAGTCCGGGCTATCTGAGCCGCCCAAGCGCGTTCAGCGGCATGGATATCCGGCCGCTGCCTCAACAGGTCCGCCGGAATGGCCCCATAAAGACGTGCATCAATATCGGGAAGCGGCTGAGGTGTCCGCAGCTTCTGGTCAAGAAAGCCCGGGATAGTGCCGGTCAAAAGGGCAATCCGCGAAAGGGTGCCGGCAATTTCCTTATCGAGGGCGGGCAATTGGGAACGGGTACTATAGAGGGTATATTCCGACTGCTGAAGGGGCACATCGGAAAGAAGCCCCGACTTGCGGTTAACCTGCAGCAATTCCAAGGTTTCTTCCTCACTGGCAATGTGGGATGCCGTAACCATCCGCTCTGCCTGCAAAGTCCGCAGGGTGATGTAGTTTAAAGCCAGTTCAGCCGATAAACTGACCCACACTTCATATAGTTTGGCATTTTGGGCCTGAAGGGTATCGGAAGCTGCCCGCACCTTGGCTTTCGTCCTTCCAAAAACGTCTAGTTCCCACGACGCGTCAATCCCGGCAAAGGATCCGTCTGCCTGCGGGTCAATCCCCATCTGGTCCCGTACAGGACCTTCGGGAAGCACCCCGTCAACCACGTGATCCGGCACGTTTCCCCGCATCCATCCCCCATTCAGATTAATCCAGGGAAGCCGGGCAGACTCTGCGATCCCAACTTGGGCCCGAGCTTCAGAAAGCCGGGAACGGGCGGCTTCAAGATCTTTGTTGTTCTCAAGGGCCAAAGAAATGAGTTCTGTCAGCGTGTCATCATGGAAGAGTTCCCACCAGCTAGCCAGCTGTTGCTGCGATAGCGAAGCATCCACGTCATCCCGAACGTACGGGTTCCCATAAGACGTCGCCAAATCGATCCAAGAAGGATCCTTTTGCCCCGCCGCTCCAGAAAAAGTCTGCGGAGCGGATTTGGCCGCTGAGGCAAGGGCCGGAGCAAAGGACCCTACGAGCCAAAGAAAAGACAGGCCAAGGGATGTCTGTTGAAGGAAGTTCACCCCATCCACCTCCCACCAATTAAAAAAATGATATATTATCAACAATTATCTATTCAAAGTATAGGGTTTTATGTAAAGAAATTCAAGGTGGAGTCTCTTTTCTTCTTTCAGCCAAGGCATAGGCACAGAAAAAAGGGCTGTACAATGAAGCAACGCTTCATTGTACAGCCCTTTAAGCTCCTTATTCTGCCGTAAACGGCAGCAGAGCAACGTTTCTGGCGCGCTTGATAGCAATCGTCAGCTGACGCTGATGCTTTGCGCAGGTACCGGTAATGCGGCGCGGCAGGATCTTGCCACGTTCGGTGATGAACTTGCGCAGTTTTGCGACATCCTTGTAGTCGATTTCTTCGACTTTATCAACGCAGAAGGAGCAGACCTTTCTTCTCGGTCTTCTGTTTCCGCGGTCACGCTTGTTAATCATGTATTTCCCTCCTATCAGAATGGGATTTCTTCGTCAAAACCCATGGGAGAGCCAAAGCTTTCCATGCCCCCTTGGTTCTGGGCATTTCCGCTCTGGGAAGGCGTGCTGCCTTGAGAAGAAGGAGCCGGGGAACCCGAACCCTTTCTTTCAATGAATTCAACCCGATCTGCGATGACTTCCGTGACCCAATGACGGTTCCCGTCCTTGTCATCATAGGAACGGATCTGCAGGCGTCCTTCCACGAGGGCCCTTTGTCCCTTGAGTAAGCTGTTCCCACATAATTCAGCGGTTTTATTCCAAGTTACGATGTTGATAAAATCCGCTTCGCGCTGGCCGTTCTTCGCAGTAAAGGGACGGTCCACCGCCAGAGTAAAGGTGCAGACGGTACGTTCCGTAGGAGTTACCCGTACTTCCGGATCGCGTACGAGCCGGCCTAACAAAAATATCCTATTCATACACCAAATCCTCCTTGCTTACTCGCCCTTGCGGATGATCATGTGACGCAGAATTTCGTCGGTAATCTTCATCACGCGGTCCAATTCCTTAACGGCGGCAGGTTCAGCACTGAAAGTGGTCAATACATACAAGCCATCTTGGATGTCCTGGATGGGATAAGCCAGGTGCTTTTTGCCCCACTTATCGGTCTTTTCGATAGTGGCGCCGTTAGCCGTCAGAAGGTCGTCGAATTTCTTTACGACAGCGCTATAAGCTTCCTCTTCAACCGGCTTTACGATGTACATGACTTCGTAGTTATTCACGAAATCACCTCCTCCTTTGGATTTGCTTCCCTACGATGGGAGCAGAAGAAGTATATACTTTCATATATACAGCTTGACTATTTTACCATGCTTCATGAAACATTTCAAGAACTTTTCCACGGCATTTTTTCTAGGAAAATGGCCGTTTCTTGCCATCTGATTGTCCCTTTGGCAAAGGGGCAGTACCTAGAACAGCCACTTTGGTGTATAATAAGGAAACCAAAAACCGGGATCCTTCCCTTTCAAGGAAGTTTTTCCCCTGAAAAAAGGAGTTCCATCATGTTCTACTATTTGGATCAAGCGGCCACCACCGCCCTTTATCCCGAAGCCCTCAAGGCGATGATGCCCTATCTTACAGAAGCTTACGGCAATCCTTCAAGCCAGCATCCCAAGGGGCAGGAAGCGGCCCGCGCCCTTATTATGGCACGGGAACAGGCAGCCCGCGCCCTATCCGTCCACCCGTCAGAAATCACCTTTACGGGCGGCGGCAGCGAAAGCGACAACCAGGCCTTGATTACAGGGGCCCATATAGGCGCCCAAAAAGGAAAGCGTCATCTTATTTCCACCGTCATGGAGCATCATGCCGTGCTCCACAGTCTGAGGCGCCTCAAGGAAGAAGGCTTTGAGGTCACGCTGCTTCCCATTTCAAAAGATGGATTCGTCAGTCCCGAAAGTGTCAAAAAAGCCCTGCGCCCAGATACGGCCCTCGTCAGCGTCATGGCGGCCAATAACGAGATTGGCACCATCCAGCCCATCGAGGCCATAGGGACCCTGTGCCATGAAAAAGGCGTTCTCTTTCATACGGATGCCGTACAAGGGGCGGCCCATATGGACCTTGATTTTACAAAAGGGGTCATTGACATGGCGTCTTTTTCAGCCCATAAGTTCCATGGACCCAAAGGTGTTGGAATCTTATATGCAAGGCAGGGCATCGAGCTTGAAAGCCTCATCGAAGGCGGGGCCCAGGAACGGGGCAAACGGGCGGGAACAGAAAATATCCCGGCCATTGTCGGTATGGCCGCAGCCCTTGAAAAAGCCATGCAGGAAAAGGCTGCGGAAAGCGCTCGCATCCGGTCCCTCAAAGAGCGTCTGCGGAAAAAACTGCTGGCCCTTAAAGGCGTGCGGCAAAACGGCGCCCTTTCTCCCAGCCTTCCGGGAACGCTCAACATTACCTTTGACAGCGCCCCATCAGAAGCCCTCCTGCCCCTATTGGGCATGGACGGCATCTGTGTTTCGGCAGGCTCCGCCTGTGCTTCCGGCTCACCGGAACCTTCCCATGTGCTTCTTGCCTTGGGGCTTTCAGCCAAACAGGCCCGCTCGTCCATCCGGTTCAGTCTTGGTGCAGACCTTGACGAAAAAGACATCGATACCATTGCGGAAATTGTCATCGGTCACGTTACGGCCCTACGAAACCTGCACCATGCTGACCAATAAGGAAATACAAATCTATGGTCCCCTTCAAAAGCTAAAGATTCTCTATGAGGGTTTCCCTCATCCGCCCATCGTGACCCTTGACGAAGGCCTTGCCCTTGCGGAAACCATAAAGGCTGTGGCGGTAAAGGACCTTTTTGGGGAGGCACCCAAAAAGAAGCTGTTCTTCCTGTTTCTCCTTGCTGAAGGAGAGTTCTTTACAGGAAAAGCCCTTCAAGAAACGCTTGGAGCAGGACATCTTACTTTTGGAGATAAAAAGATAAAAAGGCCCTTTCCCGTCTCCTTTGCTGTGAAAAAGGGGCTGTATCGGCCTTGGAACTGCTTTTTGATACGAAACAAGCCGTAACACTTGCTCATTTCCCGTATCCTCTTATCGAAAAAGGACCTAATCTTCCATCCCTTCCGTAATGATAAGTCCCTCAAGATTGCCGCAAAGGACCTTATCAGCCGATTCTGGCCCACTATGGGTCACATTCCCCGCATCATCGATGCGTCAATTATAGATGCCAAGGAGGAATCCCTATGAAAGCACTCATCGCCATGAGCGGCGGCGTTGATTCATCCGTAGCCGCAAAACTTATGCTTGATCAAGGATATGAATGTGTAGGCTGCACCATGAAGCTCTACAACAACCCCGATGCCGGCTGCAGCAGCAAGACCTGCTGCAGCATCCGGGATGTGGAAGACGCCCGCAGCGTCGCTGTCCGTCTGGGCATGCCTTATTTTGTCTTTAACTACATGGACGAATTCCGTCGGGATGTCATGGAAACCTTCGCCCGTTCCTACACCCTCGGGAAAACACCAAATCCCTGCATTGACTGCAACAAGTTCCTGAAATTTGGCGCCCTATACGAACGGGCAAAGGAACTGGGCTGCGACACCATCGTCACCGGTCATTACGCCCGCATACGGAAACGCAATGGCTGCTATGAACTGCTCCGCGCCAAAGATCCAAAAAAAGACCAGAGCTATGTCCTGTATAACCTCACGCAGGAACAGCTCGCCCACACGCAGTTTCCTTTGGGCGACTATGAAAAGACCCATACCCGGGAAATTGCCGAAGAAAGCGGCTTCATCAATTCCCACAAGCCTGACAGCCAGGACATTTGCTTTGTGCCCAACGGAACTTATACAGAGGCCGTACAGCGCATCCTTTCCTATGAGCCCCAACCAGGTCCTTTCCTCACCTTGGACGGGAAGGAAATCGGCACACATAAAGGCATTATCTACTATACCATTGGACAGCACAAGAAGCTGGGACTTCCCCAACCCGATGGACCGCTTTATGTCATAGCCATCGATCCTAAGAAAAACGCGGTCATTGTAGGTCCTTCACAGGCTCTTTTCCGCCGCGATGCAGCCGTAAAGGAAGCCAACTGGATTTCCGGCAAGGTCCCGGACGCACCTTTTGCCTGCCTTGTCAAGGTCCGTTATCGACAGGAAGCGCAGCCGGCCATCGTCACCCCGACCGGATCCGATACCTTCTCCATCCTTTTTGACGAGCCCCAGCGCGCCATTACACCAGGGCAGTCCGCTGTCCTCTATGGCCTTGGTGATGAAACAGACGTCGTTATAGGCGGCGGGATTCTCCAATGAAACCCGTTTCTTCCAACAGACCACGCTGGATCATGCACGTTGATATGGACGCATTCTTTGCCTCCGTTGAGCAGCTGGATCATCCAGAATACCGCAACAGACCCGTCATCGTCGGCGGGCTTTCCGGAAGGGGCGTTGTCTCCACGGCCTCTTATGAAGCCCGGCGCTTTGGTGTCCACTCGGCCATGCCCATGAAGGAAGCCCTGGAGCGGTGCCCTAAGGGCATCTTTGTCGAAGGCCGCTATGGAAGATACTTGGAACTGTCCCAAAAGATCCGTCAAATCTTCCATGAATTTTCTCCCCTTGTGGAACCGCTTTCCATTGACGAGGCTTTTTTGGACCTAACAGGCATGGAACGCCTTGTAGGTGACATCCCCGCCCTTGGCCTCCGCATCAAGGAACGCATCAAAAAGGAAACGGGCCTTACAGCATCTGTTGGCCTTGCTCCCAATAAGTTCCTCGCAAAACTCGCCAGCGACCTCAAAAAACCCAATGGTCTTGTCATCATCCGGCAGAGCGAGGCAGCCTCACGCATCGCCCCTCTTCCGATTTCCCGCATCTTCGGCATTGGAGCAAGGTCCGCCTCCCTTTTAACGCGCTTTGGCATCAGGACCATCGGGGACCTTGCCGCCTGTGACGCGTCCTTTCTTTCCCCCCTTTTCGGGAAAAATACGGAAACCATCCTACGCTTTGCCCACGGTCTTGACAACCGTCCCGTCATTCCTGATGAAAAGCGTCAATCCCTTGGCCGGGAACTGACCTTTGAAAAAGACCTGCGAGATCATGCAGTCATCCTGGAAATCCTTTGGAACCTCTCCCAAGAAGTGGGCTTTCGTCTTCGAAGTGCTGGCCTTTCCGGATATACGGTCACGCTAAAGATGAAGACACAGGATTTCAAGGTCCATACGAGAAGCCTTTCCTCTGACCTGCCCCTGCAGCTGGATGAAGAAATCATGGAACGCGTCAAGATCCTGACCCGCAGGAACCCCCTACGGGATCCTGTAAGGCTCCTTGGCGTAACCGTGAGCCACTTGGTCCCACAGGAAAGTTCTGAGCAAAATCTCTTTTCCAAAAGCGACCGCAATACCCAGCGAAGCCTTGCTGTGGATGCCCTGAAGAAACGATTTGGGGAAACCATCATCAAAAAAGGGGCCCCTCCCATCCCCTATAAAAAAAGCCACGATCTTTGAACGCACTCAAGCGTCCAGATCGTGGTTTTTCAATCTCTCAAAAAAAGTAATGGCCAAGGAGACTCTTTATCCCTAAGCCGACAAGTACAAGGCCGCCCATCAATTCCGCTTTGGCTTTTCCTTTCATTCCAATATAGGATCCAAAAACACAGCCCATAAAGGATAAACAAAAGGTGATTGTCCCAATTTCAAGGACCGTAGGTCCAATGTCGAGCCCTTCAAAGGCAAAGCCCACACCGACGCCCAAGGCATCGATGCTGGTAGCAACCGCAAGGCCCAACATCGTCAAAGGTCCTGTAATGACCTTGCAGGAGACTTCTTCATGTGCCTCCTTGATCATTCCAATGCCAATCCAGGAAAGGATCAAGAAAATGATCCAGTGGGCATAGGCATCTACCCAAGCGGCAAAATACAGGCCCAAATGATAACCTAAAAAAGGCATCAAAGCCTGAAAGATACCAAACCAAGCCCCGTACTGAAGGCCGCCCCTAAATTTCCGATCCTCGGCAAGGCGCATGCCGCCGCAGACAGAAACTGCAAAAGCATCCATCGACAGGGATACAGCAATGAGAAAAATCGTCAGTGCTGTCATCAGCGGCGTTTCCCATAAAGGGCCTCATATACCACCATGGTCAGTGCCCGAAGGACCTTCAGTTCCTTTTCATTGTGGCGTTTATCCTCACTCATCTTGCCAAAGATAGGCAGGCTCACCTTCATCATCTGTTTGGTGATCCCGTGCTGCCGGACGCCGCCAGCCATGACGGATTGACCGATTCCGTCCAGGACGGTAAGGGCCATGCGTTTTTCCCGGCCTTCCAGTTTTGTGTTGCCCAGGATCTGTTTCTTGATGACTTCCTGTTGTTCCTGGAAATCCTCTTTTGTCAGGATATAGGTTTCTTCATCTGCCATAAGGCTCCCCCCTCAGGTTGGACTCATGCCCTATATTGTATCACGGAGTGTCCTTTTTGGCGAGTTCATTTGATGACAGCAAGGGGAACCGGGCCGCCCGTAAGGCAAATAGGCCCATCCTTCCCAATGAAATAGGTATTTTCCGTGCCCACCATGCCAATACCGGGAAGGCCAATCTTCGGTTCCACGGCAAGGACCATGTTCTCCTTGACCATATCCTTCACACCGTGAGTGATGACGGGGGTCTCATCCATAACAAGACCGATGCTGTGGCCCAAGAAACGGCCGCCATTCATGAAATACGGTTCGTAGGCTGGATCAAAATGTGCCATGACCGTATCATAGACATCGCCAAAAACAGCTCCGGGCTTCAAAAGGGAAACGGTTTCCTTTTCAAGGGCCAGACAGTAGGCATAGGCCTTCAGGATCTTTTCGCGGTCAGGATCCCGATTCAGGTCCCCATAGTAATAGACCACGGTCTTATCCGTATTGTAGCCATCGACCCCGCAGGAAATATCAAGATAGACAAGGCGACCCCGTTTAAGGAGACGGAAGGCCGACCCAATGCTCTGGACAGCCACGCAGGTTCCGCCCGTGCCGCCGGGACCGTCAAAGGCCGTACGGACAAGGGCACTTTTCCCAAAAGAGGCCAGCCCAATGACATCTTCCCCGGTCGGTCGATTGGTCCGGGCCACACCATGGCTTCCCAGAAGGAGCATCTTGAGATAAAGACGGACGGCCAGTTCCGCCTCGCTGATGCCTTCGTGAAGGAAGGGGGCCACATCATGGATCAGAACCTGTTCGTGGATGCGTCCCGCCCGCGTCAAAAGTTCCAGTTCATAATCACTCTTGATGCTGCGCAGCTGCGCAAGGACAGGGGTCAGGTCCCGCTGCTGCTTCATGGGAAAATACTTCTGGAAGAATCCCAGCCATTCAAGGCTGGTATGCTTGTTATCCAAATAGATGACAGACGGTATATCTTTTCCGTAAAACTCTGCTGGCTGGCGAAAACTGTGCATGCGGCGAAGCATGGATTCCGGCAGGAGAGATTCATTTTTGGCCCGGGCAAGGCTCCGCCGAACCCAGAGGATGGCATCCTCCGGCCGGATGATGAAGGCCCCATCCTGCATGGTTCCCGCAAAATAATACATATCGATTTTATCCGTAATGACCGCCATTTTCCATGCCGGGTCGCGTTCTGTCATAACGCGGCGGAAAGAATCCAGACGGTTTGTCAGTTCCTTTAGGGGGACACGACGCAGCTCATCACTCATAAAGGCATCATGTTCAAGGATGGCCATTTTCCATCAGCTCCTTTTTTACAAGGGTACGGCCCTTATTATAGGAGCTTGAGCCAAAGAGTGCAATGCCTCTTAAGAAAGGCTTTGGAGTACGTCTTCAAGGACATCCAGGGCAAAAGTCAGCTCTTCCCGGGAAATCGTAAGGGGCGGATTGAAATAGAGCACATCTCCCAAAGGCCGCAGCAAAAGCCCCTTGGAAAGCGCTTTCTGATAAAGTTCATAGCCCATGCGGCGGGAAGGATCATACGGCGTCTTCTTCTTTTTATCCGCCACCAGTTCCAAGGCATGGATCAGTCCGATATGCCGGATTTCCCCGACATGGGGATGTTCCCCTACGCGCTGGGTAAGCTGCTCCGTAAGCCAGGGGGCAAGGGTTTGGGCCTTTTTGAGGACACCATGGTCCATAAGTTCATCCAAGACGCCATGAGCCGCCGCGCAGCCCAAAGGATTTCCTGCATACGTGTGGCTGTGGACAAAAGCCTTGTGCTCGCTGTAATCCGCATAAAAAGCATTGTAGACAGCATCCGTCGTGAGCGTGATGGACATAGGCAGATAACCGCCGGTAAGTCCTTTGGAAACGGTCATGATATCCGGCGTGATTCCTGCATGGTCACAGGCAAATAGTTTTCCCGTCCGGCCAAATCCCGTGGCAATTTCATCACAGATAAGAAGCACATTATAGGCATCGCACAGCGCCCGCAGTTTTTTCAGATACACAGCCGGATAAACGCGCATACCGGCGCAGCCCTGCAGGAGTGGTTCCACGATGAGGGCACAGGTTTCCTTGGCAGATTGGGCAAAGGGTTCCTCCGCGTACTGGATGCAGTCTCCCTGGCAGTTTTCCCGCGTCTTATGAAAAAGACAGCGGTAGCAGTCCGGGGCCTTTACATGGATATTATCCATCATCATGGGCTGATAGAGCCTTGCAAATTGATCCATGCTCCCTACGGAAAGGGCCCCGATGGTCTCGCCGTGATACCCATCGGAAAGGCACATGAAGCGGGTCCGTTCACCGTGGCCTGTCTGGAGTTGATACTGGAAGGCAATCTTGAGGGCGGCCTCAACCGAGGAAGATCCATTATCGTTGAAATGGAATTTTGTCAGCCCCTTAGGCAAAAGGGGCAGGAGCCTTTCTGTAAGGGTAATGGCCGCTTCATGGGTGCAGCCGGCAAAGATCACATGTTCGAGCTTTTCCAGTTGGGCCTTGATGCGTTCATTGATGACGGGGTTGCCATGCCCCAGGAGATTGGCCCACCAGGAACTGATGATATCAAGATAGGCCTTCCCCTTTTCATCATAGAGCCAGGCCCCTTTTGCGTGATCCACAAAAAGGGGCGGCAGGCTTTCATAATCTTTCATTTGGGAGCAGGGATGCCAGATATGAGCAAGATCCCGCTGCTGATAATCATTCATGGAATAGCTCCTTTCTTATTCGTATAGGGCGGCAAGGCGGTCTGCAGACAAGGAAAGATCCCTATCGCCGTCCTTGATGCCGGCAAGGATGGGAAGCCCCGTGAGCGCCTCTGTCATGGCCCAATTATCTTGCTGCATGGGATCGGTCTCATCCCAATGGTTAAAGAAGAACCCTTTTGCACGGATTCCCCGTTCCTTCAGATAACGCGCCGTAAGAACCGACGCATTGATGGTTCCAAGACCTGCGTCCGCCACAATGACGCAAGGGAGCTTCAAGGCAAGGATTACATCTTCGAGCAGCAGCCGCTTTTCCGATTCCCAAGAAAGAGGGCAAATAATGCCGCCGCTGCCTTCCATAGTCAGATAGTCATGACGGGCCAAATGGCGGGCGTAATCTTCCTGGATCCTTGTAAGGTCAATGGAATCCTTATTCCAGCGGGAGGCCAGATGAGGTGATACGGCCTCTTTGTAGATATAGGTCACAAGATCCCCCGCCGCTTCGGAAAGCCCGGCCGCCATTTTCACAAACTGGGCATCGCCGGGAATCAGTCCCCCGTCTTTTCCTGTTTCGGCTCCGCTCAGGGCCGCTTTATAATAGCTTCCGTCATACCCATGCTCCCTCAGTTTCTTCACCATGAGGGCTGTGACGAAAGTTTTTCCCACATCCGTTCCTGTACCTGTAACAAACAATCCTCTTCCCATGTTCTTCCTTCTTTCTTTTCCTTTTTTACTTGATCCAAAGACCGATCCGGTAGGCCCGCTCCCCAATAAGGGCGGCCACGGCACAAATGACAAGGTCGGGGACAATCTGCAGCACCGCACAGTACCAAAGCATGACACCGAAAGTCATGGTGCTTTGCAGCAAATATCGGCTCACTGCATAAAAATAAGCGATGCCTACGGTGTAAACAATGACAAGGCCGATGAGATGCGCTGTCAGCTGCTTTTTGAACGTAATCGGGCCGCTGCGCCGGATGTACGTTCCCCCAACATAAGCCTGAAGCATGAAAGCCACAAGATAGCCGAAAGTCGGCTGCAGGATGTAGCTGGGGCCGCCCCCTGAAGCAAAGACTGGCAGACCAACAAGGCCCATCACCGTATAGGTCAGGACAGCAAGCGCCCCTAAGCGGCCGCCTAGCAAGGCGCCGGCAAGAAGGGTGGCTAAAAACTGTAGGGTATAGACCGTTGAGCCAAGAGGAATACGGATAATGGCACCGATGGCAATAAGCGCTACAAAGAGGCTCGAGAGGACGAGTTCACGTAGATTTCTTGTTTGCATGGTTTCACCTCGATTCGAAATCCTTTTTACTCTACGGCGCCGCCAGCCTTTAGTCAACCTAGCATTTTACTATGGTTAACGCATTAATTGATAGAGGGCCTGTCTAAAAAAATTCACGCTTCTTTTTTCCTGAAATCCAGCTCATCAATGATATAATGGGGACAGAAAAAAGTCCTTAAAAAGGAGTGATTCCCATGGACCTCAAAGCCTTTTTTGAGGCACATCCCCGAGTTGCCATTGCCTTTTCAGGCGGTGTGGACTCTACCTATCTTGTGACAGCCGCGGCCCAGTATGCCCAGTCTGTCCATGCCTATACGATTGATTCCGCTTTTGTCCCCCGCTTTGAGCTGGAAGGGGCCAAAGCGCTGACAAAAAAGATTGGCATTACTCACACGCTCCTTCCCATTGATGTCCTGCAAAATGAAACCGTTGTCCAAAATCCGAAAGACCGCTGTTATTTTTGCAAGAAAGCCGTTTTTTCCACCATTTGGAAAGCCGCCAAAAAAGACGGCTACAATCTTCTCCTTGACGGCACAAACGCCTCCGATGACGCTTCCGATCGGCCGGGCATGAAAGCCCTTGCAGAACTGGACGTCCTTTCACCCCTGCGCCTGTGCGGCCTTACCAAATCCTTGATCCGGGAAAGAAGCAGGGCCCTAGGGCTTCCCACCTGGAACAAGCCCTCCTATGCCTGCCTTGCCACGCGGATTCCCACAGGGGAACCCATTACGAAAGAAAAATTGGAACGGACTGAATGGGCGGAGACCTACCTCATGGGCCTTGGGCTTTCCGATTTTCGGGTCCGGCTCTTTGCTGACTGTGCCAAGCTGCAGGTAAAGGAAGCTCAGATCCCGCTGCTCTTACAGCACAGGGAGGATATCCTTGCCGTGCTCCGAACCCGCTATGACGGGGTCTTCCTGGATTTGGAGGTGCGCTGATGGCTGCCCTTGAAAAGATTCTTCAGCAAGTCAAGGAAGGAACCCTGTCCATTGAAGAGGCCTCCCTCAGCCTGCGCAAGGCACCCTTTGTCGATTTGGGCTATGCCCAAGTTGATACGCAGCGGGGCCAGCGACAAGGGATTCCGGAAGTCATCTACGGAGCCGGAAAAACCGCCGCGCAGATTGAAGGCATTGCCCAAGTCCTCAAAAAGGAAAGTGACAGTCCTGTCCTCATTACCCGCCTGTCCCAAGAAAAAGCCGAACAGATTCAAAAGACCCTGCCCCTCCATTACGAAGCGACGGGACGCATAGGCATCCTAGGTTCTTTTCCCGAGCCAACGGGGCATGGAACCATCCTGATCCTTTCAGCCGGAACCAGTGACCTTGCCGTAGCTGAAGAGGCACGCCTCACAGCCCTCGCGCTCGGAAACCGGGTCAAAGCCATCCAGGATGTGGGCGTTGCCGGTCTCCACCGCCTTCTTAGCCATCTCGATGACTTGATGGAAGCCTCCGTCATCATTGCCATTGCGGGCATGGAGGGCGCGCTTGCCAGCGTTGTCGGCGGCCTTGTCCGCTGTCCCGTCATTGCCGTCCCCACCAGCGTTGGCTATGGAGCTAACTTCAAGGGCGTCACGGCCCTTTGTGCCATGCTGACAAGCTGTGCCAGCGGCGTGTCCGTCGTCAATATCGACAATGGATTTGGTGCCGCCTACCAGGCCCACCTCATCAACCATGTGAAAGGAACAAACTCATGAAACTGCTCTATTTTGACTGCTCTATGGGAGCTGCCGGTGATATGATCACAGCTTCCCTCCTTTCCCTTTATCCCCATCCAGAGGAAATCCTTCCCCGCCTGAATGCCATAGGCATCCCCAACGTTACCTATACCCTTCTTCGAGGGGAAAACTGCGGAATTTCCGGACTCATGATGCGTGTCCTAATCGGTGGCAAGGAGGAAAAGACCCTCGATGTCCTGGACCATGAAGCCCTTGCGGGCCTTTCTCCTACGGGCCCTGTACCAACCGGGGACGCAGGGCATCACGAGCACCACCATGAACATACACACCATCATGAACACAGGGAACCTGGGCATCACGACCATCACCATTCCCATCATAACCTGTCCGATATCAAAGCCATTGTAAAGGACCTTCATTTGACAGATTCCGTCAAGGCCGATGTCCTTGCTGTCTATGATGCCCTTGCCGAAGCTGAAAGTCGGGCCCATCAAAAACCAGTCTCGGAGATTCATTTCCATGAAGTCGGAAACCTTGACGCCATTGCCGATATTGCGGCGGCCTGCTACCTCATCCATGATCTGGCGCCTGAAAAGATCATGGCCTCTCCCATCCACATTGGCTCTGGCTTCGTCCATTGCGCCCACGGCATCCTTCCCGTACCGGCGCCGGCCACGGGCTACCTGCTCGAAGGGATTCCCATCTACGGCGGGACCATTCAAGGGGAACTATGCACACCGACAGGAGCAGCCATCCTGAAGCATTTCGTTCAACACTTTGGTCCCCTTCCCGTCATGACCACAAAAGCCATTGGCTATGGACTCGGCCACAAGGTCTATCCCGTGGCCAATGTACTCCGTACCCTTTTGGGAGAAACGGGGGAAAAGGTCCGCAGCTTATGGCATCTTACCTGCCAAATTGATGATATGACAGGCGAGGAAGCTGCGTTTGCCATGGAAGCATGCCGCAAAAACGGGGCTCTTGACGCCTACATGACTCCCATCTACATGAAAAAATCCCGCCCCGCCCTTGCCCTGACGGTCCTTTGTGAAGAAACGGACAAGGCTGCCCTTGTTCGGACCCTCTTTGCCCACACCTCTACCTTGGGCGTCCGGGAATATCCTTTTTCCCGCTACGAAATGGAGCGTTCCACCTATTCTATTTCTGTTGAAGGAAAGCAAATTCATATCAAACGGGCTTCCGGCTACGGTATATCGCGAGAAAAGGCAGAATATGAGGACCTGTCACAGCTTGCCGCAACTGAGGGAATTTCTCTTCGGCAGGCCAGGGAACGGGTACAGCAGGCTTTATGGCTGGCGCGTCAAACAGCAAAATAACGGCTTGTACTAAAAAGCAAAAAAGCTGCGGAGCAAACGCTCCGCAGCTTTTTTGCAAGAATAAGACATCATCCGGTACCCCAGCGAAAATCAAATGGGGTTTGATGTAAGAAAAAGTTGCAGTCTGAAGACAAGGTTCGTAGGAAAGGGATCTATGTGGGTACGATTAGACAGGGAATGCCAAAGTGCCGGATGAAGAAAGCAGGGTCAAGCCTATTTAGCCAAACGATACATAGCTTCGGCGTAAATCTGGGCATTTTTCATGAGGATCTCAATTTCCCAGAATTCGTTGGGGAGATGTTCACGAACCGTATCACCCGGGAAAATGGGTCCAAAGGCAACGATATTAGGAATGGCCTTGGCATAGGTGCCGCCGCCGATGCTCATGGCGCCGCCCGTAAGACCCGTCATTTCATGATAGACATCGAGCAGGGTTTGGACATAAGGGGTCTTTTCATCTACGTAGAGGGCACCCTTGTGTTCTTCGCTGGTCAGTTCAAAACCAGCCTTCTTAAAGGTTTCGGTCAGCTTGGGAGCACAATCTTCATAAGTCTTTGTTACAGGATACCGATAGTTGATCTTTACGGTCAGGTGATCGGCATCTCCTTCCAGGATACCCATGTTGAAGGACAGTTTGCCCGACACTTCATCTTCCAGACCAATGCCAATCTTTTCACCATAAGGATCCATCCCAATCTTGTCAGCAAGGAAAGTCACCGCCTCTTGGAGGCCCTTGGACAGAGGGAACTCCTTGATGCCAAGGAGCAGCTTGCCAATCGCGTTTTCACCCAGTTCCGGATGGGAACCGTGTGCTTCCTTACCGTGGGTCGTAACCTTGAAGCCGCCTTCTGTGAGTTCGACGGTCATTCCGTCTTTCCCATTAAAGCGGGAGACAAGCGCTTTAGCTTCTTCACTGGGCGCAGCAAATTCCGCTTCACACAGGGCAGGAACAATATTGTAGGCCGTACCGCCTTGGATACGGACAAGCTTTACCTCGCCATCCTGCGTGAAGTGCGTCGTATAGTCGGCATTGACGATTCCTTTTTCCCCGTTGATGAGAGGATATTCTGCATCGGGCGTAAATCCGCAAACTGGGACCTCTCCGCCTTTTTCGAGATAATAATCCATATCGGCAGCACCGGTTTCCTCATTTGTTCCAAAGAGGATACGGATACGGCGTTTCAGGGGCAGGCCGGCATCAACGATGGCTTTCATGCCATAAAGCGCCGCAATGGCTGGCCCCTTATCATCCATGGCACCGCGTCCATAGACATTCGTGTCATCAACCTCACCGCTGTAGGGATCCTTATCCCAGCCTTTGCCTTCAGGAACGACGTCCAAATGGCCAAGGATGGCCACCATTTCATCACCTTCGCCAATTTCGGCCCAACCCATGTAGTTATCTACGTTCTTGGTACGGAAGCCCATGTCTTCGCAGACTTTCAGCATATAAGCAAGGCACTTGGCAGGGCCTTCACCAAAAGGCATTCCCGGTTTAGCTTCTTCCTGGACGCTGCGGATCTTGATTGCTTCCGACAGGGTCTTGAGCAGCGCTTGTTTTTGACGAGCAACGGATTCTTTGAGTTCCATCGTGATTCCTCCTCTATATGTCCATTCCAAAATGACAGGGCTGAAAAGAAACAGCAGGCTGAAGGCTGCATCCCAATTCGTCAGCAAGCTTCAAAAAAAGGAAGCTCATTCCCATCATAAAGGGGATTTCTAAAACTTCATGACTCTATTGTATCCAGTTTTCAGAATTATGTCAATAATATCGTATCATTTGTAATAATATCGTTATTTTTCTTTCTTTTTCTTCTCTTTTTGCCAAAACTGTCCACTTTTCCCAAAAAGAGCCTCCCGGCATCCTTCAAAAACCTTCAAATAAAGGGGATTGCAGAAAATCCTTCCTTAATGTCCGCATAAAAAGGACAAAGCTTTTTCCCTTTTCTTCTATTTTTTTCTTTTTTAGAAAAATCGGCCACTAAAAGAGAAAGGCTTTTCTTGTACCAATTGATACGATTTTCAAGAAAGGTATTGTCAGAATTACCCTTTTTTAGGAAATTTTTACTTTAGTAAGGTACTTTGTGCTATCATGGGACGTATCAAAAACTGAGCATCAGGACAAGGTCTTGAAGCCATTAAAAGGAAAGGAAGTCTATCATGAACAAAATCATCATAGAACAAGTCGCCAAACACCGCAAAGAAGCCGAAACCTTGGTCCGCGCCTTTTATGACCATCCGGAGATTTCCATGGAAGAAACCGCTTCCAGCCGTGCCATTGTTGATGCCCTTGCCCCCTATGGCTTTACCATTGAATACCCCTTTATGGAAAAAGAGCTCGGCTATGATACGGCCTTTCGCGCCACACTGAAACGAGGGGAAGGTCCAAAATGTTCCATCATGGTCGAATACGATGCCCTGCCAGGCATTGGTCACGGCTGCGGGCATAACCTGCATGGTCCCCTGTCGGTTCTTGCAGGCATTGTTCTTAGTGAGCTTCCAGAAGACGCATTTCACGGGACGCTCGAAGTCATTGGGACACCGGCGGAGGAAACCGTTGGCGCCAAACTCATCTTTGCCAAAGAAGGAGTCTTTGACGGGGATGCCCTTGCCATCATGATGCACAGCACGTCAGGCGGCATAAGCCGCACCAATACGCAGGCCAATGCCCTGCGTGCCTACGAAATCACCTTTACGGGGAAAACGGCCCATGCGGCTGGCGATCCTTGGGATGGACACAACGCGCTGACTGCCCTGCGCAAATTTCTCGATCTGGTAGACGCCCGACGGGATTCCTTCCATCCCTTTACCATTGCCAGCGGCATCATCACTGAAGGCGGCAAGGCCCCCAATGTCGTGCCTGATCGGGCCGCCCTCCGCTTTGAATTCCGCTATCCTGTCAAACGGGAAATTGAACGCTTGGACCAGATCGTCAAAAACTGTGCCAAAGGAGCCGCCCTTGCCCTTGACTGCAGTGTGGAATTTACCCTCGCAGGGCCTGACTTTGACGACATGGTGCGGGTTCCTCTTTTAGAAGAAAAGATTAAGGAACTCTTCACCTCCTATGGGGAACCTGTTGGGGACCCCCTGCCACCGGGCGGCTCGACAGATGCCGGCAATGTAAGCTACCGCTGTCCGACGCTCCATGCCTATATCTCGATTTCGGACAAGGCCTGTCCCGGCCACTCGACAGCCCTGCGTGATGCCACTATAACCCCCCACGCCTTAGATCAAATGGCCAAAGGGGCTGCCGTCATCGCGGAAATGGTCCTGACCGTGTTTAACGACGCCGGATACCGTGTGGCCGTGCAAAAAGAATTTGAGCAATCCGTTACAGGAAAGGAAGGATGACCGATGTCTGAAGAAACGGAAAAAACCCCCGATCAGAAAAATTCCCGGTGGGCCCTGCCCCATGTTTTTGTCCTGCTGTTTGGCATTATTGTCTTTGCAGCCATCATGACCTGGATCCTGCCGGCTGGCGACTTTAACCGCGTCACCAACAGTGCGGGCCAAAAGATTGTCCAGGCCGGTACCTATCACCTTGTCAAAGCCCATCCGGTCGGTTTTTTTGAAATGTTCAAGTGTATTTACCTTGGCATGAAGGACGCGGCGCCGGTCATTCTCTTTCTCTTCATTGCCTACGGCTTCATTGGCCTCATCATTGGCTCCGGTGCTTTTGACGGGCTGGTTGCCAAGCTCCTGCGCGTGGTCCGCGGCAGGATGTGGGTCCTCATCATTCCCCTTTTCATGACAGTCATCAGCTTTGCCTCCTCGACAGTTGGAATTTCCGAAGAAGCCTTGCCCTTTATCCCAATTTTTGTAGGCATCACCATTGCCATGGGATATGACGCCATCGTTGGCCTTGCCATCGTTTCCTGTGCCACAGCCATCGGCTATGCAGGTGCCTTTATGAACCCCTTCACCGTAGGAACGGCCCAAGCCATTGCGGAGCTTCCCATCATGAGCGGCTCGGGCTTTCGGATTCTCTCCCACCTTGCCATGATTGCCGTGGCTTCCCTTTATACCATCCGCTACGCGCTCAAGGTAGCTAGGAATCCCCAAAAAAGCCTTGTCTACGGGACCAAGAATGAATTTGCCATCACGGAAGAAGAACTGCAAAAGCATCCCTTCACCTTCCGTCATATCCTCATCCTCCTGGTCTTTTTCGCTGGGGTCATTGCCTTGGTCTATGGCTGCAAATATTACGGCTGGTACTTTACGGAACTATCCGCCCTCTTTATGATCATGGGACTCATTTCCGCCATCCTTGTCGGTTGGAATCCGAACCAGATTGCCCGCAGCCTTGAAAAAAGCTTCCGGGACATTTCAGCAGCCTGCATGATGATCGGCTTTGCCCGTGGCATCCTCATTGTCATGCAGACAGGCCATATTATGGACACCTTCGTCTACGGCATGTTCATGCCCCTGTCCGCGCTGCCTCAGCTTGCCGCTGCGGAAGCCATGCTGATTGTCCAGACCCTCCTCAATTTCCTCATCCCCTCCGGATCCGGCCAGGCCGTTGTTTCCATGCCAATCATGGCCCCCTTGGCAGACCTGCTCGGTATGAGCCGCCAGCTTGCCGTCCTCTGTTTCCAGTTTGGTGACGGCCTTTCCAACATCATGTGGCCTACAACCACGCTTCCCATCGCCTGCGGCATTGCCGGCGTTTCCATGATGAAATGGTGGAAGTTCTTTACCCCGCTGTTCATCATGCTCGTCGGGGTCCAGGCCATCATGGTGGCCATTGGGTTTGTCATTGGCTACTGAGCGTCAACGGAGCTGCCTCAAATCAGCCCAACAACTAGACCGATTTGAGGCAGAATATGAGCCCCTTGCCTTAGCTAACGCAAGGGGCTCATTGCTTATCCTGCAACGTAAGCGCAGGTTTGGGTTAAGACTCTTGGCTTTTATTTGGCTGCTGCAAGGGGCTGGTCTTTTAAAAGATAACGATGGCGCTTGGAATGATTCGCATTCCTATTCTCCCTCTTGCTTTCTGCACAACAGCTATGTTGTCTTAGACACATTTCGTATTTATGGGTCAGCTCAATACATAAAGAAAAAAGACGGCAAAGAAATGGATCTTTCATTTTTTCACAGCCTTTATTTCCTGCCCTTTGAACACACAAAAACCCCCAACCGTGCGGCGGGGGCTTGTTTGCTACCTATCATGATTCTTCCTGATGAACCAGGATATCACGGACGCTTTTCATAAATTTGGCTCGTGGCAGCATCACAAAATGGCCACAGCCCCGGCATTTGATGCCTATATCCATGCCCGTACGGGTAATCTCCCATTCATAAGAGCCACAGGGATGCGCCTTTTTCATTCGTACGACATCTCCTGTGTGGAGCGCAACATCATCCTTCATGGCCTGCCTCCACTCTCAAGGTCGAAACTTCCTTGATATCATAGCCGGCATCGCGGATCCGTTCCACAATATCCATGGCCTGCGTGAGATCAGCGCGGATTGTGACTTCCCGTTCATCGCCAGCAAGCGTCCGGGAGAGGATTGAGATGATGTTTACCCCCCTTTCCGTAAAGATCTGGGATAGTTCGGCAATGACACCCACTTTATCCTTCGTATCGATAACAACCTTCGTTGATGTTTGATTATATCCCATGATATCTACAAAAGCCTTAAAGATATCCGTATCGGAAATGATACCCGTAATATGGTTCGTCCCGTCTACAACAGGCAGGGCCCCAACTTTATGGGTGTACAGCAGGTAGGCGGCGGTTTCGACGCTGTCCGATTCCCGGACTGTCCAGACGGATTTGGTCATGATATCGCTGACCTTAAGTTTTCCCAACAGGTAATTGGCCTCATAACGGTCCAGCACACTTGCATCGCTCGGCGTAGCCCGGGAAACATCCCCGTCCGTAACGATACCCATAAGGAGTCCTTCCTTATCGGTAACCGGGATGCGGCGCAGGTTATTGCTCAGCATCAGTTCCCGCACTTCCAGAAGACTTTGGTCACTGCGGATGGAGATCACTGTCGGTGTCATGATTTCTTTTATGCGCATGTTATTTCCTCCTTAGCCGCCCAGGTAGGCCTTGCGGACGGCCTCACTGGCAGAAAGATCAGCCGCCGGCCCACTGAGGGTGATGCGTCCCGTTTCAAGGACGTAGGCGTAGTCAGCAATGGACAGGGCCATATTGGCATTTTGTTCGACGAGGAGGACCGTCGTGCCTTCCTCGTTGATGGTCTTGATGATGGAAAAGATTTCCTTGACAAGAAGCGGGGCAAGGCCCATGGACGGTTCATCCAGCAAGAGGACACGGGGCCGTTCCATCAAAGCCCGTCCCATGGCAAGCATCTGCTGCTCCCCACCGGACAGGGTCCCTGAAAGCTGGTTCTTTCGTTCAAAAAGGCGGGGGAAGAGCTCAAAGACCTTCTTCTTATCTTTTTCAATGCCGTCCTTGTCCTTGCGGAGATACGCCCCCATATCGAGGTTTTCCATAACGGACATATTGGCAAAGACGTGGCGCCCTTCCGGCACCTGGACGAGACCGGAGGCGACAATCTTATGGGCCGGCGTCCCCGTAATATCCGTCCCATCAAAAAGGATGTTGCCTGAACGGGGTTTGATGAGGCCCGAAATCGTATGGAGCGTCGTCGACTTGCCAGCACCGTTTGACCCAATGAGGGTCACAATCTGCCCATCTTCGACACGCAGACTGATGCCCTTGACGGCATGGATGGCACCATAATAAACTTCCAGATCCTTGACTTCCAGCATTATGACACCTCCTCGCCCAAATAAGCTTCAATGACCCGTTTGTTACGGCGGATTTCATCCGGCGTTCCACTCGCAATGCAAAGTCCATACTCCAGGACATAGATGCGCTGGCAAACTCCCATGACAAGGCCCATATCATGCTCAATCAGCAGGATAGCCAAGTGGAAATGGTCGCGGAGCCAGCGGATCATTTCCATGAGTTCCTTCGTTTCCTGCGGATTCATGCCCGCCGCCGGTTCATCAAGAAGCAGCAACTTAGGTTCCGTCGCAAGCGCCCTTGCAATTTCAAGGCGGCGCTGGGCCCCATAGGGAAGGTTTTTTGCTAGGTCATAGGCATGGTCTTCCAAATGGAAGATTGTAAGGAGCTCCATGGCCTTTTTCGTGACCTCATTCTCTTCCTGGACATATTTACGGGTCCGGAAGATAGCCTCAGGAAGATTGTACCCGATATGCATATGATAGGCAATCTTCACATTATCAATGACGGGCAGCTCCGAAAAAAGGCGGATGTTCTGGAAAGTCCGGGCCATCCCCAGCTGCGTGACCTGATAGGATTTCTTGCCATTGATGCGGACCCCATTAAAGGTGATATCCCCTTCTGTCGGGACGTAGACCCTGTAATAAGGTTAAAGGCCGTTGTCTTGCCGGCCCCGTTTGGTCCGATGAGACCGATGAGTTCGTGTTCATCGATATGCATGGAAAGGTTCGAAACGGCACGCAGTCCGCCAAAAACGATGGAGACATTATCAAGATCGAGGAGGCGTTTTTTATCTTCTGCCGTCATGATTTATTTCCTCCCTTCTTGAAGCGCTTGATCATCGCAAGGGACAGTTCCTTGTCACCAAACAGGCCTTGGGGCCGATAGAGCATGAGGACAATCATAGCGATGGAGTAGATGAGCATACGCCATTCCGGAAAATCGGAAAGGGCAGCCGAGATAAAGGTCAGGACAATGGCACCCGTAATTGACCCCGTCATGGATCCAAGGCCGCCCAGGACCACCATGGTCAGGATGTCAAAGCTTCTCATAAAAGTAAAGGACGCTGGATGGGCAATGAAGAAATAGTGGGAAAAGAGCACGCCTGCTGTTCCGGCAAAAGACGCACCGAGCGTAAAGGCCATAACCTTGTAGCAGGTTGTATCGATGCCCATCGTATCAGCGGCAATCTCATTTTCACGAATGGCAAGACAGGCCCTGCCATAGGCGGAATTCTTGAAGTTTTTGATGAAAAAGAGGATTGCAATCATGATCCAAAAGGCCAGGGGAAAGGTCGTCAGGCGGGGAATCCCCATAAGGCCCGACGCGCCGCCTACATACTCGATGTTGAGAATGCAGATGCGGATGATTTCACCAAGACCCAAGGTCGCAATAGCCAAATAGTCCCCATTAAGACGCAAGGTCGGCAGCCCGACAAGAAAACCCAACAGGCCTGCGGAAAGGGTGCCTGCGATAAGGGCAACGGGCATATCATAACCCAGTTTGACTGTCATGATGGCTCCCATATAGGCGCCTACCGCAAAAAATCCAGCGTGTCCAATGGAAAACTGCCCCGTATAGCCGTTAATCATATTAAGGCTCGTCGCCAGGATGATGTTGATGATGATAAGGACGAGGTTCAGTTCCCAGAATGCCCCGATGATTTCCATCTCCAAAAGCACATAGAGCACGGCAAAAAGGGCGGCACAAAAACCAAGTTTTTTCAGATCTGCTTTGAGAAATACATTCATCGTGCCACCTCCTTATACTTTTTCACGGATATTCTTGCCAAAGAGCCCCTGCGGTTTGTAAAGCAGGATCAAAATGAGGATGGCAAAGGCAGCTGCATCACGGAACGTCGAGGAGATAAAGCCCGATACAAGGGCTTCTACAATGCCTAGGATGATGCCGCCCACCATGGCACCGGGGATGATTCCAATCCCACCAAGGACAGCCGCCACGAAAGCCTTGATGCCGGGCGCCATCCCCATGAGAGGATCAATCGAATTATAATAGATCCCAACCAGTACGCCGCCAGCAGCAGCAAGGGCCGAACCCAGGGCAAAAGTCATGCTGATGACGCGGTCGATATTGATGCCCATCAAGCGGGCCGCATCGGCGTCAAAGGAAACAGCACGCATGGCCTTGCCGATTTTTGTATAATTGACAATATACGTCAGGGCCAGCATGAGGACAATGGTACTGCCAAGGATGATGATCTGCTGGCTATTGATCACAAGCCCCCCGACATTGTACACAGACGCGGCAAAATCCGAAGAAAACGTACGCGGCTGCGGTGATGCCAGAAGGATCATGCCGTTTTCAAGGAAAAAAGATACGCCAATGGCCGTAATGAGGATGGCAATGCGGGGTGCATTGCGCATCGGCCGATAAGCAACACGTTCAATGAGCATACCGACAAGGGCTGCCCCCGCCATCGCAATCAGAAGGGACGGGAAAAAGGGCAGATGAAAGACTGTTGTCGCAATATACCCAATATAAGCGCCCACCATATAGATATCACCGTGGGCAAAATTGATGAGCTTCAAGATTCCATAGATCATGGTATAGCCCAGCGCAATCAGTGCGTAGATACTGCCCAGGGACAGACCATTGATAAGCTGCTGCAGCAGTTGATGCATAAAACCAGATTCCATAGACATGGCCTCCCTTTTTTCATAATGGCAGCGGCAGAACAAGTCTGCCGCCCTATGGATGGATACGTTCATTCAGGGATCGACTTTCGCACGGAAAGTTTGTTTCCCCTCTTTTCATTCAATGATGACCGCCGATTTGATTGGGTTATGGTCAGCGCCAAAGGTCTTAGTCCCGGAAACACCGGCCATCTCCTTGGTCTTGGACAAAGCTTCGGCGACTTTCTGTGGATCCGCGCTTCCCGCTTCTTCCAATGCCTTAAGAAAAAGCTTGGCCGAATCATAGGCAAGAGCCGCAAAAACATCGGGCCGCTCCTTGTATTCCTTCTGATAGGCCGCGACGAACGCTTGGTTGATGGAAGACGTATCTTCTGCCGAATAGGGACTGGAAAAGCAGCAGCGGTTGAGGTTTTCCACTTGAGCAATTTCCGCAAGACGCTGGGAATCCCAGCCGTCGCCGCCCATCAAGATATCAAGCCCTAATTCACGGGCCTGACGAACAATGAGCCCCACTTCTTGATAATAGCAGGAATATAGAGAAAATCAGGCTGCCGGGTACGGATCTTGGTCAGCGTCGCCTTGAAGTCCGTATCCTTCTAGAGATAGACCTCTTCAGCAACAACCTCACCGCCGCCCTTTTCAAACTGCTTCTTGAAGAACTGGGCAAGGCCCTTTGAATAGTCTGAGGAGTTGTCAATCATGATGGCTGCCCGTTTGACCTTAGGCGTATTGAGGGCAAAGTGCGCCATGACCGTTCCTTGGAAAGGATCGATGAAGCAGGCCCGGAAATTATAGGGTTTGACCTTCCCCAAACCATCCACCGTCACTTGTGGATTTGTTCCCATGGGCGAAATATCAGCCGTCTTTGCCGCCCCGCTCACGGCGGTGGATGCAATGACCACACTTGAAAGATTAGGCCCAATGACCCCAATGACGCGGTCCTGGGGAATCAGTTTCTGCATAGCATTGGTGGCTTCCGTTGCTTCCGACTTGTTATCGGCCACAACAAGCTCGACCTTCTTATCAAGGACGCCGCCCTTTTCGTTCTGTTCCTTGAGAGCAAGCTCGATCCCATTACGGGAAGAAATCCCATAGCTGGCACTTTCTCCTGTCATTTCAAGGTTCCCACCTAATTTGATGGTGTTCCTGGCCCCTTGGGAGCCACATCCTGTCGTAAGACCGGTAAGTACCAGTCCCACTGCCAACATCTGTAACGCCACCTTCCTGCTTTCATAGGAATCCCTCTATCCAGCCTTGCTTTGCTTTGCTTCTTTACTCATTGGCTATCTATGTAAAAAGCGGGTCCCGAAGTCCTGCATGTGCCTAAGGCTTCGGGACACCGCTTTTCAGGGGGTTCCATGGGCGCTTCCCACGGCTTGTGTCCCTGTCAGATATATTGATTATCCGTTGATTTTCTTCACGAGGGTCTGGACGCCGTCCTTGAGTTCAAGGATCAGGGCCGTCGTGATCGGATTATGATGTTCATCATAGGAGAATTTCCCATTGGCAACTTGGAGGTCCTTGGTCTTAGCAATGGCTTCCGCCAGCTTCGTCCCGCCTTCACCTTTGGTTTCTTCCAGTGCATGGAAGAGGACCAGACCGGCATTGTAGCCTTGAAGGGCAAAAACATCAGGAACCTTGCCATATTTTTCCTTATAGGAATTGATGAACTTCTGGACGCCAGGATCCTTATCCTGTGCAGTATAGGCACTGGTGAAGTAAGTCTTGTCCGTACTTTCCTTGCCGGCGATTTCAACCAGTTTCGGGGAATCCCAGCCATCGGACCCTAAGAGCGGGGTGGTAATCCCGACTTCACGAGCCTGCTTGATGATCTTGGAAACTTCTTCATAGTAACCCGGGATGTAGAGGGCATCGGGGTTTGCAGCTTTCAGCTTGGTGAGGGCGGCTTTGAAGTCAACGTCCTTGGACAGGAACGCTTCCTTGGCCACAATCTGACCGCCATTTTCCGTAAACGTCTTTTCGAAGACTTCAGCCAGTCCCTTGGAATAGTCACTGGAAGAATCATTCAGGATTGCAATTTTCTTGAGCTTCAGATCCTTTGCCGCAAATTCAGCCATGATCTTGCCTTGGTACGGGTCAATGAAGCAGGCACGGAAGACATAGGGTTTGGCCTTGCCGTCCTTACCAAGGGTAATGGCGGGAGCCGTTGCACACGGTGCAATAAGAGGCGTCTTATTGGCCGTCAGGATTGGCTCTGCCGCTGCAACAGAACCGGAAGTCGCCGGTCCGACAACCGCTACAACCTTATCCTGCGTAACAAGCTTTGTCGCGGCATTGCCCGATTCGGAAGGCTCCGACTTGTTATCCGCTTGGACAACCTCGATTTTCTTACCGTTTACACCACCCTTGGCATTGACTTCATCAACAGCCATCTTGAACCCATTGAGGGTGGATGTCCCATAGTTTGCAACGTTGCCGGTCAATTCGAATAGGGCGCCGACCTTAATGGTATCTCCTCCGCCTGACTTACCGCCCGATTTGCCGCAGCCTGCCACGGCAGCTGCGACCAGTGTGGTCATGCACACAGCACCCACCACTTTTTTCCATGATTTCATAATAAACACCTCCGTTGTTTGATCCTTGCTGGCAACCTTGAGGGAAACTGGGCCGGATTCCTTGTCTTCCACCGCTCTCCGTGAGTTTTTCCCTTATTCGTCTATGACCGGCCAAACAAGATATAACCTATTATATACAACATCACATTTTTGTCAACATATTTTATACATAAAAATAGTATTTTTAAAAAAATCATCTTATCATTCTTTACATAATCATCATTTTGTTCTTATTTTATAGACTTTTGTCCATTTTATAAGTACACTGTCGTGCCCAAAGCAAATTGACCAAGAATAAAAAGAACGAATCCACTCATGACGGCCTGAAATAAGCGGGTGGGATAAACAAGCCCTGTTGTCCGGTCCTTTTCCGTAAGTCCGTCAATGCGAAAGGCCACGGCAAGCTGGGGCATGGCACTTAAAAAAAGCAGCATGCAGCCCGGCTGCCAATAAGGGGTAAAAAGGACGATATAAATGGCATAAAGAAGGTACAGCATCCGGACAAGGGACAGAAACAGATAGAGGATGATATCCCTCGACAGGATGATCAGCCGAACCCCTTGGGTCCGCTTCCGCCATAAATTAGGAAGCCATTGGTGATAGTAATAGATCTTACGGTAATGAAAAAGAAATATCAATTCCATCAAGAAAAAGAAAGCGGGAATGACATACATATGAAAAACTCCTTATCGATTGAGGAAAGCGCTGACTGTCGGTGAGAGCAGAAAAGCAAAAAGAAGGGGAATCTCCAAAGAAAGAAGGAATCCATTGACAAAGCCCAAAATCGCCGCCGGGCGTCCAGCACACTGGAGCAGGATGGGCATCGTTGAATCCATGCTCGTCGCGCCTCCGACAACGACAAGGGGTAAATGGCAGAAACGGGCAAGAAGCGGAATACCAAGGATGGTCAGCAGTTCCCGCAGGGCATTGGCAAGAAAGGCTAGCGTCCCCGTTTCAGTACCCACAGCGGCACTGAGCAGGACGGAAGACAGGCTGTACCATCCCATGCCAGCACTCACGAGTAGGGCATCCCGAAAAGGCACTCCCATAAGATACCCCATGATCAACCCGCCGCCAAGACTGCCCACATTCGTTGCCAGAAGGACGAGAAGGACAGGCCCAAGGTCTTAACCGTAAGAAAGCGGCGTACAATCTGACGGCTGCTGCCAATATCAGCACCGGCACAAAAAACCATGACGGCAAGAGCCGTCATGAGAATGGTATCAAGAAGGGGTTTGGCTATCGGCGCAAGGAAAAATCGCCCTGTAAAAAAACCGAGAAAAAGGGCAGAAAAAATGATCCCAATCATGAGTTTTGCCTCCTTTCACCTTCTGACAGAAGGCGAGTAAAAGCTTCCCGATGAAGCCATCCGACGAGGGCCATGAGACAGAAAGAACCTGCTATGCCGCCAAAACAAAGGAAGAAGGCATTGCGCCCAATGAGGGGCAAGACCTTGATGACGGCTTCATCACAGCCAATCTTGGCAGCCAGGCAAAAAATCATGATAAAAAGGCAGATCTTCGTAATCACGCCAAGGGCGTGACTGACCGAACTTGTCATGCGGCCCGAAAGCCCCAGAATAATTCCCAAAGCCAGGGTAAACATCAATTCCAGCATGCTTGGACTCCTTTTCCCTAAGACGTATCATTTCCGAATGGTTTTGATTGTTTTTTCATTATTATTGTATCGTATTTAAGAAGGAAAAGAAAGAAGCGCCTCGCTCTCCTTGAGAAGAAAAAAGAAAAAATACGCCAAATTTTCATGTGACTTTCATGTAAGGTACCTATACTCGTAGCACAGCAGGGGAGTCATACAGTCATCCCCGCATAAGGAGGTCCCTATCATGGATATGATGCAAGTAAAGAAAACCGTTTCCAAAAATGTAGCTGCCCTCTTGGTCATGGGCATGGCCGTAACCATGGGTGCTGGCATGATGCAGACAGCCGAAGCTGCTGCCTTTGATCCCAATCGTCCCGCCGCCATGCAGCAGGGTGAAGATCGGCGCGCACCGCAAGCCAAAGAAAAGACCCCGAATAAAAAGGTCAAAAAGGCTCCAAAAAAAGAAGCAGAACGCCGCAAGGACACATTGAAAGACAAGAAGAAAGCACCCAAAAAGGAAAACCAGAAAGACAGCAAGCGCTTTGATAAGAAAGACAAGCAAAATGACCGCAGCAAAGATAACAAGCGCCCCAACGATAACGCATCTGACAAGCGCCCCACCCTGTATGGCCGCATCTGATGGGGAATAAACCAGGCCGCGTCAGAGGAAATGAAAAATAGGGGATGTAAAATCATCGGCCCCATACAAATAGGCCCATCCGATTCAATTGAACCGGATGGGCCTATTTGTAGCAGAGTCTATTTGTCACGGATAAACCAGCCGTAATCTCTCGTACTTCCAACTAGATTTTTTAGCATCTTTTCAAGATTGCCTGACGATTACGGATCCAGTTTTCGCATTTGACAGATTCACGGTCAGATGCCAACGATTCCGATAAGGGCCGCGACTGCCAGCGTGATCCAGCTAAGGATCCACAGATAAGGCGTGCAGAACTTCAAATGTTCTTTGATGCTGACACCGGCAAGACCGCAAAGAAGGAATGTCGTCGCGTTATGGGGCGTGACAAGGATGGTAAAATCCTTGCCAATGAGCATGGCCATGGCAATGTCATGAGCACTGGCGGCAAATTTTTCACCGACACCCAAGACGAGGGGCATGAACCCAAAGAAGAAAGAGTCCGTGCCCAGCATCATGCCGATGGGACCCGACAAGGCGCCAATGAAAATCGGCAGATGAGACCCTATGGCCTGAGGCATAATACCAATGAGCATGTTTGCCATGGCATCCATCATCTTCGTATTCTTGAGGACGCCAATAAAGACCCCTGTCGTCAAAAGGATCATCGGCGTCGACAGGGCGGCAGCCGCGTGGTTGGAAACGGCTTTTGCCTGGGCCTTGGCGCCTTTAAAGTTGATGGCAAGGGCAAAGGCAAGGCCAATCATGAAGGCTCCATAAAGAGGAATCTTCGTCAGGCACATAAGCAGGATGACACCGACCGTAACAAGGGCATTGATCCAGACAAGTTCGGGGCGCTTCATGCTGTCCGTCTCTCCGTGGCCGCCATCATCGGAATTAAGATCTTCTGTAAGTTCAGCCGCTTTGCCCGTCGGGTTGATGCCGGCGCCGCGCGCCTTTTCAAGCATGCCCAGGTAAGCAGAAAAAGCAAGAATCAGGATAATGCCAAGACCTTGTAGCGGCAGCAGTTCCTGCCAAATGGCGTTCACGTCGCGCCCTGTCACGATGGCTGTACGAGCGGTCGGTCCTCCCCAAGGGACAAGGTTCATGATACTGATAGCGGCGGCAATGATGCAGCAAATCACAACTGGACGGATATGAAGCTTTTTGTAGATGGGCAGGACAGCGGGAACCGTAATAAGCATGGTTCCTGCCGTGGTTCCGTCCAAATGGGCAACCGTAGCAATGATGCCCGTTGCCATGGTCACAAGGACGATGTTGTTTCCTGCTCGTTTGACAAGAAAATTCACCAAAGGATCAAACAGCCCCACATCATTCATGATGCTGAAGTAAACGATGGAAAAGAGGAAAAGGACGGCCGTACTCATGGTCGTCGTAACCCCTTTCTTCATGAATTCAAAAATCTGAGCTGGCGTAAAGCCACAGATGAGGGCTGCCACAAAAGGCACAGCTACAAAGATGACCATAGGACTGACCTTCCCTGAAATGAGAAGGTAGACGACGAGAAAAATCATCGCAAACCCAACCAAACCTAACAGCATAATTCATTCTCCTTTCTCTTTGAGGAAGCACTTCCTTGCTTCCTGATGCAGAGCCACGGACGGCAGCTCGCTGTATCTGATAAGAAGCAAGGCTTCCTTATCTTTTTACGAAGGATCTGTATTTATTTTTTGAAAGGTCCGCTATATAATGAAATTAGCTTTCCCTATATTTCGACACGGTTTTCCATAAAGGAAAATGAAATCTACTACCTTAGGAGGTGGACCCTCATGGATGATAAGGATTTCCTTCTTATCAAGACCCTTTATGAGGAACAGAACATTACCCATACGGCAAAAAAACTCTTTATTTCCCAGCCCGCCATCAGTGACCGGTTAAAACGGCTCGAAGCAGAATTCGGCTGCCAGCTTTTCATCCGCCAGCCCCGAGGGATCCTTTTTACCAGTCAGGGGGAGATGCTGGTCCAATACGTCAACGAAGCGGATGAACGCTATCAAAAAATCCGCAGCGCCCTTGCAAAACCCGTGGGAAAAGCCTTTGGTTCCCTTTCCATCGCCTGCTCCAACGTATTTGCCAAGTACCACATGCCAAGCCTTTTGAGCGAGTTCAAGAAAAAGTACCCTGCCATCGACATCTCCCTCAAAAGCGGCTTTAGTACGAACCGTTACAAGGATTTTCTCGAAGGCAGATTCCATGTCTGCATCATTCGCGGCGAACACAATTGGTCAGAGCACAAAAAAAGGCTGCTCCGTGATCCCCTCTGTGTCTTCAGCAGGGATCCCATTGATCTCAAGAAACTGCCCCACCTGCCCTTTGTCCATTATATCACCGATCCAGCCCTGCAGCTGGTCATGGACGATTGGTGGTACGCGCATTACAAAGAGCCGCCCCGCATCACCATTGAAACAGATGCCATGGATACATGTCTCAAGATGGTCCGTCAAGGCCTAGGAGTCACCATCCTGTCCAAAAGCTGCGGTCAGGAAATGCCGGAGCTGTCCATGACAGCACTGACCACACAGCGGGGAACGCCTCTCCTGCGTGACACGTGGATGTATTACCGAAAAAATTACCAGCTAGTTGAAAGCAGCAAGCTCTTTGTTGATTTCATGAACCAAAAATTCGGCATCAAAGAGTAAACTTTGGCACCATTATTATAAAAAATTCTGTATTTAACGACAAATACAGAAAGGCTGTCCCTATCCATCGAAAAATCCGATGAATGAGACAGCTTTTTTGCTTCCAACCTTCTAAAGAACCGTCATGACATCGGACAGGTTCTTTTTGGGAACAAAATAATTCCTTTTTTCATCCACATAATAATCAAGGGTTCCGCTTTCCGGTACAGGGACCACGGTGCTCTTGTGGGCTGGATAGCCAAGGGCAAGACAAAGAAAGACCTCCTGATCCTTTTCAAGGCCCAGAATCCCCTGGATAGCTGCCCGATCAAGGGCAGCGAGGATTGCCGACCCGACGCCTTCACACATAGCACAGTACGCCATAGAATCAACAGCAATGCCTGCATCGATCAAGCTGATGGGGGAAGCGTCCTTGGGGCGTACCAAAAAAATGAGGGCCACCGGTTCCTCCTCTTTTTGAGGCGTACCGATTTCCTTAGGCAGGGCCGCAGCCCAATGAAGATGGGGCAAAAGAGCGGCAAGGGCCTTTGAAGAAACCGCTGCATAAAAGGACAGCACCTGTCCATTCCGGCCGCAGCTCCTTTTATGGGCAATTCCCACCAAATAGGAAAGAAGTCCTTCGGGAAGCGGTTTCTGCAAAAAGCGCCGATAGGTCCGGCATTTTTCAAAAAGGGTTTCTTGCTCTTTACGCGTCATGATGAACACGACCTTTCTTTTTTTGGCAGTTCGTGCAATATCCATAAAGCGTCAGGTCATGGCCCACGATATCAAAATCCGTCTTTTTGGCAAGGTCTTCACTAAAGTCATGAAGCGGGCAGCCATGGATATGAATGACCTTATGGCACCCCAAACAAATCAGGTTGTGGGTATGGCTCATCGTAAAAAGGAGAAACCCGGCCTTCCGCGATTGGGGCATCTGGACCTTTTCCGTAATCTTTTCATCCGTAAAAGTCTCCAACGTCCGATATACGGTGGAAAAGTTGAGGCTTGTCCCTTCCTTTACCAGAGCTTCATAGATTTCATCGGCCGTCAGGACTTCCTGTCGGCTAAGAAGAAGACGCAGGACCTTAAGACGGGGCTGGGTCAATTTCAGGCCATATTGACGGATAATGTCTTCTGCCTTGAGGGATTCATTCACCGCCGTTCACCTCCTTGAAGATGGTCCTGGATTTCCTGATAGATGAGCACAGCAACCAGCAAAATCACAGAAAGTATGGCCGTAATTCCACCGGGAGCTGCCCCCAGTTCATAGGAAATCACTAGACCGCCCATGATATCGATAAAACTAAAAAGAACCGAAAGCAGCAGCGTCCGGTTGAAGCCTTGCCTCAGCTGCAGGGCGGTTGCCACGGGAAGGGCAATGAGGGAGCTGATGACAAGGATACCGACGATGCGGATGGAAACAGAAATGGTGGCCGCCACAAGCAGGGAAAAAACATAATTGATGGCTCGCCTTGGCACACCGGAAATGCGGGCACCATCTTCATCAAAGGACAGCATGACAAGCTGGGGATAAAGCCCCCATACAGCGAGAACAGAAACAAAGGTCAAAGCCCCCACAAGATAAACTTCCTCACGTCCAACGGTGAGGATGCTGCCAAAAAGGAAGGAATCGATATTCGCCTTGACAAGACCTGAACTCACAAGGGTAATGGCAAGCCCCACAGAAAAAGACATGACAATGACGAGAGTCAGCTCTGCATAGCGGCGGAACCGTTCCCGCAGGGCTTCAATCAAAAGGCCAAAAAATGAGGTCATCCAGAAGGCTCCCATGATGGGTGTGGATTTTAAAAGAAGGCCCATGGCTACCCATGCAAGGGAAGCATGGCTCAACGCATCCCCAATCATGGAATAGCGGCGCAGGACAAGAAAAATACCAATGAGCGGACAAAGCAGGGAGATCAATAGGCTTACAATGAACGCGTTCTGCATGAAGGTATATTCAAACATGGGAACCACCTCCATTATCTGCTACGTATTCAGCAAGATACTCCTCGGGCGTACAGAAATGGCCCCGGCCTCTCACCATATGGAAGAAGGTCGATGCATAGTGGGCGGCATAACGAAGATTATGTTCCACTGTAATCATGGTAACCCCCTTTTTTTCATGAAGCTCCGAAATCAGGGGATATAGGGCCTCTTGGGACCGCAAGTCCATGCCCGTCGATGGTTCATCCAAGATGATGAAGTCCGGGTTGCCAAGAAGGGCCCGGGCCACAAGGACACGCTGGAACTGCCCGCCGGAAAGGGCACCAATCAAATGATTGCGAAATTCGCCCATGCCAACTTGTGCCAACGCCCGCTGTTCTGCCTCAACATCCTTGAGCTTAAGGAGCCGGGCCTGAAAATGGAGCAGTTCAGCCACGGTCATGGGAAACTGCTTATTGATAAGATCAGTGGGCTGCGGGACATAGGCCGCCTGACGGAATGTGGAAGTGAGGGTCCCGTGAAGAGGACGCAGGAGGCCCAGCATGATTTTAATGAGCGTACTCTTGCCGCTGCCATTTTCACCTACGACCGCTACATAGTCCCCATCATGGACTTCCATGCATAAATCCTGAAGGAGAAGGGGTCCCTTTTCATAAGCAAAATCAATATGGGATAATGAAAGCATGGCTCAATCCTTTCTCAAAAAGCGTCTTGGAAAACAATCAGCACCAAGAAACCCATTTATTGTCTTCCTATTATAGAAGGATACCCATAGAAATGCAAGGCATTTGCAACTATTGACGAACGAATCCGACCATGGTACAATGAATTTGTTATTGCAAATGATTTGCAACAAATTGAAGGAGGTACCATGAAAAAATTTATTCTTGCAGCCTTTCTCATTCTCGGTCTTCTGGCCTCAGGATGCGGCGGTGCGCCCACCGAAAAAAAAGCGGATGAAAAACTCACAGTGGTTGTCAGTTTCAATGCGATGAAGGAATTTACGCAGGCAGTGGGCGGCGACGCCATCCACGTCGTTTCCTTGATTCCCGAAGGCACAGAGCCCCATGGGTTTTCCCCTACAGCCGATCAGATGAAGACCCTGCACAATGCCAAACTCCTCATCGTCCATGGTCTGGGAATGGAACCGTGGGCCCAGAAAATCGCGGAAACATCAGGAAATCCCAATTTGATCGTTGTCGAGGCCTCTAAAGGCGTCACCCCCATTCCCCTGGAAGAGGAAGATGAGGACAATCACGGCGCTGAGGAAAAGGAGCATCACCATCACGGGCCCTATGATCCCCACGCATGGCTCAGCCTGACGGCCGCCCAAATTGAAGTCCAAAACATCGCCGATGCCCTATCCCAAGCCGATCCGGTCCATAAAGAAACCTACAAAAAAAATGCCGCTTCCTACAAGAAACAGCTTCAATCCCTTTATCAGGAATACCAGCCGCGTTTTGAAAAGATTGACCACAAGGATTTTGTTGCCGGCCATGCGGCCTTTGGTTACCTTTGCCGGGATTTTGGGCTCCATATGGACAGTATCGAATCCGTCTTTGCCGAAGGAGAACCAAGTGCCAAACAGATGGCCCGTCTCCTGGATTACTGCCGAGCCCGAGGCATCAAGACCATCTTTACGGAATCTGAGGTCAGTCCCAAGACCTCGGAAACCCTAGCCCGGGAAATTGGGGCCAAAACGGTTCCCATCTACACCATGGAAACCAGCGAGAACGGAAAGGGCTATCTGGAACGAATGAAGGAAAACCTCGCCCATATCGAGGAAAGCCTGCGCTGACCGATTGAGTAAAAGGGATTTCCAAGTGGAACCCCCACCTCTCACACCACCGCGCGTACCGTTACCGTTCGGTACACGGCGATTTCCTAGTTTTCATAAACGTGCTTGTAATAGCCCGTCATGGTTATGTAACCATGACGGGCTATTTCTTTTACTCCGTGGTATGCGGCATTCAGGTTGTCCCGCGTCAGGATTTGCCCCAACAGACTGTCCGCTCACAAGTTTGCAATGATGTCGTTGTGTTCGGCAGTCCTTACAGGGATAGGCGTTCCCGCATATCCTTGCTGCTTGGCAGCTGCTTTTTGCGGGCAACCTTCTCTATGAAGTTTTCTGATTTTAGTTCCCCACTTGACTCCCTTCATTAACTGACATCTCCTAAAATTCGGTTCTTCCTAGACGGGCTATAGACCATCCAGTACTATGGTCTCAGCTGACTCCTCACGCTAAATCTTGTTTGGGCCATGGCCGCCAACTTCATGGATCCAGCCATGTTCGTGAGGCCTCCCCGGGTAAGAACGCACTCTTTTTCTCCCTTCACCTGCCGCATCTACCCTTTGGGATTCCAAATCGCTATGGGACTTTAATCTGTTTGGCGACCTTATCCATCTCAAATTGGCCTTATGCGGATTCTCTTTGTCAGGTCAGAAATTTGCCTGCCCCTTCCTTCAGATTCCACCTCACGATGTCTCCTTTGGTGTTCGGCTATGACTTTCCCCCGACTAAGGCAGTCTAGGGACTTTCACCCTTAAGAATGCGCCCATGCCGGGCGTACAAACAAGGACCAGGAAAATCAAGGAATTTTCCTGGTCCTTCCTTCATCATATGATGTTATTGCTGACCACTGACAGATCAAAACTAGATCAAAGGATCCCGCTTACCACGTACTGCTCAGCCTGTGCATCCCATTTTAGGGACAAGACCTTTGGGGCCCGGTCAAGAAAGAGGATGGCTTCATCTTTCCGGATCTGGAGGGGGCTGTTAAAGACTGCCACTGGCTGGAACCCAGCAATGGGAAGCGGCCGTACGTTCCCCAGCACGTCGGCACCGATGACGGAAAGGTCCCTCAGTTCCGTCTTTCCCGCACCCCGCGGTCCATAGGACAGGATCAACAGATCCTCCTGGTTCTCTCGGAAGCGAAGCCGATAAAGAACATATTGGTTCCCTTTTTGGAAAGAATAGAGGGCAATCTGTCCATGTTCATGATAAGCAAGGGTCATGACCTTTGCCCCATCATGAAGACCAGCAAGGACAGCACTGATGGGCCGCACATCCCCTTTGACAAATTCTACGGAAAGCGGGGGCTGCAACTGGCCTTCTGCCGTAAAGGTATAATGCTGGGCAAAGAACTGAGCCGCTTCCCCTTGAGGGAGAAAGCCCGCCGCCAATAAGAGTAAGAAGGCGCTAAGCGCCAAAAATTTACGCATCTGGTTCCCCTTCCCACAAACGCTTTTCCTGTAATAAAGCCATTTTATCTTTTCATTATATCGACTCTTTCGGCTTTTCTCAATCCTTCTTTCCAAAAAATCGATTCTGGGATGGCTGCAAAAAGCCCAAAATATGATAAAATAGGGGAGATATTTCAACTAAGAAGGTCACACCATGACAACAACCTTTAATTTTAAGGCAAAAAAAGATGGACAGCCCCTCTATAAACAACTGGCCCGTTACTTTCGGGATGAGATTCAGGAAGATCATCTGCAGGGCGGAGACATGCTGCCTTCCATCCGCAAACTCACAAAAGACCTCAAAGTGAGCCGCACAACCGTGGAAGCAGCCTATGAGATCCTCATCGATCAAGGATATGTACAGAACCTGCCAAGCCGCGGCTTCCGCATTACCCTCACCAAACCGGCAGTACCAGTGGAAATGCCCCCCTTGCAGGAGGAGTCTTTCCACCGTCCTTCCTTTAATTTTGCCAACCATTACATTGACACGACCACTTTTGACACCGTGCTCTGGCGCCGCGCCATCAGCCGTGTCCTGCACAGTCCTGATACGCTCTCAGGTTACGGCGATCCCCAAGGGGAACCTCGTCTCCGGGAAGTCCTTGCCCGCTACAGCTACCAATCAAGGGGAGTTGTCTGCCGCCCGGAACAGATCCTTGTCGGCGCCGGTCTCCAGTCCCTTTTGTCCATACTCATCCCTCTGCTTCCTGTCGAGGAAAAACGAGTCAGTTTCGAAGCTCCCGGCTTTCCCCAAGCTGAATGGATGTTTCACCTCATGGGATGGACCACGGATCGCTATGACCCCGCTGTTCCCTCCAAATCATGGCCGGAACTGCTCGTTGTCAGTCCCACAAACCCCTACAAAGGGCGGGCCCTTTCGGAAAAGGAACGAAGCAACCTCATTGTCGCAACACAATTTGAACGGGTCTATCTCCTCGAAGATGATTACAATGGGGAATTCCGCTATCTCCATCATCCGGTCCCAGCCCTACACAGTTTTGGCAATCGTGAGCGCATCATCTATGTCGGATCCTTTTCCCGAACCATGCTGCCAAGCCTGCGTATCAGCTATTTGGTCCTGCCGGAAAGCTTTCTTCCCCGCTTTCAAAAAATAGCCCCTTTTTACAACCAGACTTCGTCCACAGTAGAGCAACTGGCCCTTGCATCCTATATTGAGGAAGGCCACTTAACGCGACACGTAAAAAAACTGCGCAATCGCTATCGGGAAAAAAGCGTCCTTCTCCAAGACACCCTACAGCGCATCTTTGGCAAAAGAGTTACATTCCTCAGCCTTGAATCAGGCCTTGACCTTCATATCGCCCTTTCCTATGAAATGAGCGCCCAAGCACTTGCTGAAAAAGCAAGCCAGCACAGCATCAAAATCACCCCCATTACATCTTCCACAGACAGCAAAAAACCGGAATTTCTCCTATCTTTTGCAGGAATTGCCAAAGAAGACATTGCTCCCGGTATTGAAGCCCTAAAAAAAGCCCTTGAAGACAGTTAAAAAATCCCTGGCACACGAAACTGCGTGCCAGGGATTTTTTAACTGTCTTCAATAAGAAGTTCCACAAGGCGGCCGCTCTTGATAAAGCTTAGCTCATCAAGATTTTCCTCCAAGGTGTGGTTCTTGCTGTAGCCTGTAGCAATGCCAAGACTAGTGAGGCCCTTGGCATTAAAGATATTGGCATCCATGCCGCCCCCGCCAGCCTCGACACGGGCTGTAAGGCCGAGGCGCCTCAGGGCTTTTTTGGCCTTTTGAAGGATGGGCGCCGTTTCCTCAATGAGGAAGGGTTCATAAAGAAGTTCTTTTTCCACACTTACAAGAGCCCCCGTCTTTTTAGCGCAGTCTTCAGCATGGGTCTTGACAAATTCAGCGTACCGGGAAAGTTCTTCAAGATTCCGGCTCCTTGCTTCCCCCTTTGCCCAGGCGTCGGCACAGACTACATTGGTTGACTCATTGCCCGTTCCCAGTATGGGGAAATTAGCCACCAGTTCTTCATTCACGCGCCCATCGGGCAGGGTATCCAAGATGTGACAGAGAATATGGGCCGCATTGATGCCATTTTCCGGCTCATTACCGGCATGGGCCGGTTTTCCTTTGACGTGGATGGCAAAACGGACATGACCGGGGGCCCCATTGACGAGCCGCCCCAAAAGACCGGGACTGTCCAGGACAAAGCAGCAGGAGCTCTGAAAAACCGAAAGATCCAAGGCCTTACCACCAAAAAGGCCGGCTTCTTCACCGACGGTGAAGGCAATTTCAATGCGCGGATGGGGATTCCCTGAAGAAAGGGTACGACGTACACCGTCCAGGATAGCACAGATGCCGCTCACATCGTCGGCAGCGAGAATCGTATCACCTCCAGAATACAGCACGCCGTCCTTTTCCCTAACCTTGATGCCATGGCCGTTCTTGACCCGGTCCATATGGCTGCAAAACAGGACGGATCCCTTCCTCGTTCCAGGAAGGATGGCAATGAGGTTTCCCGTATCGCCGCCAAACGTGCGGCCTGCCTCGTCTTCCCTTACGGTAAAGCCCAAGGCTTCCAGTTTCCTTTTTAGAACATCAGCCAGCATCCGTTCCTTTCCGGACGCACAGTCAATGCCTACAAGTTCCCTAAACTCTTCAAGTATGGGTTTCACTAGCGCTTCTCCTTTCTCTCCCCATTATAGGAGGTGAGCCATGATACTGGCAACGATGATGGAAAAAATCGTGACCGATGTAAAGCCTGAAATGACATAAGCCGTCCCGATGCGGGTTGAAAGATAATCCACTTCCTCATCGGTCTCGCCTACGGTCTTTGCAATTTCGTCACTGATGAGCTGCGTTCCAGGATAGCCAATCATCTGGCACATAGCAATACCGATGGCAAGGTCCCTATCCCCAACAATCTTCCATACGGGAAGAACCTTGAATATGACGACAATCCCCAAAAGCGTGAGCGCAAAGACACAGGCCACGAAAAATCCCAGTTGGGGCAGCATGGACAGATCCACTTTGGCAAGGGAAGGCACAATGACGGTAAGGACCCCAAACATGAAAAATCCCGTCGACGCCCCATGATTCTTCATGAAATTGGGCGGCACAAGGCCTAAGGCCCGAAGGCCAATGCCAAAGAGCATACACCAAATGGTCAGGCCCACCCATTTATGGGTAAAGACACCGCCCCAAAAACCGACATAGCTGCACAAGGCTCCAATGAAAAGGCAAATATAGGCGGTATAGTGCCGTCCATGCCGCTCAGCAAAGGTTTGGCGCCGCGGATTGTTTTCTGCCCTTTGGGAAGCAAACACAAAGGTGGGGTCATCTTTTTTGGCACGGCGAAAATCAGCCAAATAACGCCGCGCGGCTCGAAGGCCAAAATAGGAAGCCGGCAAGGTACCGACAAATTTCTGTGTAGCATATAGAAAAGCGGCCAAAGCCGCGGTCAAGGGCAAACCCTTTTCAAGGGCGGCCGCTACCATCGTATTGGTCGCAATCACGCCGCCATTGATGACGGGCGCCGAGGCAAGGGCATTTTCCCGACCAATAAGGGGAATCATGGCCAAACAGCTCACGACAGCAATGATCATGGAAATGATGCTTCCTGCTACGCTGCGCCACTCCCTTTTGAGCATCCTCACATCCACACTGGATCCCATATTAACAAGGAGCATGCCAATGGCAATGGGGCCCAAGGTCCCCAGACCGGCCCGTTTGACGATATCCGGAGGAATCGTATGGGTCAGGAAAAGGATCAGGAAGGTCATCATAATGACAAACAAGGACGAAATCCGCGCCTTCGTAAGGATCGAAATCACATCGCCCAAAGCAAAGACAGCAAGGACAATCAAAAGCGAAGTCCACATTTCCATCAGCCATTCCCCCTACTTCCAGTAGACATACAACAGGATTGTTTCCATAACATATACAATGATTTTAAATATAGTTAGTTATTTTATCTATATTGTTTATATTTGTCAATGGAAAGCTGACTTTTTGTTTTTTATTCTCAAAAAAACAGGTCTCATCCCTTTATCTTCCCCTTTGTCGATTCGTTTCTGTTTCAATCCTGACAATTTAAAACAATGCGGTCCTTTTCTTAAAAAATAGCTTGACAAGTCCACAATAGATGGATAGAATTTCACATGTCAACTCAAATAGGTTACAAATCCAATGACGGGAACAAGTACTCTGTTCCACCAGATTACAGAGAGCCGGCGCTTGGTGAAAGCCGGAATCTGGCCGCAGACGAAGATCCTCCCTGAGGAGCAGGACTGAATCCAGTAAGTCCTGACGATTGATCCCCGTTAGTGGAAACGCGTATGTCAGTACGTTGAGTGCCCATTCATCCGGATGGGAATAAGGGTGGTACCGCGAATCATTTCGTCCCTCATGATGAGGGGCGTTTTTTTATACCCTGATTTCCCTGCACTCCAATTGTTATGAAAGAGAGGTCTGTATCATGAGAAGTGATATCACAAAAAAAGGATCCCAACGTTCTGCCCACCGCAGCCTGTTCCATGCCATGGGCTACACCAATGAAGAACTGCAGCGTCCCATGATTGGCGTTGTCAATTCCTTCAACGAAATCGTACCCGGCCATATGCACCTGCGGGAAATTGCCGATGCTGTGAAGATGGGTGTGGCCGAAGCAGGCGGCATGCCCGTTGAATTTCCTGCCATCGCCATCTGTGACGGCATTGCCATGGGCCATGACGGCATGAAATATCCTCTCGCGAGCCGCGAACTCATTGCCGATTCCATCGAAGCTGTAGCGAATGGTCATGCCTTTGACGGACTGGTCATGATTCCCAACTGCGACAAAATCGTGCCGGGCATGCTCATGGCAGCCGGACGGCTCAACATCCCCACTGTCGTCGTCAGCGGCGGCCCCATGCTTGCCGGCCGCTGGAAAGGGCGCGACATCAGTGTCAGCACCATGTTTGAAGCAGCCGGAAAATTTGAAGCCGGCGAACTATCGGCCGATGAAATGGAAGCCATGGAATTCCGAGCCTGCCCGAGCTGCGGCTCCTGCGCCGGCTTATTTACAGCAAATACCATGAACAGCCTGACCGAAGTATTGGGCATGGGGCTAGCAGGTAACGGTACCATTCCGGCCGCTTATTCCGGACGCCGCCGCATGCTGGCAAAAAAAGCCGGCTGGGCAGTCATGGATCTTGTAAAGAAAAATGTCCTTCCCCGCGACATCATGACCCTTGAAGCCTTTGAAAATGCCATTGCCGTTGACATGGCCATTGGCGGCTCAACCAATACGGTTCTACACTTGCCGGCCATCGCTCACGAAGCAGGCGTCGATCTATCCCTTGACCTTTTTGATGAAATCAGCCGCAAGGCCCGCTATATCACGAAGATGAGCCCTGGCGGTTCCTACCATATGCAGGACCTTGACGAAGCAGGCGGCATTTCCGCGGTCATGAAGGAACTGACAAAAATTGGCCTCATCCATACGGACTGCCTCACCGTGACAGGTCCCCTAAAGGACCGTCTGGCCCATGCTTTCGTCGAAAACCATGAAGTCATCCATGACATTGACAACGCCTACATGAATAAGGGCGGTATTGCCATCCTCAAAGGAAACCTTGCGCCTTTGGGCAGCGTCATCAAGGAAAGCGCTGTGGAAAAAGAGCTTCTGACTTATGAAGGAACAGCCAAATGCTACGATTCGGAAGAAGCAGCCATCAAGGCCATTACGGGCGGTGAAATCAAGGAAGGTCATGTCGTCGTCATTCGCTACGAAGGCCCGAAGGGCGGCCCGGGTACGCGGGAAATGCTCAACCCCACAGCCGTCATTACAGGTATGGGGCTCAAGGTTGCTCTCCTGACGGACGGCCGCTTCTCCGGAGCCAGCCGCGGTGCCTGCGTCGGCCACATTTCCCCGGAAGCCATGGAAGGCGGTCCCATCGCCCTTGTCAAAGATGGGGACAGGATCCTCGTCGACGTTCCGAATCGCCGACTCGAGCTGCTGGTTGATGAGGCGGAACTTGCAAGAAGAAAAGCCGCTTGGAAAAGACCGGAACCAAAAGTCAAGACGGGTTACCTATCCCGCTATGCCCGCCTTGTTACAAGCGCCAATACGGGCGCTGTCATGAAATAATCGAAAGGAAGTCTTACCTATGAAAAACTTTTGTGCCTTGATTGGAAAATATTTCGGCCTCCTTGCCGTTGCGTTCCTTGTCCTAGGCTTTATGGATCCCGGCCTTTTCCGCTGGGTCCTCGGCAAAGTGGGCAGTGTCTCTGTCCTGAGCCTGCTCCTTGGTGTTGTTATGTTTGGGATGGGGACCACCCTGTCCCTTAAGGATTTTGTTCTCGTCTTCAAGCGGCCAAAAGACGTCCTCTTGGGCGCTGTGGCGCAGTTTTTTATTATGCCTTTCCTTGCCTATCTGCTCTCCCGCGCCTTTGACCTGAGTCCGGCCCTTACAGTCGGTGTCGTTCTGGTCGGCACCTGCCCAGGCGGCACATCGAGCAACGTCATTACCTTCATGAGCAAAGGGGATCTGGCCCTATCGGTCACCATGACGAGCGTATCGACCGTCCTGTCACCGATTCTGACGCCTTTTATCACCTATCTCCTCATTGGGGAAAAGATTGCCTTTGATCCTGTGGGCATGTTTTTGAGTATCCTCCAGATCGTCATTCTTCCCATCTGCCTTGGCGTGGCCCTCCGGACCTTCCTGCCGAGACTTGCCCGTGCGGCAACGGACTATACACCGGCTGTCTCTGCCCTTGCCATCAGCCTAATCATCGGCGGTGTCATCGGAGCCAGTAAAGCGGCCATCCTAGCCAATGTAGGCGTCATCTTCCTCGTTGTCATCCTGCACAACTGCCTGGGCTATGCCTTGGGCTTTGCTGTGGCAAGACTGGTCGGAAAAAAAAAAAGAAAAAAGCAGTGGCCCTTTCCATCGAAGTGGGCATGCAGAATTCCGGACTTGCCGTGGGGCTTGCCAAAGCCCATTTTGCCGCCATGCCGACAGCTACTGTGCCTGGTGCTGTCTTTTCTGCTTGGCACAATATTTCCGGTGCCGTCTTGGCCTATCTCTATCTCAACGTCCTCAATCCCCGCTTTGACCCGGATTACGAAAAAGAACAGACCGTCTTGGAATCAGCTCCTGCAAAAGCCTGATCCCCACAAGGAGCTGCCTTAGGCAGCTCCTTTTTTCATAATAAAGGAGGAATCCCATGCTGAACCTACCACCCCTGGAAGCACTCCTGGCCTTTCACGGTCTTTTGACAGATCCTATCATAGCAGCGCTTTCCAAAGCTGCTCAAAGCGGTAAGGCAGCCCCTTCCTTAAGTGCCCAGCTTGTGGAAAAAGCCGAGACCTTAGGGCTTTGGGGCCGCCTTCCGGCCACTTATCTCGTCCACCTTTTGGGAGGCGCCAGCCTTCCCCTGTCCCGCTTTCTGGAAAAAGGGCAGCAGACAGGACCCTCTCTCAAAAAGGCCCTCCAGCATGACCTATCGATTCTCTGGCCCTATCTTTTCCTGGACCCGTGTGACCTTTCCCTGTCCCCGCTCCTAGCTCATTACGAGCCCACGATACACCATGCCCGTAAAGGGGAAATTGCCCTTTTGCAGGCCCTCTTATCGGCCAAGGACCCGGACGAAGGGGCAACAATCGTTTTGTCCCACTACGAAAGCTATGGATCCGGTCTTTTTTCTGAATTTGACGCCTTTCGCCTTGATGAAGACGGCCTCCTTGTCGGTATTTCCGATTTTCCCCATTACGACGATAGGGACCTTTTGGGCTACGAGGCGCAAAAAACAGCCCTCCTTGACAATACGGCCGTTTTTGCAGCAGGAAAGAAAGGTAACAATGTGCTGCTCACCGGGGCCCGGGGAACGGGAAAATCCACCCTGGTCAAAGCCATGGTTTCCCGCTTTGGAGAAAAAGGTCTGCGCCTTGTCCAAATGGAGCGAACCCAACTGGACCACCTGCCCCGTCTTCTATCCCTCCTCGGCCAAGAAAAGCACTATCGTTTTGTGCTTTTTTTGGATGACCTATCCTTTGACGAGGGAGAACAGGAATACAAGATCCTCAAATCAGCCATTGACGGCAGCGTCACGTCCCAGCCGGAAAACGTCCTGCTTTATGTGACAAGCAACCGCCGCCATCTCATCAAAGAAACCTGGAAGGACCGGAAGGATGATGCAGATGATGTCTACCACGACGACCACACGAACGAGTCCATCTCCCTTTCAGACCGTTTTGGACTCATCCTTCATTATGGCAAGCTGTCCCAAGAAGAATACCTTGATATCATTGCCCATGAACTGTCCAAGAAAGGGATTGCGCTTTCCCGAGAAGAACTCCGAGTCGAAGCCGTGCGCTGGGAAATGGAACATTCTGGGCGCAATGGACGGATTGCCCATCAGTTTGTGACATGGTATGTAGGGCAGTGTTTTCTCAAAAAGGACAAATCTATTTAATCCTGTTTCTAAGGTTACACTTTAATTTATTTTATGGTACATTTAGAAGAAAGATGGATTTTTTTGTTGACGCATTGCCATTTTTTCGCTACAATGCATTCATACTTTTTAACAAGTCCATAACAAAAAATCTAACGATGGGAAAGAGTAACGGGCGTGACCGCTCCAGAGAGCCGGCGGTTGGTGCGAGCCGGTGTTGGGACCGCTTGTGAAAATCCTCCCTGAAGAGAAGTGCTGAAGCTTTGGCGGTAAGTGCTGACGGCCGTTCCCCGTTATAGGAAACGCGTATGTTGGTACGTTTGAGAGCGTCTGGATCTCGTAAGAGGCCAGGAATCAGGGTGGTAACGCGGACTTTTGAATCCGTCCCTTAAAGGGACGGATCTTTTTATTTTAGCAAAAACGGCATCGATGCCGACCAAACGTATCAACCCCCCTGCAAGGAAGAGAAAGAGGTAAAGAACATGGCAAAGGTATTTTATGATCAAGATGTCAATTGGGAAGTACTGAAAAGAAAGAAAGTCGCCATCATCGGCTATGGCAGCCAAGGACACGCCCATGCCCTGAATCTCAAGGAAAGCGGTGTAGATGTTGTCGTAGGGCTTTATAAGGACAGCCATTCCGCAGAAGCTGCCCGAAAAGCGGGTCTTTCCGTCAAGACGGTCAGTGAAGCGGTTGCTGAAGCGGACGTCACCATGGTCCTCATCCCTGATGAAAAACAGGCCGATGTCTATAAGGACGAAATCGGTCCGAACCTCAAAAAAGGCAGCGCCCTTGCCTTTGCCCATGGATTCAATATCCATTTCAAACAGATTGTGCCCCCTGCTGACGTAGATGTCTTCATGGTCGCCCCCAAGGGCCCAGGTCACCTTGTTCGCCGAACCTTTGTCGAAGGCGGTGGTGTCCCCGATGTCTTTGCCGTTGAACAGGACGCGACAGGAAAGTGTTTCGATCTTGCCCTGGCCTATGCCCGCGGTATTGGGGGAACCAGAGCCGGTGTCATCCAGACGACCTTCCAAGAAGAAACGGAAACGGACCTTTTTGGGGAACAGGCCGTTTTGTGCGGCGGTATCTGCCAGCTCATCACCAACGGCTTCGAAACTTTATGCGAAGCTGGCTATCAGCCGGAAATTGCCTATTTTGAAACGTTCCATGAGATGAAGCTGATTGTGGATCTCATGTATGAAGGCGGCATGGCCAAGATGAGAAAATCCATCAGTGATACGGCAGAATATGGTGACTATACAAGCGGTAAACGGGTTGTCCCGAAAGAAGCCACCAAAAAAGCCATGAAGGAAGTCCTTTCCGATATCCAAGATGGGACCTTCGCCAAGGACTGGCTCCTTGAAAATAAAGCTGGCGGCAGGGCCCACTTCCTGGCTCTGCGCAGACAGGCCGCCCAGCATCCTTTGGAGACAGTTGGTGCCAAACTGCGCGATATGATGCCTTGGCTCCACGACAACGACCAAAAAGACTGATAAGCCCCCAACGGGAGAGAAAAGGAGACCATCATGAAGATGATTGGTGCACGGGCCCTCATTGAGTGCCTCAAAAAAGAACAGGTTCAGGTGGTCTTCGGCTACCCCGGCGGTTCTGTCCTAACGCTCTATAACGAACTGGATCAATCGGACATTACCCATGTCCTTACCGGTCATGAACAGGGAGCTGTCCATGCGGCAGACGGCTACGCCCGGGCAACGGGACATACCGGAGTTGCCTTTGCCACCTCCGGACCAGGTGTCTGCAATATGGTAACAGGCATTGCTACAGCGGCCATGGATTCCATTCCCCTGGTTGTCATCAGCGGTCAGGTCGCCACCACCCTCATCGGCCGTGACTCCTTTCAGGAAGCGGATATTTCGGGTATTACGACCCCCATTACCAAACACAACTATCTTGTAAAAAACGTCAAGGAACTGCCCCGTGTCATCAAGGAAGCTTTTTACATTGCTTCCACGGGACGGCCCGGTCCGGTCCTTGTCGATATTGCCAAAGATGTCTTTGATGCCGAGCTTGACTTCTCCTACCCTGATTCGGTCCGCCTCCGCGGCTATAAGGGCAGCATCAAGGGCGACGAAAAAGACATCGATGAAGCCGTCGAAGCCCTCAAAGAAGCTAGGAAGCCCCTCATCCTCACGGGGGGCGGCCTGATTCTCAGTGAAACGGCGTCCTTGCTTCGTACGCTTGTAAAATCCCTTGGTGTTCCTGTCGTCACAACCCTCATGGGCAAAGGGGCCATCCCCGACAGTTGGGACCTCCAACTGGGTCTGGCCGGTATGCACGGATCCTATGCGTCCAACATGGGCATTACCGACTGTGACCTGCTCCTTAGCTTCGGGGCACGCTTTGATGACCGCGTCACTGGTGACGTGGAAAACTTTGCCCCCAACGCCAAGATTGTTCATTTCGATATCGATAAAGTCGAAATCAACAAGATTGTCCATGCCGATATCAGCGTCAATGGAGACCTGCGCTGGTCCCTTCCCCTTTTTATCAAAAAGATCAAAGCCCTTGACGAAAAGTCCCTCCAAGCCCAATATGGATCCTGGCGCGAGAAGGTACTTCTCAACAAAAGACAGCATCCCTTTGCCTCAGTGCCCCAAAAAGGCGTCATTACACCAGAAGCACTCTTTAACGCTGCCAAAACCTATACCGATGAGGATACAGTCATCGTAACCGATGTGGGGCAGCACCAGATGTGGGCCGCCCAGTTCTTTCCTCTTGCAGCCCCCCGCCGCTTCATTACTTCCGGCGGTTTGGGAACCATGGGGTATGGCCTTCCGGCAGCTCTGGGAGCCAAGGTGGGCTGCCCCAAATGCAAGGTTGTCCTCTTTACGGGAGATGGCAGCATTCTCATGAACTGCCAGGAATTTTCCACCCTTCATCGCTATGCGGTCGAAGTCAAAGTCATTGTTCTCCAAAACGGGGTCCTGGGTATGGTCAACCAGTGGCAGCGCCTCTTCTACGGCGGAAGACAGGCGGCATCCGTCATCAATGATTTTCCTGATATGGCAAAGGTCGCCCGCGCCATGGATGTACCAAGTTTTACAGCCGCTTCCCCTGACGACCTTAAACAGGGGCTGGACCAGCTTTTTGAAACACCGGGTCCCGCCCTGCTTAAGGTGATCATTCCGTCGGAACAAAAAGTCTACCCCATGGTTCCCGGCGGCAGGCGCCTTGACGAAATGATCCTTACCGATCCAGAATGGAAAGAAGGTGCTCCTCAATGAGACAGCATTTAGCCATCCTCTGCGACAATAAACCCGGTGTCTTGACCCATGTTGCCGGCCTCATCAGCCGCCGCGCCATCAACATTGAGTGCATCAATGCTGGCTATACGGAAGAGCCGGACGTGACACGCATCAACATCGTCGTCACCGTGGAAAATAAGGCCGAACTGGACCAGGCCATCAACCAGCTGGCAAAACTCATCGATGTCATCAAAGTCGTTAACCTTGATGAAGCCCCTTATGTGAGTTACGAGCTGGCCATGGTAAAGGTTAAGTGCCCCACGCCAACCATTCGCTGCGAACTTTCCAACCTGGCAGAACTCTTTCATGCCAAGATTGTTGACGTCCAGCCGGAATCCCTGGTCTTTCGCATTACAGGCCGAGAAGATCATGTGGAAGCCACCTTGATTATGCTCTGCCAATATGAGATCCTGGAAATTGCCCGTACCGGGCAGATTTCCCTTTCAAGAGGACTTATTCCCTTAAAGAACTGTTAAGCGCAAAAAATAGCTGAGAAGAATTGTAAATCTCATTTCTTCTCAGCTATTTTTTAGTCCCTTATTTTCCCAACCGGCAGCAGAAATCTTTATACCCAATAAAGGTATTGCTCCTACCGTCATATAAAAAACAGTTCTATAATTTATTTTGGGGCGCTAACGTGACCGCCTGGGTGCGTGTCCTCTCAGCGCCTACTTTTTTTCAATAAAAAAATAGTCATATGCACTCAAATCCTCTACAATTAAAGTGATCAAACAATAAAGAAAGTGAGTTGAATACATATGCCTTCTTCCTAGATTATATCGAAAAATTAACAGGAATTAAAGAGGAATGGATTCAAAATTTAAAGGAAACGGAATCAGCCTTGGTTTTAGCGGTTCAGCTGCCGCCTCAAGAACACATCTGCCCTCATTGTAAGGCCGCTACAAGACGCGTAAAGGGCTGCTATACGCGCCTCATCAAACATTCCCCACTTCTCATCAAGAGTTGCATCTCCCGTATCGCTAGAGGCGCTATAGATGCAGCTGTGGTCACACAGTTAACGAGTAGAGCCCCTTTGCCTCTCCGTATTTCCAAACCTCTTCCTCGCTTCAACGAGTCATGCTCCAGGAGCTGCGTCAACACCTTTCTTTCCAAGAAGCGGCCAGACGATGCCATGTCAGCACCAGCCAGGTCATTCGCGTCTTTAATGAAGTCCATATTCCTCGTCCCAGTCACCTTCCCCGCGTGCTTTCCATCGATGAATGTAAAGGAAATGCTGCTGGTCAGAAGTATCAGGTCATCATCACTGACTCTGAAAACAAGCGGATAATGGACATTCTTCCGGCACGAACCACACCGGCTCTGCTCCAGTATTTCTATCAATTCCCAATGAGTGAACAACGAAAAGTAGAATTTGTCACAATGGATATGTCTATGCAGTTCCGTTCAGTCATAAAAACAATCTTCCCCAAGGCGCGCATCGTGGAAGATCGTTTTCACATGATTGGCTTAGTCCAAGCTCTTAAGATCAGACATAAGAAAAACACCTCACTGCCTAAAGCAAGTGAGGTGTCAATCCAACCGGCAACTTCCTATCCTCCCGGACCGTTTCCAGTCGAGTACTTTCGGCGTTTAAGGGCTTAACTGCTGTGTTCGGCATGGGAACAGGTGGAACCCCTTAGCTATCGTCACCGGATTATGTTGTTGAAGGCATGAGCCCTCAAAACTTCATGAAGAGACTTCCTTGTCCTTTTCGGACTTCGATGAAAACTTGGCCCTTAAGTCAAGCCCTCGACATATTAGTACAGGTCAGCTTAACACATTGCTGTGCTTACACATCCTGCCTATCAACCTTGTAATCTTCAAGGTGTCTTACTAGATTACTCTATGAGAGATCTCATCTTAAGGATGGTTTCACGCTTAGATGCTTTCAGCGTTTATCCGTTCCGGACGTAGCTACCCAACTATACCCTTGGCAGGATAATTGGTACACCAGCGGTCCGTCCACTCCGGTCCTCTCGTACTAGGAGCAGCCCCCTTCAAATCTCTTACGCCCGCGATGGATAGGGACCGAACTGTCTCACGACGTTCTGAACCCAGCTCACGTACCACTTTAATGGGCGAACAGCCCAGCCCTTGGGACCGACTTCAGCCCCAGGATGTGATGAGCCGACATCGAGGTGCCAAACCTCCCCGTCGATATGGACTCTTGGGAGAGATTAGCCTGTTATCCCCAGGGTAGCTTTTATCCGTTGAGCGATGGCCCTTCCACTTGGATGCCACCGGATCACTAAGCCCTACTTTCGTACCTGCTCGCCGTGTTTGGCCTCGCAGTCAAGCTCCCTTCTGCCTTTACACTCGTCGCGCGGTTTCCGTCCGCGCTGAGGGAACCTTTGGGCGCCTCCGTTACCCTTTAGGAGGCGACCGCCCCAGTCAAACTGCCCGCCTAACACTGTCCCGAGGATCGTTGCTCCTGCGGTTAGAATCCCGATATTCGGGTGGTATCCCAACGGCGGCCCCATGATCCCGACCATGCTCCAAGCCTCCCACCTATCCTGTGCGTCGAATATCAGAACCCAATATTAGGTTACAGTAAAGCTCCATGGGGTCTTTCTGTCCAGTCGCGGGTAACCTGCATCTTCACAGGTATTTCATTTCACCGAGTCCCTCGTTGAGACAGCGCCCAGATCGTTACGCCTTTCGTGCGGGTCGGAACTTACCGACAAGGAATTTCGCTACCTTAGGACCGTTATAGTTACGGGCCGTTCACTGGGGCTTCAGTCAAATGCTTTGGGTCGAACCCGGACATCCTTCTTTAACCTTCCAGCACCGGGCAGGTGTCAGCATCTATACATCAGATTTCTCTTTCGCAGGCACCTGTGTTTCTGGTTAACAGTCGCTTGGGCTCTTCTCTGCGACCACACTAGGCTCCAGGAGCAAGTCCCTTCACCACTGTGGCTACCCTTATCGAAGTTACGGGTACATTTTGCCGAGTTCCTTAACGAGGGTTCTCCCGCGCACCTTAGGATTCTCTCCCCGCATACCTGTGTCGGTTTACGGTACGGGCGGCAGCTTTCTCACTAGAAGCTTTTCTCGGCAGCGTAGGCTCAATCCCTTCGGGAACAAGTTCCCTCCACATCACGCCCCAGCCTCAGTACACGGATTTGCCTGTGCACCAGCCTGCACGCTTGCGCGATCTACCATTCCGCGCGGACCTGCCTTCCTGCGTCACTCCATCGTTCAAACGATTGCTGCCGGTACAGGAATATCAACCTGTTGTCCATCACCTACGCTCCATGCCTCGGATTAGGTCCCGACTTACCCTGAGACGACGATCGTTGCTCAGGAATCCTTATGCTTTCGGTGGATAGGATTCTCACCTATCTTTCGCTACTCATGCCAACATTCTCACTTCCCACCAGTCCACCGTCCCTTCCAGGACGACTTCAACCCAATGGGAACGCTCCTCTACCACGCGGTACGGTACCGCATCCGTAGCTTCGGTTCCATACTTTAGCCCTGGAATCTTCGGCGCAGGGCCTCTCGACCAGTGAGCTATTACGCACTCAAATGGTGGCTGCTTCTGAGCCAACATCCTGGTTGTTTATGAGACCCACATCCTTTCCACTTAGTATGGCATTGGGGGCCTTAGCTGGCGGTCTGGGCTCTTTCCTTTGACAACGGACTATCCTCGTAGTCTGACTCCAAGCTCTGCAGCATAACCATTCGTAGTTTGACAGGGTTCGGTATCCTCTTACTAGATTACTCTATGAGAGATCTCATCTTAAGGATGGTTTCACGCTTAGATGCTTTCAGCGTTTATCCGTTCCGGACGTAGCTACCCAACTATACCCTTGGCAGGATAATTGGTACACCAGCGGTCCGTCCACTCCGGTCCTCTCGTACTAGAGCAGCCCCTTCAAATCTCTTACGCCCGCGATGGATAGGGACCGAACTGTCTCACGACGTTCTGAACCCAGCTCACGTACCACTTTAATGGGCGAACAGCCCAGCCCTTGGGACCGACTTCAGCCCCAGGATGTGATGAGCCGACATCGAGGTGCCAAACCTCCCCGTCGATATGGACTCTTGGGAGAGATTAGCCTGTTATCCCCAGGGTAGCTTTTATCCGTTGAGCGATGGCCCTTCCACTTGGATGCCACCGGATCACTAAGCCCTACTTTCGTACCTGCTCGCCGTGTTTGGCCTCGCAGTCAAGCTCCCTTCTGCCTTTACACTCGTCGCGCGGTTTCCGTCCGCGCTGAGGGAACCTTTGGGCGCCTCCGTTACCCTTTAGGAGGCGACCGCCCCAGTCAAACTGCCCGCCTAACACTGTCCCGAGGATCGTTGCTCCTGCGGTTAGAATCCCGATATTCGAAGGGTGGTATCCCAACGGCGGCTCCCATGATCCCAGAGGACCATGCTCCAAGCCTCCCACCTATCCTGTGCGTCGAATATCAGAACCCAATATTAGGTTACAGTAAAGCTCCATGGGGTCTTTCTGTCCAGTCGCGGGTAACCTGCATCTTCACAGGTATTTCAATTTCACCGGGTCCCTCGTTGAGACAGTGCCCAAATCGTTACACCTTTCGTGCGGGTCGGAACTTACCCGACAAGGAATTTCGCTACCTTAGGACCGTTATAGTTACGGCCGCCGTTCACTGGGGCTTCAGTCAAATGCTTTGGGTCGAACCCGGACATCCTTCTTTAACCTTCCAGCACTGGGCAGGTGTCAGCCCATATACATCAGATTTCTCTTCGCAGGCACCTGTGTTTCTGGTTAACAGTCGCTTGGGCCTCTTCTCTGCGACCACACTAGGCTCCAGGAGCAAGTCCCTTCACCACTGTGGCTACCCTTATCCCGAAGTTACGGGTACATTTTGCCGAGTTCCTTAACGAGGGTTCTCCCGCGCACCTTAGATTCTCTCCCGCATACCTGTGTCGGTTTACGGTACGGGCGGCAGCTTCTCACTAGAAGCTTTTCTCGGCAGCGTAGGCTCAATCCCTTCGGGAACAAGTTCCTCCACATCACGCCTCAGCCTCAGTACACGGATTTGCCTGTGCACCAGCCTGCACGCTTGTACGCGATCTACCATTCTCGCGCGGACCTGCCTTCCTGCGTCACTCCATCGTTCAAACGATTGCTGCCGGTACTGGAATATCAACCAGTTGTCCATCTCCTACGCTCCATGCCTCGGATTAGGTCCCGACTTACCCTGAGACGACGATCGTTGCTCAGGAATCCTTATGCTTTCGGTGGATAGGATTCTCACCTATCTCTTTCGCTACTCATGCCAACATTCTCACTTCCCACCAGTCCACCGTCCCTTCCAGGACGACTTCAACCCAATGGGAACGCTCTACCACGCGGTACAAGTACCGCATCCAGCTTCGGTTCCATACTTTAGCCCGGGAATCTTCGGCGCAGGGCCTCTCGACCAGTGAGCTATTACGCACTCTTTAAATGGTGGCTGCTTCTGGGCCAACATCCTGGTTGTTTATGAGACCCCACATCCTTTTCCACTTAGTATGGCATTGGGGACCTTAGCTGACGGTCTGGGCTGTTTCCCTTTGACAACGGACTTATCTCTCGTAGTCTGACTCCCAAGCTCTGCAGCATAACCATTCGTAGTTTGACAGGGTTCGGTATCCTTTACGGACCCTATCCCGATCAGTGCTCTACCGCCTATGCTTACTGCTTGAGGCTAGCCCTAAAGCTATTTCGCGGAGAACCAGCTATCTCTGCGTTCGATTGGAATTTCACCGCTACCCACGATTCATCCGAAAGCTCAACGCTCACCGGTTCGGTCCTCCACGCATTTTACCTGCGCTTCAACCTGATCATGGGTAGATCACTACAGTTTCGGGTCTACGAACACCAACTATTCGCCCTGTTTAGACTCGCTTTCGCTCCGGCTCCGCATTTCCTGCTTAACCTCGCTGGTGCCCGTAACTCGTTGGCTCATTCTTCAATAGGCACGCCGTCGCTTGCGCTCCGACTGCTTGTAGACATACGGTTTCAGGTTCTCTTTCACTCCGCCCCGCGGTTTTTCACCTTTCCCTCACGGTACTATGCGCTATCGGTCACTAAGAAGTGTTTAGCTTGGAGGGTGGTCCCCGACTTCCCACAAAATTCCTCGTGCTTCGTGGTACTCTGGATCCCTGCCCCCTCGTCCTTCCTTTCACCTACGCGGCTCTTACGCTCTCTGGCTTACCTTTCCAGGTAATTCGACTAGGTAGGACTCGGTTGATGCAGGTCCGTAACCCCAACCATCCGAAGATGACTGGTTTAGGCTCTGCCCTCTTCGCTCGCCGCTACTGTGGGCATCTCGTTTGATTTCTCTTCCTCCGGCTACTTAGATGTTTCAGTTCACCGGGTTCCCCTCCCGTAGGATACCATCCCATGACGGATGGTGGGTTTCCCCATTCGGACATCCACGGATCAAGACTTGCTTGCAGTTCCCCGTGGCTTTTCGCAGCTTACCGCGTCCTTCTTCGACTCCTAGTGCCAAGGCATCCACCGTATGCCCTTAGTAGCTTGACTTATATCACTCGATTGCTCTTGTGACGTTTCAGTTCTAAGGAACTTACGTTCCTTGGTTCTCGTTAAACTCATTTCTAAATTCGCATTTAGATCAGAGGTGCTTATATGTTCATCACAACATACAAGACTTTTTTGTCTCTTCTATGAAGTTTTCAGGGTTCATGATCCAAGGCACAAGCCCTGGGAACCAAATATTGATGTTGACAGATGTGCGTCGACGAGAGATTTGGATCAAAGACCGTAGTCTCGATCGGTTCTCCATAGAAAGGAGGTGATCCAGCCGCTCGTTCTCGAACGGCTACCTTGTTACGACTTCACCCCAATCATCGGCCCCACCTTAGACAGCTGACTCCTAAAAGGTTATCTCACCGGCTTCGGGTGTTACCAACTTTCGTGGTGTGACGGGCGGTGTGTACAAGGCCCGGGAACGTATTCACCGCAGTATGCTGACCTGCGATTACTAGCGATTCCAACTTCACGTAGGCGGGTTGCAGCCTACGATCCGAACTGGGGTCGGGTTTCGGATTTGCTCCACTCGCGGTTTCGCTGCCCTTTGTTGCCGACCATTGTAGTACGTGTAGCCCAAGACATAGGCATGATGACTTGACGTCATCCCCGCCTTCCTCCAAGTTATCCCTGGCAGTCTCCTATGAGTCCCCGCCTTTACGCGCTGGTAACATAGGATAGGGGTTGCGCTCGTTGCGGGACTTAACCCAACATCTCACGACACGAGCTGACGACAGCCATGCACCACCTGTTTTCGTGTCCCCGAAGGGAGGGACCTATCTCTAGGTCTTTCACTCAATGTCAAGCCTTGGTAAGGTTCTTCGCGTTGCGTCGAATTAAACCACATACTCCACCGCTTGTGCGGGCCCCCGTCAATTCCTTTGAGTTTCAATCTTGCGATCGTAGTCCCCAGGCGGGATACTTATTGCGTTAACTCCGGCACAGAAGGGGTCGATACCTCCTACACCTAGTATCCATCGTTTACGGCCAGGACTACCGGGGTATCTAATCCCGTTTGCTACCCTGGCTTTCGCATCTCAGCGTCAGACACAGTCCAGAAAGGCGCCTTCGCCACTGGTGTTCCTCCCAATATCTACGCATTTCACCGCTACACTGGGAATTCCCCTTTCCTCTCCTGCACTCAAGACTTCCAGTATCCAACGCCATACGGGGTTAAGCCCCGCATTTTCACGTCAGACTTAAAAGCCCGCCTACATGCTCTTTACGCCCAATAATTCCGGACAACGCTTGCCACCTACGTATTACCGCGGCTGCTGGCACGTAGTTAGCCGTGGCTTCCTCGTTAGGTACCGTCAACACCATGACCTGTTCGAACACGGTGCTTTCGTCCCTAACAACAGAGTTTTACAATCCGAAGACCTTCATCACTCACGCGGCGTTGCTCCGTCAGACTTTCGTCCATTGCGGAAGATTCCCCACTGCTGCCTCCCGTAGGAGTTTGGGCCGTGTCTCAGTCCCAATGTGGCCGTTCATCCTCTCAGACCGGCTACTGATCATCGCCTTGGTGAGCCGTTACCCCACCAACTAGCTAATCAGACGCGGGCCCATCTTCCAGCGATAGCTTGCAAGCAGAGGCCATCTTTCCTCCCTCCTCCATGCGGAGGAGGGAGCACATTCGGTATTAGCATCCCTTTCGGAATGTTGTCCCCAACTGGAGGGCAGGTTGCCCACGCGTTACTCACCCGTTCGCCACTAAGAACTTACCGAAATAAGTTCTCCGTTCGACTTGCATGTGTTAAGCACGCCGCCAGCGTTCGTCCTGAGCCAGGATCAAACTCTCCAAAATAAAATTATTTTGAAGAACCTCTTGGCTCTTGAAAATACTAGCTCTTGTTTTTTTACTTCGTTTTCTCGAAGTGACTCGGTCGCGTCACTAAAGTGACTTGACCCGCACATCTGTCAATCAATATTCAGTTCTCAAGGTTCGTTCCTCGCTGTCATCCTCATCGGTGACAGCTTGTTCAGTTTATCACTTTTCGAACATCTTGTCAACACTTTTTTTCGTTGCTCCTAGAAGTTCTTTTTGTGAGCCTCACCCCTTCGGGAGAGTGCTTGATTATAATAGCACAGATGGGGCTTTTAGGCAAAACTCATATTATCCGTTTTATTTGGAATAATTAGGTTTATTTCGTAAAAATTTCTTCTATACTCTTGATTTTTCATTAATTTCCATCTTTTTACTCTTTATTCTTTGTATTTTACATTATTGTTTTTTTATGTTCGCTTTGTCCCGAACTAATTTTTTTATTCTTTTATTTCCATCCGGTTACATCGAATTTTTTTCCTTCCTGGCTCCCTGTTTCTTTGGAATTTACTTTTTGAGGATAAGGGAATCGCGTATTATCCTTTCTTTCCTTTCTTTCCCAGCTGTACATAGCAGCCTTTAGATGGGAGCAGAGTTGGCGCTTAGGCATCGATGGACAGGAGGCACAGTCTATTTTCCTGATGGCTTCCAATGATCTTCTCACAGCCCTTACTGTGACTAAGGGTCCCCACTTTCTTTGATCAAGTCTTTCTCGCTGAGGCTTACAGCCTCATAGGAATACTCGATTTTTACCATGAAAAAAACTCCCATCCAAATGCTAGGTTCAGATAGGAGCTTTCTTCTATTCTTTCTCGATTCTATTTCATCATGAGGGCCAAGTCATCTTCTACATTCGAGATGGTGCCAATGCCAAAGTTTTCAACAAGAACATTAGCAACATTCTTGCTGAGGAAGGCAGGCAGTGTGGGTCCCAGGTGAATATTCTTGACGCCTAGGCTCAGGAGGGCAAGCAGAACGATAACAGCCTTTTGTTCATACCAGGCAATGTTGTAGACAATAGGAAGCTTGTTTACGTCATCGAGGCCAAAGACTTCCTTCAGCTTCAGGGCAATGAGAGCCAAGGAGTAGGAGTCGTTGCATTGACCGGCATCAAGGACGCGGGGAATGCCGCCAATATCGCCGAGTTTCAGTTTATTGTAACGATATTTTGCGCAGCCAGCCGTGAGGATAACCGTATCTTTCGGCAGTGCCTTGGCAAATTGGGTGTAATAATCGCGGGTTGTATGACGGCCATCACAACCTGCCATGACAATAAATTTCTTGATGGCGCCGTTCTTAACAGCGTCTACGACCTTATCAGCCAGAGCAAGGACCTGATTATGAGCAAATCCGCCGACGATCTTGCCGCTTTCAATCTCTGTCGGGGCACTGCAGGATTTAGCCTGCTCGATGATGGCACTGAAATCTTTCGATCCATCGGCAGCCCCTTCGATATGACGGCAGCCCGGATACTGGGCAGCCCCGGTCGTCCACAGACGCCCCTTGTAGCTGTCTTTCGGAGGTACGATGCAGTTTGTTGTCATCAGGATCGGACCATTGAAGCTTTCGAATTCATCGCGCTGCTTCCACCAAGCATTGCCATAGTTGCCGGCAAAATGCGGATACTTCTTGAAGAAGGGATAGTAATGGCCCGGCAGCATCTCACCATGGGTATAAACATCGACGCCCGTTCCAGCCGTCTGGTCCAGAAGCATTTCCAGGTCTTTCAGATCATGACCGGAAATCAGGATCCCCGGATTGCTGCGGGTACCAAGGTCCACTTCCGTGATTTCTGGCTGCCCGTAAGTATCCGTGTTAGCCGTATCAAGAAGAGCCATGCCCTGAACACCGTATTTACCCGTTTCAAGGGTCAGGGCGACAAGACCATCAACACTAATGTCTTTTTTCTGGATATCGGAAAGGGCACGCTGAATAAAAGCATCAACGTCTTCATCTTCATGATTCAGGACATTTGCATGATGAAGATAAGCAGCAAGACCTTTGAGGCCATAGGTGATGGTTTCCTTAAGAGAACGGATATCTTCATTGGATTCGGAAAGGACGCCGACTTCGGCAGCCTTTGCTGCATAGTCCGTTTCCGGTGCAGACCAGAGGGCCGCTTCAGAAAGCCCGGATACATCCTGCAGCTGTGCACGCAGTTCTGCCGTTTTCTTAAGGGTTTCCGTCACACGGGTGCGGATGGAGACCTCATCAAAGTTGGCATTCGTAATGGTCGTGAAAAGGTTCAGCGTGACCATATGGTTGACATCAATAGCCACGTCCTTTCCCTCTTTACGAAGAGCTGTCGTGACACTGCTCAACCCTTTGGTTGCATAGACCAAAAGATCCTGAAGCGCTGCAACTTCGGGGCGTTTCCCGCAGACACCGCTGACGGTGCAGCCTTTGCACCCTGCTGTTTCCTGGCACTGATAACAAAACATATTCAAATCCTCTCTTTCTGGGCCACAGCCCACTTATTTGAATGGAATGGTTCATCAATTGATGCTTTTATTGTAAGCGGAGAAGCTTCAGGAATCCGTTGTTTCAACAACATAAAGAAAAAACATCCCCACTTTTTTGCAGGGATGTCATGAACGATTTTAGATGAGCGGCAAGCCTTCGAAAGAACGGGCAAAATCGCTCAGGGCATACTGAATTTCCTTTTCCGGTGCAGTGGCAAGGGCTGCATCCTTAGTTTCCGCCTTGCGCAGGAATTTTTTCTTAAATTTTCCATCTTCCTTGCGATAAAGGTAAAAATCAGCAGCGGACAGGGTCCTCACATAGGTTTCAGGGCCATCTTCCCAAAAGGGGAACAGGGCCTCAACATAGTAAGATTCCATCGTATGGACAACCATGACAGCCACGACATCCGCTTCCGTTGCAGCAGTGACCCGTTCGAGATCACCTGCCGTGAGCTCATCGCCGCCTTGGATTAAGGAAAGGAGTCCAGCCCGCCCCTTTTGCAGGATGGTTGGGTCATCTAGGAAGGTATAGGAAACGCGCGGATACGCCTGCCGCACTTGCCGCTGCCATAGGTTCCTTAGGGACGGCGTCACTTTTCCCGTCCCGTCAAAGCAATAAAAAGCAATGACTTTGCGGGACAGAGCGTCTTTCGATGCTGAAGGTGCGGCAAAAGCAAGATTTCCGGCAAGCAAGGCCACAAGGAAAAAAAGAAGTGCCATAAGCGTTTTCTTAGCGTGCCTCATGATCCATCACCTCCTGAAAAGTTCCCCGCTTAAGCGTAAGTCCCAAATGATGGGCAAGGATCTGTCCTCCATCACTGTAGGTTTTCATCGGTGCCAAAGGCCCCGGTTTTACCCCCTTTCCAAAAAAGAGCATCGGAACATGTTCCCGTGTGTGGTCCGAACCTTTGAAAGTGGGATCACAGCCATGATCAGCTGTCACAAGAACGAGGTCGCCAGGGGTTAGGCGGGCTTCAAGTTCAGGGAGACGGCTGTCAATCAGCATCAGTCCTTTCCCGTACCCTTCTGCGTCACGACGGTGCCCATACGAAGAATCAAAATCAACAAAATTCGTAAAAATGAGGCTGCGGTCCCCAGCGTCTTCAAGGGCCTCCAAGGTCGCATCAAAAAGAGCGGATAGACCAGTGGCCTTGTATTGTTTTGTAATTCCACGATGAGCAAAGATATCTGCAATCTTGCCAATGGCATAGGTTCCACCGGCCTCTTCATAGGCCCGGTCCACCAAGGTCTTTTCCGGTGCAGCCACGGCATAGTCATGACGATTGCCGGTCCGGGTAAAGTTCTCCGGTGCCGTTCCCACAAAAGGACGGGCAATGACACGGGCAATATGATAGGGTCTTACCAAGTCAAATGCCTTTTCACAAAGGGTATAGAGCCGTTCGAGGCCAAAGGTCTCTTCATGAGCGGCAATCTGGAGAACACTATCAGCGGAGGTATAGATGATAGGTTTGCCCGTCCTCATATGTTCGCATCCCAGTTCCTTGATGATTTCCGTTCCTGACGCATGTTTTTCCCCCAATACACCGGGCAGGTTGCCTCCAGTAATAAGTCCATCAACGATATCTTTAGGAAAACAATGGGGAACATCGGGGAAATAACCCCAATCAAAATCAACAGGCACACCGGTCAGTTCCCAGTGTCCGCTCAGCGTATCCTTACCGCGGCTGATTTCCTTGGCATATGTATAAGCTCCTTTGATTGGTCCTGTTCCTATGGAATATGGCAAGGGATGACCTGTACTGAGGGTATGGGCATTAACAAGGCCAATACTTGTCAAATGAGGCAGATGAAAAGGAATGGAAGGACAATGCTTTCCGTACCATTCCACAATGTGGCCCAACGTATCAGCCCCGCTGTCGCCAAACGCGGCAGCGTCAGAAGCTGCCCCGATACCAAAGGAATCCATCATCAAGATGATGCAGCGTTTCATGATTCTCACTCCCTTTGCAGCAGTTCCTCAAGTCCTCGCTTAACAATTTTCTGGAAACGCACTTCTGCCCGATGGTAGATTTCAGGCGGAGCGATTTCCTCGCTTTCCGTTCTTTTGGCAACAACGCCGCAGATGCTCGCCGCCTTAAGGCCCAAGGCCTGACTGGTCACAAAAACAGCGGCCGTTTCCATTTCATAGTTGGTCACGCCCAGCTGCTGCCACTCTTTCATGCTCCCTTGGAAGCGCCGCAGGACGTAGCCGGTAAAACTATCATAGCGCTCCTGACCTGGCCAGAAGGTATCACTCGAAACGCAGATGCCCACTTCATAAGGAATATGTTCCATTTCAGCCGCATAGACCAAAAGCTGTGTCAAATCAAGATCAGCGACAGCAGGAAACTCAATAGGGGCATAATGGGTGCTTGTGCCTTCAAGACGGACAGCTCCCTTGATAATGACAACATCGCCCAGATCAAGAGAGTCCTTGATGGATCCTGTCGTTCCTACGCGAATGACCCGCTTAATGCCAAGACGGACCAGTTCCTCAAGACAAATTGCCGTTGAAGGACCACCCATGCCTGTTGAAATAACAAGAATGGGCTGACTGGCCACTTGAGCCAAATAACTTGTATACTCCCGATGGCTCACGAGCTCCACAGCAGGTCCCATAGCCTCTGCCAATGATTGTACACGTCCAGGGTCACCTGGCAGAAGTGCAATTTTTGCGCCCATGAGCATGTTTTGGGAAAGGTGGGTATGATAGAGGATTTCCTCCGGTCTAGCATAGTAAGCCATAACAGTGCCTCCCTATATTTTCATCCGCCATTGCGGTCATGTTATTCTGTTCATATTATACCACAGCAAAGCGATCTTTTCGTGAATCAAGAGACAGGATTGTCTTGTTTTTTCTTGCCCATATGGAACGAACCGGTACACTTTTTCCTTATTTTTTCTCAAACCGTCCATTACATTTCAATCGCTTTCAACCTATAATGATTCCAATCATGTAATGAGGATGTGACCTTTTATGACCAAAGAACAAGTCCATAAGCTTACCTTGGCGGGTCTTTTTGCCGCCATGGCCTTTGCCTGTTTTTCCTACCTGCGCATTGAGATTCCCATGGGCATGGGTCTTACTGGAAAGATTTACGTGGGCCACGCCTTCATCATGGTTTCTGCCCTCCTCTTAGGCGCCAAATATGGGGCCCTTTCAGGAGCCGTGGGGCTCTTTCTTGCCGATGTCCTTGCGGGCTACACTACATCAGCACCGCCCACGTTCCTTGCAAAGTTTCTTCTGGGATGGGCGGTAGCCGAAGCAGGAAAACATCTATTTTCTGCTAAGCTAAATGCTTCTGCCACCTTGGGACGCGGCGTGCTCTTTGCCTGCCTGGTCGGATCCCTTGTGAACGTCGTGACAGAACCGGTCATCCGTTTTTCCTTCAAATACTTTATCCTTGGCGTTCCTTATGCCGTGAGCTATGCCTCTGCCATCAACTGCGCTGTCAGCATGGCTGTCAGCAACGTTGTTTCCAGTCTTCTTGCCGTAGTGCTCTGTAAGGCCACGGTGCCCATGATGGGATTCAAGAAAGCCTAAGAACAAGTGCATCAAAAAAGACCGATGAAGCAAAGGGACTTATCCCCTTCATCGGTCTTTTTTATTTTTCTTAGGCCTCAGCCTTTTTCATGGCCTCGGCCACAGCAGCTTCACAGCTTCTCATGGCAAGGATGGATTCCTCAAAAAGTTTATTGAGGTCCCAGCCCAGCATGTCAGCGCCTTCCTTAATAACGTCACGGCTGCAGCCCGCAGCAAAATGCTTGTCCTTGAACTTTTTCTTGAGGGATTTCACCTCCATGTCCTGGACACTCTTGGAAGGACGCATGAGAGCCGCAGCCCCAATAAGTCCAGAAAGTTCGTCCACGGCATAAAGGACCTTTTCCATCTCAAGTTCCGGCGCCACATCGCTGCAGCGAGGATAACCATGGCTGACGACAGCGTGGATGAGTTTTTCATCCCAGCCTTTTTTCCTGAGAATCTTGTCTTCTACGCGGCAATGTTCTTCCGGATATTTTTCATAGTCCAGATCATGGAGCAATCCTACAAGCCCCCAAAACTCCTCTTCATCCCCATAGCCCAAGGATTTTGCAAAATACCGCATGCAGCCTTCGACGGTCAGGGCATGCTGCCGATGAAAAGGTTCCTTATTGTATTCCTTGATGAGGTCCCATGCCTCTTGTCTTGTATTTGCCATCGTCTCTGCTCCTTCCTGGAAGTGTGGCTTCCTCACAATTCTACTTACCAGTATAGCACAGAAAGACCGTTTTACAGCCAAAAATGCCATACTGGATTATTGTTTCCTTTGTCCTATGTTCATCATTTTGCGTTCAATCAGAATCCAATCCTACAGCTCCTCAATCGTTCAATTCCTCGTTCCTTAACTTTTCATAGTCAACATTAATGGTGCAGCTAAAAGAATTTTACTTATTTTGATGGCTTTCACTTTTAACTAGATGGAAATCGAATGAACAACCAAGATACGAAAATAGGCCATACGGAAAAAACACCGTGCTTTCAAAATACCCCTTAGCCAATAGTCCCACGACAGGACCGGAATTGCAAGAGGCTTAACAGGTGAACGGCATTAAGTAAGCGACCTGATTTACATCACCATGCCTTAAAAGGCTATAAAAATTGCTCCCTTGCCTTTCATATCCACCGCCAAACAATCCGTTTTCAATTCGAATATGTAAGCCCTTTTGTTTCGTTTCCTTGCCTTGGCAAGGCGAATTGACTCCATGAAGTGAATTCAGAGAGAAAAGACCAGACATAGAAAAGCCCGCATCCACAAAGGATGCAGGCTTCTTTTTTCGTTATTTGGCGTAATCGACGGCCCGGGTCTCGCGAACGATGACCACTTTGATCTGGCCAGGGTATTCCATATCCTCTTCGATACGTTTTGCCACATCGTGAGCGAGGATAACGGATGCATCATCATCAACCTTGTCCGGTTTGACCATGATACGGATTTCACGTCCGGCTTGGACAGCATAGCATTTTTCTACGCCATCGAAGGATTCTGCGATTTCTTCAAGCCGCGTCAAACGCTTGAGGTAAGTTTCCAGCGTTTCCCGACGGGCACCTGGACGGGCAGCGGAAATCGCATCCGCAGCCGAGACAAGGACGGCTTGGACAGAACTCGGTTCCACGTCTCCATGATGGCTCATGATGGTATTGATGACAATATCCGATTCATGGTAACGTTTGGCCACTTCTGCACCAAGATCGACATGAGAGCCTTCCACTTCGTGGTCAACAGCCTTGCCAATGTCATGGAGCAAACCAGCCCGTTTGGCTGAATTGACGTCAACGCCTAATTCAGCAGCCATGAGGCCAGCCAAATGCGCTACTTCCGTTGAATGTTTGAGGGCATTTTGACCGTAGCTCGTACGATACTTCATGCGTCCCAAGAGCTTGATCAGTTCAGGATGAAGGCCATGGACACCGGTCTCAAAGGTAGCCTGTTCGCCTGCTTCCTTGATTTTCTGATCCAGCTCCTTCTGAGCTTTTTCTACCATTTCCTCAATGCGGGCCGGATGGATACGACCATCATTGATGAGTTTTTCGAGGGCCACACGGGCCACTTCCCGACGAACAGGATCGAATCCGGAAATGATGACCGCTTCCGGCGTATCGTCGATGATGAGATCAATCCCAGTGAGGGTTTCCAACGTACGGATATTGCGGCCTTCGCGGCCAATGATCCGGCCTTTCATCTCATCGTTGGGGAGAGGAACAACAGTGACCGTCGTTTCAGCAACCTGATCGGCAGCACAGCGCTGGATAGCAAGGGAAATAATTTCCCGTGCCTTGGTCTCAGCTGTATCGCGGGCTTCTTGTTCCATGTCCTTGATGAGTTTGGCCTTATCGTGCTTGACTTCTTCTTGGACACTGTCAAGCAGTTCCTTTTTGGCTTCGTCACTGGTCAGTCCCGAAATTCGTTCGAGTTCCCCTACCTGTTTGGTATAAAGGGCATCGACACGTTCTTGGGATTCGCGCAGACGGTTGCTTTGTTCCAAAAGTTTTTCTTCCTTTTTCTCATAGGCATCCATCTTGCGGTCGACATTTTCTTCCTTTTGGACGAGGCGGCGTTCGCTCTTGGCCAGTTCTGCCCGGCGCTCCTTGTTTTCCCGTTCCATATCAGAACGCATACGATGGATTTCTTCCTTGGCTTCAACAAGAAGTTCCTTCTTTTTGGCATCACCGGCTTTTTCTGCTTCTGCAACGATTTGGCGTGCCTGTTCTTCTGCTTTGCCGATTTTGGTTTCCGCAATGTTCTTACGTCCAAAATAACCGGCACCAGCACCGAGGACACAGGCAGCAATTACAATAAATACAGTAATGGGATCTATGATAGTACACCTCCTTTTTAGAGAATTTTCCTTCCATTTTTAAGACACAAACAAAGAAGGCAACCCTGAGGTTACCTCTTGACCCAATAATATGGATAGGAATATTTTATAGTATTTTGCAGGGAGTGTCAATCAAATGGCGTCTCCGGTCCCTTTTCCTTCTTGTAGCAGAAAAAGGAAGGGTCCCTATTTAAAAGGATCCTTCCTCTTCTTTATTTGGGATTTCCTCTTCCATCTCATCATAAACAGCAAGTGCCGCATAAAGACAGACCCCTGTAAAGCCACGGCTGGCAAGCTTTCTTGAAAGGGCCGCTTTGCCTTTGCGAGGTTCCGTTTGATATTTTTTTAGAAGCTTAGGAACTTCTTTCCGCGCAAACTCCTCCGCCCGCTCCCGTTCTTCCTCTTCGGAAACACCATCCAGCATATCTTTCACGACAGATGCCGGGATCTGCCGTTTTTCAAGCATGAGCCGAAGGTAATTTCGTCCATAGATGCCTTTTCTTCGCCAAGCATCAACGACATATCCGGCACAGCGAACATCATCAACAAAATGGCGCTCCCTAAGGGCCGCAAGGACCCTGTCCTGAAGCTCTTTATCACAGCCTCTTTCCGCAAGTTTATCCCGCAGTTCAAGGGAACTATGGTCCCGCATGGCAAGCCGGTCCAAGGCAAAATTATAGGCGTCGGCATAGGTGAGGAGCATTTTCTTGGGCTTAGCCCACACTGTCCGGATCTCCCTCCGGTTTTAAGATGTCTTCTGTTTGCGGGGCTGCTTCAAGGGCTGTCAGTCCGGCCGCTTCGCGGATACGATTTTCAATTTCAAAGGCCATTTCTGGGTGGTTCTTAAGAAACTCTTTCGTGTTTTCACGGCCCTGACCAATGCGTTCGTCCCCATAGGAGTACCACGCGCCGCTCTTACCAACGATGTTGTAAAGTACCCCCAAATCAACGAGGCATCCTTCGTGGGAAATCCCTTCTCCATACATGATATCGAATTCGGCCTGTTTGAAGGGAGGAGCTACCTTGTTCTTGACAACTTTGACACGGGTCCGGTTGCCGATGATGTCGTTGCCACTCTTGAGGCTCTCAATACGCCGTACATCCATACGAACCGTCGAATAGAACTTCAGGGCACGGCCACCCGTCGTTGTTTCCGGATTTCCGAACATGACACCCACTTTTTCACGGATCTGGTTGATAAAGACCGTCGCCGTACGGCTCTTGGAAATGATTCCCGTCAGTTTGCGCAGGGCCTGACTCATGAGACGAGCTTGAAGGCCAACGTGGGAATCGCCCATATCTCCCTCAATTTCCGCTTTTGGAACAAGGGCAGCAACGGAGTCGATGACAATGATGTCAATAGCGCCGCTGCGGACCAGGGCATCGCAAATTTCAAGGGCTTGTTCGCCCGTATCAGGCTGGGAAATCAAGAGGTTATCGATATCAACACCGAGATGGCGGGCATATTCCGGATCAAGGGCATGTTCAGCATCGATGAAGGCAGCGTAGCCTCCCCGTTTTTGCGCCTCAGCAA
>SCPO01001252.1_pt1 | contig 145631 bp, 175 predicted proteins | sample 6106821 | NCBI WGS metagenome assembly SCPO01 (sample SAMN10720448, study PRJNA508395) | human gut metagenome | isolation source: Participant 2 stool, 0 month | host: Homo sapiens | collected 2017
CCTTCACACGTACCTTTTATCTTTATCAATTCTTCCGGTTTCAAAGTCCTCTACCGGTGCGTCCACCTGATAATCATTATCCGAATAGTTTTGAAAAGCATTTATTTCATAAGTAAAGCCGTTTTTGAAAGTTTGTCCGAAATTCACATACGATTTATGCGTATTGAACGACCCGTATGAATAGGAGCCATCCAAAAACCAATTACGTTTCTTCTTATTGGTTACAATATTGATAACACCACCTATAGCATCCGTGCCAAATCCTACAGGAACCACCCCTTTATACACTTCAATCCTATCTGCAAAATTCACAGGAATATTATTCAAGCCAAAAGAGCTCCCTACTCCTCCTGAGGTACACCGTCAATAAATATCTTCACATGTTTGCCACTGAAACCATCCAACATCAATTGCATATCCGAACCTACCCCACCCGACTCACGGAGTTTCATTCCCGGAGCTTTAGCCAAAGCATCACTCAGATTCTTGGTAGAATTCTGGAATTCTTTTGTATCTACAGCTATCGCATTGAATGCGGAACGTTTCACACGGGAAACCCCGTTAGACACCACTACCACTTCACCCAACTCAGTCACTGACGGGTCAATCATTACATTCATCTTAATTCTTTCACCATGAACTAAAGTTACAGGCTTTCTATAGTCTTATATCCTATAGCCGAAACAACCAGCGTGTATTTCCCTGCCGGTGCATGAAGATGATAGATACCTTCTTCATTCGTTGTACAGCCATAAGTTGTACCCTTCAAATATACGGTTGCAAAATCTACGACTTCCTGTTTTTCTTTGGATATCACTTTACCGGATACCATTGTCTTAGGTTGTGCAAAGATAGATATCGCTCCGATTATAAAAAAAAGAGAGCCTAAACTGATCCTTTGTAACTGTCTTTTTACCATGAATACCTATAATTCTAAATTCTTAATTTTTGAGAATGCAAAGGTCCGTAAAAAGAAAAGAGGAAACAATCACCTGATATAGGTAATCTTTTCCCCCATTTTACGGAATATATATACTATACAATAACTTTTTATAGGTATTTATGCCACAAAATAGTCCTTTTAAATTTGGCATAATGCCATGAATCCACTACATTTGTTCCATATCACAAATATTAGAATTATGCAAGATATAACAAACGGACGTTGCGGTTGGTGCGGAACAGACGAATTGTATGTAAAATACCATGACCAGGAGTGGGGAAAGTTAGTTACCGATGACAAGACGCTGTTTGAGTTTCTTGTATTGGAAAGTGCCCAAGCAGGACTAAGCTGGATAACGATTCTTAAAAAAAGAGAGGGGTATCGTAAAGCTTTCTATAATTTTGATGCCGAGCTGGTAGCACAAATGACCGATGAAGACGTTGAGCGGCTAATGCAATTTGAAGGAATTGTAAAAAACCGTCTGAAAATCAAATCGACAATCACGAATGCGAAACTATTCCTTGCCGTACAAAAGGAATTCGGCAGTTTTTATAATTATACCCTGTCATTCTTTCCCGACAAAAAGCCGATTATCAACACATTCCGGTCATTGAGCGAGATTCCGGTATCCTCCCCCGAATCCGATGCCATGAGTAAAGATATGAAAAAACGAGGTTTCAAGTTCTTCGGAACTACAATTTGCTACGCCCATTTGCAAGCTTCAGGTTTTATCAACGATCATCTGACAGACTGTATTTGCCGGAAAGTTCCACAATAGAGTTTTTAAAATCTGCTGCCACTGCTACCACCTTTTATCGGAAACGCTGATGGATAAAGAGATTTAGGGGTGGTGGCAGCACCTTGTTTTATGTGTTGAAAAAGGATGTTGCCATCACTTTCTCATACTTCCATCTAAAACTTACAACTGATCCCAAGTTTTCAAACTGACCCGAAAATCCGCTGACCCTGAAATTCTTCATGTTCAGACTGGCTAGGCTATACGCTTAAAAGAAAGCTTACCAACCAGGAAAATCCGGCTCAGCGGAAATTTCTGGTTGTTAAGTTTTAAAATTAGCTACCTTTGCTTACCTTTGTTTTATGAAACCCGAACGACTCCTTCGTGCCATCCTTCCGGATGTGCTTATAGACAACTTTGATATTGTCAATTTCGACAAGAGTGCTGACCGTTTTGATATTTATCTTGATGAAAAAAAAGTTCAGCTAAAAGAAGATAAGACCAACCCGGATATCATATCCTATGGTTTTGGTGAGTACCGTACAATCCAAGACTATCCTATTCGTGGTCGCGCCACTTATCTCCATGTTCGTAAACGTAAATGGCTTGACAAGTCTTCCAATGAAATCTTCAGCTATGACTGGGATTTATCCGAATTTGACGGTACACGGCTGAATTCTGAGTTCGTTTCTTTTTTAAAAGAAGGAGATTGAATCTACTCCTGTGAGTATCTGTGTGCTTGCGGAACGTTATGGCGTAAAAGGGCAGACTCTTCGTAAACAATACAAGGAGAAAATCAGTGATTACCGGAACTGGGACCAACTCGAACATGCGCATGACTACCTCCTTTATCCTGAAAACATTGGAGAAAACCTTTCTTTGGATGAAACTTGCCTGAGCAATGGAGATGTTTATACGATTCTGACCAATAAAGCAGCTAAAGGCCGTAAGGGGGCTTTAGTTGCAATGGTTCGTGGAGTGGCCACAGATGCGGTAAGCGGAATCTTGCGCAGGCTTCCGCACCGGAAACGGCTGTCTGTCAAGACTGTCACTACAGATTTATCTTCAGCCATGATGCTGACGGTCAGAAAGGTGTTTCCTGCCGCAAAGCTGATCAATGACCGTTTTCATGTACAGCAGCTCATGTCTGAAGCTGTAGACCAGTTAAGAATACGCTATCGGTGGAAAGTACTTGATGCGGAAAATCAGGCTATCAGGGAGCACCGTCAAAAGAAGAAAGAAGCAAAGAGTAAGGCGGAAAGGGAGAGAATAGGGAAATGGGAGCCTGAAAGAATGGAGAACGGAGAAACCCTGCCACAGATAGTAAGCAGAAGCAAGCATATTATACTGAAACACTGGAGCAAATGGAATGAACAGCAAAAGACCAGGGCTGCCATTCTCTTTGATAAATTCCCCAAGCTTCTGGAAGGATACAGCCTTAGCATGAAACTGACAGACATCTTCAACAAGAAGTCAGGTCCCGATGAAGCAAGGCTAAATCTCGCAAGATGGTACAATGAAGTGGAAAAGTTTGACTATATGGAGTTCAACAAGGTACTTGATACCTTTTCAAACCATAGTACGACCATCATAAATTATTTTGAAGAACGATTGACAAATGCTTCAGCGGAGTCGTTCAATGCTAAAATCAAAGCTTTTCGAAGCCAGTTAAGAGGGGTGGCTGATCTGAAGTTCTTCATGTTCAGACTGGCTAGGCTATACGCTTAAAAGAAAGCTTGCCAACCCGGAAAATCCGCTGACCCGAAAATCCGCTGACCCGTGCTTCTGCTTCTGTTATCTTATGGTGAATTATACAAAACAAAAATCGCAATCATCAGTTTTCCAATGATTGCAATTACATCTTGTACTCGAAGCGGGACTTGAACCCGCACAGCCGCAATGGCCAAGGGATTTTAAGTCCCTCGTGTCTACCGATTCCACCATTCGAGCATCCTCGACGAGAGAGCGGAAAACGAGACTCGAACTCGCGACCCTAACCTTGGCAAGGTTATGCTCTACCAACTGAGCTATTTCCGCGTTTTGTTTTAACGGGTGCAAAGATAAGCCATTTTATAATACCAACCAAACTTTACACCCATTTTTTTATTCACAATCGTAAAATTCCCTCTATTTCGGTCAATTCTGCATCAGTAAAGGCCAAATTATCCAACGCATGAAGATTATCTGCCAGCTGTTTTACAGAACTTGCCCCCACAATAACAGAGGTCATCCGTTCGTCTTTCAAGACCCATGCCAATGCCATCTCAGCCAAAGTCTGCCCACGGCGTACAGCCACCTCATTCAGCCGAAGTGCTTTTTCCACTTTATCTTCTGTCACTTGGTCTACTTTCAAAAACCCAGTAGCACGAGCCGCACGAGAGTGTTCCGGAATACCATGCAAATATTTATTGGTCAGCAATCCTTGTGCCAAAGGCGAAAATGCAATAAAGCCGGAGCCTTGTTCAGCGGCCAACGGCAATACCTCCTCCTCCACAGCACGATCAAACATACTATAACGATATTGGCTGATCAAACACGGCACACCGGCACTTCTCAATATTTCATAAGCCACCTTTGCCTGCATAGGCGGATACTTTGAAATACCCACATACAATGCTTTTCCTTGCTTCACTATATCAATCAACGCTTGCATCGTTTCCTCAACCGGGGTCACGCCATCATAACGGTGACTATAAAATATATCAAAGTAATCCAAACCGGTACGGCACAGGCTTTGGTCGATACTGGCCATTAAATTCTTACGCGAACTGTTTCCCCCATAAGGTCCATTCCACATTTCGTGTCCTGCTTTTGAGGAAATAATCAATTCATCACGGTAACCTTGGAAATGCTCCTTCAGAATTTTACCGAAATTAATCTCAGCACTTCCCGGAACAGGACCATAATTATTAGCTAAGTCAAAATGTGTAACCCCGCTATCAAAAGCATATTTAATCATATCGGTTGCTACACCAAAATCGTCCACACTACCAAAGTTATGCCACAAACCTAAAGAGATACGAGGTAAAAGCAAGCCGCTATTTCCGCAGTATTTGTACTGCATTTTGCTATAACGGTCTGCCGAAGGTTGATATTTCATGCTATTACGTTTTACAATTATTTCTATCTACCTAAAAGGCTTCGTTCAGCCTGTTCCATGACTGAGAAATTAAATCCGTCCACTACTTGCCGCATCAAGCTTTCGATCCTGTCATTACACAAATTACCGATACTACCCTCATGAGTATGATGCACCTTCTTGTCATGGGTGAACTTGCCGGCTTCTATGTCCAGGCCAACCTTTTTATAAGCATCACGGAACGGCATACCTTCAGACGCCAAACGGTTGACCTCTTCCACACTAAAGATATAAAGGTAACGGTCATCATCCAGAATATGTTCGTTGATTTTAATTTTGTCCATAATATAGGCAGCCATTTGCAGACATTCCTTCAACTCCCGGAACGCAGGCAAGAAAACTTCTTTTATAATCTGCAAATCACGAAAATACCCCGAAGGCAAATTATTCATTATCATCATAATCTGCTGAGGAAGAGCCTGCAGCTTGTTGCATTTTGCCCGTGTCAATTCAAAGACATCAGGGTTCTTTTTATGAGGCATTATACTGGAGCCGGTAGTACATTCATCCGGAAGTTTTACAAAGCCAAAGTTTTGGCTACTGAACATACAAGCGTCAAAAGCCATTTTAGAAACTGTCCCGGCAATAGAAGCCAAAGCAAAAGCCACATTACGTTCCATCTTACCACGCCCCATCTGCGCATACACCACATTATAATCCATCGAATCAAATCCCAACAAGCGGGTGGTCATCTCACGATCGAGCGGAAAAGAAGAACCATACCCGGCAGCAGAGCCCAACGGATTGCGGTTGCACATTTTGAATGCAGCCTGCAGAAACATCATATCGTCCACCAGACTCTCAGCATACGCGCCAAACCACAAGCCAAATGAAGAAGGCATCGCTATCTGCAAATGAGTGTAACCCGGCATTAACACATCCTTATATGTATTGCTTTGAGAAATCAGCACATGAAAAAGTTGCTCCACCTCTTCGGCCACTTCTTTTAATTCCGCACGAGTAAACAGCTTCAAATCCACCAACACCTGGTCATTGCGTGAACGTCCACTATGAATTTTCTTTCCGACATCTCCCAACTTACGCGTCAACATCAATTCTACTTGCGAGTGTACATCCTCTATACCATCCTCTATTACAAACTCTCCTTTTCGGCAGAAGCATAGATATTCTTTAATTCCGCTAATAGCATTTCCAATTCTCCGGCTGTAAGCAAACCGATACTTTCCAACATGGTGATATGTGCCATTGAGCCCAATACATCGTGTTTAGCCAGATAAAGATCCATTTCACGGTCACGTCCTACAGTAAAACGATCTATCTCCTCATTTACCCGGACATTTTTTTCCCAAAGTTTCTGTGCCATATTTGTCTTTATTTTTAATAAGGAATCATCGATAACATCTCAGCCAGTTTATCCACACCATCCTGTAAAGGTTTAGCAACCATCGCCTTCATAAACATATTCACTTCTGCACGAATAGTTACTTTCAGTTTTGCCTGCCCAGCCTCTACAGGCAAAATCTGAATCCACAAATTCATAGGGACCGGAGATTTTTCACTTTCGAATTTAACACATTTATAAGGTTCACGTTCTATAATACGCAAAGTAATGCTTATGCCTTGTACCGTAAAACTTAAAGAGTCACTGTCGAACTCCATACCTTGTACCTTGTCGGCCAATTTATCACGTACAGATTCCAAGTTACTTAAATCCGACAACTTATTAAACACCTGTTCCTGACTATAAGGAACATATTTCACACCACTCTCAAATTGTGCCATAATACCTGCTCTCTAAAAACACGAAAAGAACAATCCGGAAATCCATAAAATTCCCGAACGGTTCTCTTCATATTATATTTGTTTTAAAACTATAACTTATTTGCCTGCCTCCCAATGAGCCGGATCCTTTCTCCAATTATCCAAAACCGGAACATCCTCTTCATTAATATATCCGGTCTTCAAGGCTGAATCCAATACAGCTTCATAATTAGTCAGAGTAACCAAGTTCACTTTTGCTTCCTTAAACGCTTCAATTGCCACTGGGAAACCATAAGTAAATGCAGCGACCATACCAATCACTTCACATCCGTCACGACGGATAGCTTCAACAGCTTTCAAACTGCTGCCGCCAGTTGAAATCAAGTCCTCAATAACTACGACTTTCATACCAGGACGAAGTTCACCTTCAATCAGGTTTTCCAAGCCATGGTCTTTTGGAGTAGAACGAACATACACAAACGGCAGATTCAACTCTTCAGCCACCAAAGCTCCTTGAGGGATAGCCCCTGTCGCCACACCGGCAATAGCATCTACCTGACCGAACTTCTCCAGGACAATACGGCTAATCTCAAGTTTCACAAAATTACGAAGAGAAGGATACGAAAGAGTTTTGCGGTTATCACAATAAAAAGGCGACTTCCAACCGGACGCCCAAGTAAAAGGATTAGCCGGCTGCAACTTGATAGCCTTAATCTTCAGTAATTTCTCTGCGAATAATTTTTCTAAAGTCTTCATAACTCAACTATATCTGATAAATATTGTGCAAAAATATAGAAATACATCGAGATAATGAAAAATCGGACAAGGTATTTTTCTAAAAAATAGTTGTTGTTATCAGGATTCCCCTGCCAATGCCAAAGTAAGCACACTGATACGTAATCCGGGTATGCCACGAAAGGCATCAGCGCAAGAAACAACCGTAGCCCCTGTTGTCAGCACATCATCCACCAACAAAAGATGCTTTCCTTCCAAGCTATCAGGGAAAATACAGGCAAACAAATTTCGCACGTTTTCCCATCTTGCATATTGTCCTTTATGCGTCTGTGTGTCAGTATACCTGCTTCTTATCACAACTTTAGTATCCATAGGAATACCTGTCACCACCGAAACTCCTCTTGCCAGGCATTCGCTTTGGTTATACCCCCTTAAACGTTTTTACGTTGATGCAACGGAACAGGAACAATCAAATCTATCCCATCAAAAATGAGAACACATAAGTTCAGATGCCATCATCCGCCCCATCACTTCACCCACTTCTTGATTACCATGATATTTCAGTTCGTACAACAACTGTCGGACATTTCCTCCCTTTGCATAATAAAGAAAGAGGTGGCATGCTCCACCGGTATTTTTCCCCAGAAATTACATTCTACAATATTATCTTTCCGTAAATGAAATTGAGTACGCGGAAGCCCCGACAAGCATTTCAAGCAAAGCACTCTCTCCCCTGATATAAGCTGCCGCCCACAAAGCAGACAACTATGAGGGAAAAATAAATTCCAAAGATCAGTCCAGATAGACATCATCTTCTCCGGTTTGTTTCACACAACGGCAAACAGCCTCCATTTCAAATCCTCTACCAACTGCAAAACGAATCAATTTCCCATTCCGTTCGTATTCCGTACATGCTTTCACACTTCTTCTTTTCTGCTCGATCAAACCAGATAGTATCTCCATATATTCCCGCTCATCTACCTCCTCCAATCCTTTGGCTATAACATCCGCAGGGATTTTCTTCATGCGCAAAGCCTGGCAGATTTTCACTCTGCCCCATTGGTTAAAGCGATATTTATCGCGAACAAAAGCCGAGCAAAAACGCTTCTGGTCAATGTATCTCTCATCCTGCAAATGCCGAACGATTTTCTCCATCATTTCCGGAGTGGCTCCCCATTGTGATAATTTAGCCTCTACATCTGCTACACAACGCTCCATTAAAGAGCAATAAGCTTCTGCCTTATACCTCAAATCATTCTCACTTAATTCTCCCTTCATCTTATTTCTCCGCTTTTATCATTCTATCATTTTGAAAGAGATCTTTTCTCAATTTTATATTTTTGTATTCCAAACCAGCCAACATATCCACCGTTTCCCGACCGTATTCCTGATTAATTTCAAAATAAAGCCTTCCACCAGACACTAGCATATCCCTACCCAATTCTGCTATTTTCCGATAAAACAGCAACGGACTATCATCCGGCACAAACAAAGCCAATTCCGGCTCCCATTCCAAGACATTAGCACTCATATCCGCCCTCTCCTTTTCTGTAATATAAGGTGGATTGCTGACAATGACATCAAACCGCTCACCTGCAGGAGAAGCAAGCAGCACATCCCTTTGCTCAAGAATTACACGAACGCCGTTCCGCCTGCAATTACGTTCCGCAACTTGCAACGCCTTTTCTGAAACATCCCATGAAACGACCTCCGCCTCTTCCAAATTCTTAGCCAAAGAGACAGCGATGCAGCCGCTCCCCGTACCAATATCCAATATTCTAACCCGACCATACTTATGCTCCCGTATAATCCAGTCTACCAACTCCCCTGTTTCCGGACGTGGAATCAATACATGTTTATTCACTTCAAAAGTAAGGCCATAAAATTCTTCCGTACCTATTATGTATTGAATAGGTTCCAGTTTTGCAGACGAACCAGAATATCATCCAGCTGTTTCCGCTCATTCACCGAAAAGTAGTATCTTTGCCTGCATACAATTCAACAACAGACATGCCGAAGACTTGTGTAAGCAGCAATTTAGCCATAGGCACAAGTTCTGAATCAGGGTAATATCCCTGCAAGGTTTGTTTTATGTAAGATACAACAGGATTCATAGTGTCATTTTATATGCAAAAGTAAGAATTTAAACAAGATCGTTATGACAAAAGATGAAAAATATATTTCCCGTTGCCTGCAACTGGCATACAACGGACTTTGTAACACAGCCCCTAATCCGATGGTAGGTGCTGTCATTGTATATCACGACACCATTATTGGAGAAGGCTACCACATCCGTTGCGGAGAGGCACATGCCGAAGTAAACGCCATACGTTCCGTTAAAGACGAAAATCTTTTGAAGGAATCAACCATATACGTAAGTCTGGAACCATGCTCCCATTATGGAAAGACCCCTCCCTGCGCCGACCTGATTATAGAGAAGAGAATCCCCAAAGTCGTAATAGGCTGCATAGACCCGTATTCCCAAGTAGCCGGCAAAGGCATCGAGAAACTGCGCAAAGCCGGCATTGAAGTAACCGTAGGCGTCTTAGAAGAGGAATGCCGGCACCTGATAAGACGCTTCATAACATTCAACACGCTCAAACGCCCATACATAACCTTAAAGTGGGCAGAATCCGCTGATGGCTTTATCGATATAAACCGCACAGGAGGAAAGCCGATCATACTTTCCAATCCGCTGACCAGCATGCTGGTACACAAAAAACGCGCTGAACATGACGCTATATTAGTAGGACGACACACGGCATTACTTGACAATCCCTCCCTATCCACCCGGAATTGGTACGGCAAGCATCCCGTGCGTCTGGTAATAGATAAAGAATTGACATTACCCGAGATTTGGAACTTTTCAACGGCAAAATAAAGACATTCGTGTTTACCCGGGAATCCCCCTGTCAGCCAAACGCATTAACAGAATACATATCGTTGGATTTCAACAAAGATATCCTGCCGCAAATAATGGAAGTATTATATCAGAAAAAAATACAATCACTCCTAGTAGAAGGCGGAAGTATTTTATTACAGTCTTTCATAGACTCCGGCTTATGGGATGAAGCCTTCATAGAAAAGGCTCCACTACGCTTAAACAATGGAATACAGGCACCTTCTATTCAAAAAAAACACTTTAAACTGAATAAAATATACTTTGGAAGAGAAATAATGCATGCCGTCCATTCACAAATTCAAAGATAAAATGTGGCTGATTGACCGAGAAAAAGGGCTGGTTTATCTATAAATTAATATAAAACTTGTCCCAAAACTTCTATATAGAAAAAAATCTTCCTACTTTTGCGACTTGTAACAATAGACTCATTTGCAAATGAAAATAAAGTTTTTGACTGTCATCACAAGTCTGCTTGCTGCGGCTTTTATGATTACATCTTGCTTGGACGACAACGAAGTAGAAACAGAATATAGTTCAGAATCAAGCATTACCTCTTTTGCTATAAAAGATAAAATTGAAACTCAATATACCGAAAAGGTTAATGGCAAAGACACAACGCTGACATTCACCGTTGATGGTACCAAATACCCTTTTGCCATCGACCAAGGCACAAGACATATCTACAACGTAGACTCCCTGCCAGTCGGTACAGACATCAGCAAAGTCGTAGTCAGCATAAAATCAGACGGTATTGGCATTTTATTGTCGCTGAGGACAAAGATTCGTTGTGGAATGATACCGACTCCTTGAATTTCGAAAAGCCTGTCCAATTTAAAGTTATGGCGATGAGCGGAGTCTATGGACCTATTTATAAAGCCGAGATTAATGTACATAAACAAGTTCCCGACTCATTGCAGTGGAGCCATAGAGGAAGTAGTTTCGACAACACTATCCAAGCACAGAAAGCAGTCACATTAGGGGATTATATTTATGTTTTCGCACAGCAAGACAATGGCGCCGCTGTTACAAGCACCCACATCAATGACGGAAAAACCTGGACGCCCTTACAGGCTTTACCTGAAAATATGCAAAATGCGGACTATTCTTCTGCCATGGCATGGGGAAACCAATTATACATACTTGCCGACAATGACCTGTACTGCTCCTCTGACGGAAAAAGCTGGAGCAAGATGGGCACTAACACCAAATTCGAGAAGCTGATTGCCGGTGTTCATTCAGAACATAACTGCAAATTGTACGCCATAGACACCAACAATCATTTTATGGAAAGTACGGATGCTCTGGTTTGGGATACTAATGGCGAGGTTCCGGCCAATTTCCCGAAAAATCAGTTATCATACACAGCTTACCCGTTGGTAACCAATAAATTCATAGACCGTATGGTACTAATGGGAGAAAATCCCATTGCGACCGACACGACCTCTACTGTATGGACCAGACTGACTACAGAAGACAGTTGGGCAGATTATCCTACAGCCGCATACGATAGTTTTTATTGTCCCAAGCTGGCTAATATAGCCATGATTCATTACAACGACCAATTATACGCTTTCGGCGGTCCGGGTAAAAGTTTCGGTAAGGACATTCCCGCTTTCAGCCGATTCTACGGATCAACGGATCAAGGCGTTACATGGAAACCTGTTTCAAGATATGTATTCTTCCCTACAGAATTCACTGATCTATACAACCAGGCAGACGGCAACTATTCTTATGTTGTAGACAAGAATAACTTCTTGTGGATTATATGGAGCCGAAGCGGAGAAGTATGGAGAGGACGAATCAATAAGTTGGGATTCGATTCCAAGGAATAAAGTCAAAGAGAGTCATATAAAATAGATTGCGACATGCCATATAGAGAGCAAATAGACAAAAGCCGTATACCTGCCCATGTAGCCATTATAATGGATGGAAATGGAAGATGGGCTAAACAACGTGGACAGGCGCGCAGCTTCGGACATCAAGCCGGTGCAGAAACTGTACACATCATAGCAGAAGAAGCGGCTAGACTGGGAGTCAAATACTTGACACTATATACTTTCTCTACCGAAAACTGGAATCGTCCGGTAGATGAAGTCGCTGCTCTGATGAGTCTTCTGATGGACTCCATTGAAGAAGAAACTTTCATGAAAAACAACATCAGTTTTCGCATTATCGGTGATACGGCAAAGTTACCGGTAGAAGTTCTGGAACGATTGAACCAATGCATTGAACGCACCTCAATCAATACTGGTATGTGTCTGACACTTGCTTTAAGCTACTCTTCCAAATGGGAAATAACAGAAGCGGTAAGACAAATAGCGGCCAAGATTCAAAACGACAAACTAGCCATTGAGGACATCGATGACAATTTGATAAGTGCACATTTAAGTACAAACTATATGCCCGACCCGGATTTGCTTATACGTACCGGAGGAGAAATCCGCCTTAGCAACTATCTGCTTTGGCAATGTGCTTATTCCGAACTATATTTTTGTGAAACGTTCTGGCCGGACTTCCGCGAAGAAGAATTTTGCAAAGCCATTTATGATTATCAGAAAAGAGAACGCCGTTTCGGCAAAACCAGTGAACAAATATAAAGTTAGATAAAATGCTATATCGTATTTCACTTATACTATTAACGCTTACATGCCTATTTTGCTTTTCAACAGGCAGTTACGCCCAAGAAGCAAACGTAGAAGAAAACGACAATCCAGTCATACTTTATTCCGGAACGCCCAAGAAGTATGAAATCGGCGGAATCAAAGTAGAAGGCGTAAAAAACTATGAAGATTATGTATTGATCGGACTTTCAGGACTATCGGTAGGACAGACCATTGTTGTTCCGGGAGATGACATCACCACAGCTGTAAAACGTTATTGGCGACACGGACTGTTCTCGGATGTACAAATCCTAGCTGAAAAAATTGTTGGAGACAAGATCTATTTAAAAATCATCCTGGCCCAACGTCCACGTATTGCCGACATTCGTTACCACGGCGTAAAGAAAAGCGAGCGTGAAGATTTGGAAGCCAAACTAGGTTTGGTAAAAGGAAGCCAGATTACTCCCAACTTGATAGACCGTGCTAAAATATTAATCAAGAAACATTTCGATGAAAAAGGTTTTAAAAACGCCGAAGTGACCATCGTAGAGCGTGATTTGGCTGACAATAAGGACCAAGTGGATGTTGATGTGATGATTGACAAGAAAGAAAAGGTAAAAGTCCACAAGATCACCATTGACGGCAACACCGTGTTAAGTGACAAGAAGTTAAAACGCGTCATGAAGAAGACGAATGAGAAAAACAAACTTGTCAACCTTTTCCGTACCAAAAAATTCATTGAAGAGAAATACGAAGAAGACAAACAGCATATCATCGACAAATACAACGAATTAGGTTACCGCGACGCACAAATTGTTGTGGACAGTGTTTCTCCGTACGATGACCGTACCGTCGACGTGTACATGAAAATAGAAGAAGGTGACAAATACTATCTGCGCAACGTGACCTGGGTAGGTAACACCATTTATGCTTCGGACTGGCTGAACGAACAGCTCCGTATGAAAAAGGGAGATGTTTATAACCAGAAATTAATGACCGAGCGTCTGACCGGTGATGAAGATGCTATCGGTAACTACTACTATAATAAAGGATACGTTTTCTATAACCTTGACCCCGTAGAAGTAAACATAGACGGCGACTCCATTGATTTGGAAATGCGTATTCAGGAAGGTCCTCAGGCCTCTATCAGCAAAGTGCGTATCAACGGTAACGACCGTTTGTATGAAAACGTAGTACGCCGTGAGTTAAGAACCAAGCCGGGAGACCTGTTCAGCAAAGAAGCATTGGAACGTTCTTATCGTGAGATAGCCCAAATGGGACACTTCAACCCTGAAAATATCCAGCCGGATGTACAACCGGACCCGACCAACGGTACGGTAGACATCAACTGGAACCTGGAGTCCAAAGCAAACGACCAGGTAGAATTCTCGGCAGGTTGGGGACAGACCGGTGTTATCGGTAAATTAAGTTTGAAGTTCACGAACTTCTCTATGGCCAACTTGTTCCATAAGAGTGACAACTACCGCGGATTCCTGCCACAAGGTGATGGACAGACATTAACCATCAGCGGACAGACCAACGGTAGTTATTACCAGTCATATAGTGTATCGTTCTTTGACCCATGGTTTGGCGGAAAACGTCCGAATTCATTCTCTGTTTCGGCTTTCTACTCCATACAGACAGATATCAGCAGTAACTACTATAACTCAGCTTATATGAATAATTACTACAATTATTACAGCGGTTATGGAAATTATTATGGCGGATATAATAACAACTACGAGTCTTTTTATGACCCCGATAAATCTATCCAGATGTATGGAGCATCTATCGGTTGGGGTAAGCGTTTGAGATGGCCGGATGACTATTTTACCTTGTCAGCCGAACTTTCTTACCAGCGCTTTATTTTGAAAGACTGGAGCTACTTGTATATCAAGTTGAACAACGGAGAATACATGTCAACCGGTAATTGCAACAACCTGAGTTTGAATCTGACTTTGGCACGTAACTCTACGGATAACCCGATTTTCCCGCGTCGCGGTTCTGAATTCTCGGCTTCCGTACAGCTGACTCCTCCGTACTCATTGTTCAGTAACAAGGACTACTCGGTATACGGTAAAGATGATTATGATGAAGCGGCAAGTATGTTCAACTGGATTGAATACCACAAATGGAAATTCAAATCAAAGACCTATACCGCTCTTACAGGAGGTCAGAAATGTCCGGTTATCATGACACGTGCAGAGTTCGGTTTGCTGGGTCACTATAACAAGTACAAGAAATCACCTTTTGAAACATTCTATATGGGTGGTGACGGTATGACAGGCTATAGCACCAGCTACGCTTCCGAAACCATTGCACTGCGTGGTTACGAAAACGGTTCATTGACTCCTTATGGTAGTGAAGGCTATGCTTACGTACGTTTAGGTGCAGAATTAAGATACCCGTTGATGCTGGAAAATTCGACCAGTATCTATGCATTAGGCTTCATTGAAGGAGGTAACGCATGGACAGATGTAAGCAAATTCAATCCGTTCCAGTTGAAACGCTCGGCAGGTGTCGGTGTCCGTATCTTCCTGCCGATGATTGGTATGATGGGTATTGACTGGGCATACGGTTTCGACAAGATTAACGGATCCAGCCAGTATAGTGGAAGCCAGTTCCACTTTATCCTGGGACAAGAGTTTTAATAACTAAAAACAATGTGATTATGAAAAAGGCTATCCTATTATCTCTATTGTTTGTGGCTTGTGTATTCACAGCCAGCGCTCAAAAGTTCGCCTTGATTGATATGGAATATATCCTGAAGAATATTCCTGCATACGAACAGGCGAATACCCAACTGAATCAAGCTTCACAACAATATCAAAGTGAGGTGGAAGCAAAAGCAAAGAAGCGGAAGCACTTTATAAAGAATATCAGAAAGCCTCGGCTTCCCTGTCGGCCGCACAGAAAACGCAAAGAGAAGAAGCGATTGTAGCAAAAGAAAAGGAAGCAGCCGAACTGAGAAAGAAATATTTCGGTCCCGAAGGAGAAATGGCCAAAAAACAAGAGGCATTGATCGCACCAATTCAAGATAAAATCTATGAAGCGGTAAAACAGATTTCAGAGCAAAAAGGATATGCGGCAGTAGTGGACAGAGGCTCCGCCCAAAGCATTATTTTCGCATCTCCAAGCATTGATATCAGCAATGAAGTGCTCTCAAGATTAGGATATTCAAATTAATTTCCTACATTTGCAACCGATAATCCAAATTTGCAATAACTAATAAAAAATAGAACTATGTTGAAAAAAATTGCTTTACTACTTTTACTTATCGCTCCGATGAGTGTATTTGCTCAGAAATTCGGGCATATTAAATCCGCAGATGTACTTACTGTCATGCCGGAATTCACAAAGGCCCAGACCGACATCCAAGCCATGCAGAAACAATACGAGGATGAAATGAAACGTGCAACTGATGAACTGACCAAAAAATATACTGAATATCAACAGGAACAAGCCAACCTTCCCAAGAACATTCAGGAAAGACGCCAGAAAGAATTGCAGGAGTTACAGGAAAAAGGAATGCAGTTCCAACAAGATGCACAACAACAGTTGCAGAAATCATACGCTGATATGATGGAACCTATCTACAAGAAAATTGAAGACGCCATCAAAGCAGTAGGCCAAGAAGGTGGATATACTTATATCTTCGATTTGAACAGAACAGAAATTCCCTACGTAAATGAAGCGCAGTCTACAGATGTAACTGCTGCTGTCAAAGCTAAAGTAGGAATCAAATAATTAAGTTAAGGACCTTTACAGGCACGGATTACACAGATTTCACAGGTTTCAGAACCGTGAACATCCGTGTAATCCGTGCCTGTATTATATAGCTATACTGCCATGATCCCATCTATCCTCCCTTCAACCGGTCCCATCGGTGTATTCGACTCCGGCTACGGCGGTCTGACCATTCTGGACAAAATACGCGGACTGATGCCTGAGTATGATTATATCTATTTGGGAGACAGCGCACGCTGTCCGTACGGGCCGCGCTCTTTTGAAGTTGTTTACGAATTTACCCTGCAAGCCGTAAGCAAACTGTTTGAACTGGGATGTCCTTTGGTGATATTGGCATGCAACACAGCATCGGCAAAAGCCTTACGCACCATCCAGCAGATCAATCTTCCGGTAATAGACGCTACCCGCAGAGTACTCGGTGTCATCCGGCCTACAGCAGAAAGTATAGGAGAAATCACCCGAAGCCGGCACGTAGGTATACTGGCCACAGCCGGTACCATCAAATCCGAATCCTATCTTTTGGAAATACATAAGTTATCTCCCGACATTGTGGTAACAGGAGAAGCCTGTCCCATGTGGGTCTCCTTGGTAGAGAATAATGAATATCAATCGGAAGGAGCCGACTATTTCGTCAAACAACATATCAACCGGCTGCTGGATAAAGATCCGATGATTGACACCATTATATTGGGATGTACCCATTATCCGCTGCTACTGGATAAAATAAGGCAATTTACGCCTGAACCTATCCGCATCATTTCACAAGGGGAATATGTGGCCCGGAGCCTGCGAGACTATTTAAACCGCCATCCGGAAATGGACGCACGCTGCGATAAAGGAGGAAACTGCCGCTTCCTCACCACAGAAAGCGAAAACAAGTTTGAGGAATCCGCTTCCATCTTCTTGGGCCGGCAAGACATAAAGGTAAAAAGCATAGCATTGGAATAACTTTCTTCCGGTTTACCTGTTATATATACCATCCATAACGCTTAATTCATGAAGATATGTATACAAATAAAGTAAAGAAGATAGCTGCGGTACACGATCTGTCCGGTGCAGGGCGGGTATCCCTCACCGTCGTTATCCCTATCCTCTCATCCATGGGCTTTCAAGTCTGCCCTCTGCCCACAGCCGTATTGTCCAGCCACACCCAATACCCGCACTTCTCTTTTTTGGACCTCACGGACGAGATGCCCAAGATTATCAGTGAATGGAAACAACTTGGCGTACAATTCGATGCTATTTATACGGGCTACTTGGGATCTCCCCGCCAGATACAAATCGTATCCGGGTTCATTGATGATTTCCGCCAGTCCGACAGCCTGGTCATGATAGATCCCGTATTAGGAGACAACGGAAAGCTATATACCAATTTTGACGAACAAATGATTCTGGAAATGCGTCACCTCATCCGGAAAGCAGATGTCATCACGCCCAATATGACCGAACTGTTCTATTTGCTGGACAAACCCTATAAAGCGGAGAATACAGACGAAGAACTAAAAGCTTACCTGCATGAAATTTCGGAGCACGGCCCCGGTATCGTTATTATCACCAGCGTGCCCGTACAGGGAGATCCTCGCAAAACTTCCGTTTACGCCTATGACAGACAGGGAAACCGCTATTGGAAAGTAACGTGTCCCTACCTGCCCGCACACTATCCCGGCACAGGCGATACATTTACCAGTGTGATAACCGGCTCACTGATGCAAGGCGACAGTCTTCCTATCGCCTTGGACCGCGCCACACAGTTTATCCTTCAAGGCATCCGCGCCACTTTCGGCTATGAATATGATAATCGGGAAGGCATTTTGCTGGAGAAGGTGCTGCATAATCTGGATATGCCTATTCAGGTGAGCAGCTACGAATTGATTTGAGGACCCTGAAAGTAGAAGATCTGAAACACCCTGGAAAGAAGCTTCTACCAAGCCCTATTGCTCCGACGATTAAGGTCGTTTTCCCTTATAGCTAACCCTTATCATACAGTTAACTACTACAGACTCCGGCAGTGGACTGTACAGTCTACTGCAAGAGTTTATACAGTCCACTATATCAGACTGTACAAACCACCGCAAGAGACTATAGTACACAGCCATAAAAAAGAGCTTAACCATAAGGTAAAACAAGGTTAACCACAAAGAAGAAAAGACTTAACCAGATAAAGCCATAAGGCCAAAAGACGAAAAGAATAAAAACAAAGAAAGCAGCCAAGCCGTACCGTACAAACCGACAAACATCAGCCGTATCAACAATAATAAATAAATTACCTGCCCAGCAACCTGCGGCTGAGATAGCGCACGGGATACCACACGGAAAGAAAGCCCACCACCAGCACAGTGGCAAAGACTATAACAATATCCCATACATGGACACTGACGGGATAAGCATCCACCACAAAATTACCGCCGGAATTACCACCTCCCAGCGAAAGCAATCCGAATTCCTGCTGGATAAAGCAAAGGATCAGCCCCAGTATCACACCAACCACCGCACCTATCAGTGAAATCATACGCCCCTCGAACAGGAATATACGCGTGATCAGCTTGTCGCTGGCCCCCAAATTGCGCAATGTCACTACATCTGCCTTCTTATCTATAATCAGCATGGACAAGGAGCCTATTACATTAAAGCAAGCTATCATCAGGATAAAGGTAAGGAAAATATAAGATATCAGCTTCTCTATCTCCATAATGCGGAAAGTATCCGCTTGCTGCTCATACCGGTCCTGCACCCGGAAACCATCTCCCAATATTTTCTGTATCTTCGATTTTACACTCCCTACATCTGCATCCGGCTTCAATTTCAATTCTACCGAACTCACTTCTGTGTCATACTGGAACAACCTACGGGCAAATTGGAGGGAAGTCAAAATGTAAGAAGAGTCATACTTCTGTTGGTTCACCGCAAACACAAGGCCGCTGGAATATAAATCGGCAGAGTTAAAGCTGGAAGCTGGATTGGCCATATTGACTTTAGCTCCCCGTTTGGGAGCATAAATCTCTAGCGGATCGAGGAATTTGATACCCGTTCCCAAGATGGAAACCAATTCTATGCCGGGAATGGCATAATCCACCACTTCATCATGCAACACGAATTGCCCCCGGCCGAAAAGAATACTGTCAATAGCGGTCAGATCCTCGAAATTATCCTCAATTCCCTTGATCACCGCCATAGTCTGACGGCCCTTATACTGAACCATCGCATTCTCTTCCAAGGACTCAGAAAAAACAGCGATCTCCGGCATCCGGCGCAAAGCTTCTATACGCGCTTCCTGTCCGTCAAAGACCTTTCCGGTGACAGCCGTAATTTTCAGCTCCGGATCAAAAGCCGTAAAGAAAGTAGCCACCAGATCCTGGAAGCCGTTAAAAACAGACAAAGTACATACCAATGCCAATGTAGCCAAAGCCACTCCGCAGACGGAAATGGCTGAAATGACATTAATGGCATTGTGCGACTTCTTGAAAAGATAACGCTTCGCTATATAAAGGGAAAATTCACCGTCCGGTTCTACTTTTTCAACAATTCGTCTATACGTTCGGCATAATCCAATGAATCATCCACAAAGAATTTCAACTCGGGAATGATGCGCAACTGATGGCGTACCCGTGTTCCTAACTCATAACGGATGGATTTCATATTATCATTGATATTCTTTACTATTTCCTGGCTCCTCTCAGAAGGGAACACGCTGAGATAGACACGTGCAATACTCATATCGGGACTGATGCGGACAGCACTTACCGACACCAAAACACCATTCATGGACTTGGTCTGAAGCAGGAAAATCTCACTCAACTCCTTTTGGATCAAACGAGAAATCTTATTTTGTCTGGTCGTTTCCATAATTAATAATTATTCAGTTTGCTAATTTGTTAATATGCCATACGGTTCATAGCATAACCTATCGGCACATTATTCAACATTTTCTTATGATTGTCAGCCCGTCGCGCAAGGGAAGAATCACCTTTTCAACCCGTTTGTCGGCAGCTACCAAATCATTAAATTTCTTTATTCCAATAGTCTGAAGATCTGTATGATGCGGTTCCTCCAATACATGTCCGTCCCACAATGTGTTATCGGCAATGATGTATCCGCCGGGTGATAATTTCTCCAGTACCATTTCGTAATATTCAATATACTTCCGCTTATCACCGTCTACAAACGCCAAATCAAAGGTAATGTTCATGCCAGGCAGCAACTTCAGCGCATCACCTATATAAAATTTAATCTTGCCAGCGTAAGGCGAACCTTCCAGCCAGGGACGTGTAAAGTCCTCCTGCTCATCGTTTATCTCAAATGTGTGCAACGTGGCCCCCTCTTCCAACCCTTCGGCCAGGCAAAGTGCGGAGTAGCCACTGTAAGTCCCGATTTCCAGCACCTGACGGGGGCGTATCATTTGCACAAACATTTTCAGCATACGCCCCTGCAAGTGGCCGGAAGCCATACGGGGACGTAAAAGCTTGACGTGCGTATCGCGATAAAGTGCCTTCAGATAATCACTTTCTTCATCAATGTGCTGAAGGATATATTCGTCAATAGCGTCCGTTTCTTTCATTCCTATCTTCTATTATTATAGGTAACGGTTGCGGTTGGGCAGCACATAGTCCATAGCATACTTCAACACATCTCCCACTACATTGATTTCAAGGAAAGAAGTCTGAGTACCTTGCTTGCCGCTGCTCAGGTAAGCCACCATGTCGCTTTCACTCAAGACACCATCATCCAGCAATTTACGCAAAGCAGCGAAATAATATGCCTGTCCGTTAGCCTTTTCGGGCATATAGATAGCTTCCACCCCATATGACAAAGCCAGATGACGCATCGTTTTTTCTTTATAACAGATGGCCAATACAGGATATTTGCCACGGAAAGCAGCAATATTACGTGCGGTACGCCCGCTGAAACTGTCGGTAATAATGGCGCGGATATTCAGTTTGCTGGTAGCCTTTACTGCCTGTTTTGCCAGGAAAGCGGTTACATCATTGGAGTTTTCATCCAAAGGAATACGGATGTCATTCTCGGCCAGTTTATCTTTCTCGGCCTGCGCTGCAATCTTGGCCATCGTCTTCACGGCTTCCACCGGATACTTGCCGTATGCCGTTTCCCCACTCAGCATCAATGCATCCGTGCGGTAGTAAATAGCATTGGCAATATCGGTCACTTCAGCACGGGTAGGACGCGGATTATTAATCATGGTATGCAACATCTGGGTAGCAACAATCACCGGTTTCTTTGCCAGAATACATTTTTTGATCAACAGACGCTGAATGCCGGGAATTCGTTCCTGAGGAACCTCAATGCCCAAGTCACCACGAGCCACCATGACTCCGTCGGCCACTTCCAATATTTCATCAATATTGTCCACTCCTTCCTGATTTTCGATCTTGGCGATAATCTTAATGTCGCTGCCGTATGCATCCAGTATCTGACGGATATCCAGCACATCCTGCTTATTACGAACAAACGAATGTGCTATGAAATCAATGTCCTTTTCAATAGCATACAGTATATTGTTACGGTCCTTTTCTGTCAAAGAAGGAAGATTGATGCGCACACCCGGTACATTTACACTCTTACGGTTACCCAAAGTAGCTTCATTCTGCACCTCACACAACAAATACTCGTCTGTCTTCTCAATCACACGCAGCTCCAGATCACCATCATCAATCAGAATATCGCCATCCACCTGGAGATCATGCACAAAACCGGGATAAGATACAGCAATACATTCACGGGTCGTTTCTTGTGCAGGATTGCCTACAATCTTCACTTTGTCACCAATCTGATAAGGAATAGGCTCGCCGCCCGCAATAGCAGTAGTACGCACTTCGGGCCCTTTTGTGTCCATCAATATGGCAATACGGTTGGAAACCTCACGTACATTGGTTATCAATTTTTCAAAACCTTCACGCGAAGCGTGAGCCGTATTCATACGGACCACATTCATACCGGCCTTGAAAAGATCTCTTATAAACTCTACCTCGCAACGCTGATCTGAGATGGACGCTACGATTTTTGTTTGTTTCAACATCATAATCTTATCACCTTATATTATACCTAAACGTTTTATTTTCTCATTAACAAAGCCTCAATCGCCAAACGATATGAATGAAGCCCGAACCCACAAATCACTCCCGCACAAGCACAGGAAATCATCGACTTATGGCGAAACTCCTCACGGGTATGTACATTCGAGATGTGCACCTCAACCACGGGAGCTGTCACGGCGCGGATAGCATCCTGCAAAGCAATGGAAGTATGCGTATAAGCCCCTGCATTCAACACGATGCCGTCATAATCAAAACCCACTTCGTGTATTTTGTTGATCATCTCACCTTCCACATTCGACTGATAATACGCTATTTCAATGTCCGGATAAGTACGGCGCAATTCCACCAGATAGTCTTCAAATGAAACAGCGCCATAAATGGAAGGTTCCCGTTTGCCTAATAAATTGATATTAGGTCCATTAATAATTTGTATTTTCATATTTATACTATATCTGAACTTTTTCTACCTTTGCAGGGAATTTGGGTACAAAGGTAGAAAAAGAAATGAAAAGAACCGAGAAAACAGACAAGATATTGGTGAAATACAAACAATATTTAAAGTTGGAGAAATCGTTATCTGACAATACGGTAGATGCTTATCTTACTGACCTGGACAAGTTACTGGCTTATCTTACATTAGAAAACATCAACATTCTGGATGTCCGGCTTGAAAATCTGGAAGATTTCTCGGCCGGATTACATGATATCGGCATCCACCCCCGTTCGCAGGCACGTATCTTGTCGGGCATCCGCTCTTTCTACCGTTTCCTCATTATGGAAGATTACCTGAAAGCCGACCCGACAGAATTGCTGGAATCCCCCCAGACAGGTTTCAAACTGCCCGAAGTAATGACTGTAGAAGAGATAGACCTGCTGATAGGAAGCATAGACCGCAGCACCAAAGAGGGACAGCGCAACAGGGCCATACTGGAAACGCTTTACAGTTGCGGGCTCCGCGTTTCCGAACTCTGCAACCTGAAATTATCCGAACTTTATTTTGAAGAAGGCTTCATCAAAGTGGAAGGAAAAGGAAGCAAACAGCGGCTGGTTCCTATTTCACCGCGCGCCATCAAGGAAATCAGGCTCTACTTCACCGACCGTAACCTGATGAAAATAAAGCCGGGATTTGAAGACTTTGTCTTTATCAGCAATTTCGGGAAGAACATCTCCCGCATCATGGTTTTCCATATCATCAAAGAACTGGCAGCCCGGATAGGTCTGAAAAAAAAAATCAGTCCTCACACTTTCCGCCATTCTTTGCAACACATTTGCTGGAAGGAGGCGCCAACTTGCGTGCCATACAGTGTATGCTGGGACATGAAAGTATCGGGACAACAGAAATTTATACACATATAGACCGTAATATGCTACGCAGTGAAATCATAGAACATCACCCCCGTAACATCAAATTCAGAGAAAAAGATAATAAAGGTTCTATATTCTAAAATATTTTAAGATAAATTGAAAAAAAAGCAGGCTAAGAAGCTAGCATATAATAGAGTTTTTCCTATCTTTGTCCCCAAAGAGACGCACAAAAACGTACTATAGCGAATTTTACATTACAAACGTTAAATTAATAAGTAACTATGATTAAAAAGTTGTATTTGCCCTTAGTGGCTTTATTGGTCCTTGCCTTATCATCATGCGGCAAGATGGGAGAATTGTCTTCTGACTATTTCACAACTAACCCTGAAGTGCTTGAAGCAATCGGTGGTAAAGTGCCTGTGACAATTAATGGTAAATTCCCCGAAAAGTATTTCAAGAAGAACGCAACTGTTGAAGTTACCCCGTTCTGAGATGGAAAGGCGGCGAAGCTAAAGGCCAGCCCGCTGTATTCCAAGGAGAAAAAGTAGAAGGAAACAATCAGACTATCGCTTACAAGGCAGGTGGCAGCTACACGATGAAAGCTTCTTTCGACTACGTTCCCGAAATGGCAAACTCTGAACTTTATCTTGATTTCAAGATTACAAAAGGAAAGAAATCATACACTATTCCTTCTGTGAAAATCGCTGATGGCGTTATCGCGACTTCTGAACTGCCTACTGCTGCCAGCTCCAACGCATCATACGCTAACGATGCTTTCCAACGCATTATTAAAGATGCTCAGACTGCCAACATCATGTTCTTGATCCAGCAAGCCAACTTGCGCAACAGCGAATTGAATTCTGACGATATCAAAGAATTCCATAAGAAAGTGGCTGAAATTAATGCCGACACAAAGAACTACAAACTGAACAACATCGAAATTTCTGCATACGCTTCACCTGATGGTGGTGTGGAACTGAACACCGGTTTGGCTGAAAACCGTGAAGCAAACACAGAAAAATATATGGAACGCCAGTTGAAGAAGGGCAAGATTGATACTAACCTGGATGCAAAATACACTGCACAAGACTGGGAAGGCTTCCAAGAACTGGTATCTAAATCAAACTTGCAGGATAAAGATTTGATCTTACGTGTTCTTTCTATGTACAATGATCCTGAACAAAGAGAAGCTGAAATCAAGAATATCTCTTCTGTATACAAAACTTTGGCTGACGAAATCCTGCCTCAGTTGCGTCGTGCCCGTTTAACTGCCAACTATGACATCATCGGTCGTAGCGATGACGAAATCAACGAAGCATTCAACTCTGATCCTAAAGTATTGAGTGTAGAAGAATTATTGTACGCTGCTACACTGACTAACGACAACGCTCGCAAAGAAGCTATCTTCACCAAGACAACTCAACTTTATCCGAACGATTTCCGTGCTTATAATAACTTGGGTGAATTGGCATTCGCTGCCGGTGATGCTGCTAAAGCAGAAAGCTACTTCAAACAAGCTGCTTCTAAGAACGCTAACGCTCCTGAAGTAAACGCTAACCTTGGTCTTTGCGAATTGGTTAAGGGCAATGTTGCAGCTGCCGAAACTTACTTAGGCAAAGCTACAGGTGCTAACGCTGCCGGCGAAGCTTTGGGTAACTTATATATCAAACAAGGCCAGTATGACAGAGCTGTCAACTCATTCGGTGACGCTAAGACTAACAGTGCCGCTCAAGCTCAGATTTTGGCTAAAGACTATAACAAAGCAAAAGCTACTTTGTCTGCAATCAAGAATCCGGATGCAATGACTGACTACTTGATGGCTATCGTTGGTGCTCGCACAAACAATGCTTCATTGGTAAGCAGCAGCATCAAGAGCGCAATCGCAAAAGATCCTTCAATGGCTGAAAAGCTGCTAACGATCGCGAGTTCGCTAAATACGCTGATGCTATCAAATAATATAACTAGATATCATCTTGTCTAGTTTTTTAGATGATTATGACTGAAACCGGAGGCTTCGTGATGAAGCTTCCGGTCTTTTTATGTAAAATAACCTTCATTTATACCTGCCTTTAGCCACAAAATGCGTATTTTCGCAAAAAATATCTTGAAATGAAAAAATTACTATTCTTTCTTTTCACTCTTGTTGTGCTGGCAAGCGGCTGCGGCAAGAAAAATACATTCACCTTGGAAGGAAGCATTAAAGGACTTCCTTCAGACACTATATTAGTATTTTATCAAGAACCCGATTACAAGCTGGATACCATACTCCTCTCAAAAGGTAAATTCACTTACACCATTACCCCTGACACATTTACTATCTTCTCATTACTATTGGGAGAAAAACAAATCTTACCGATATATGCTGATAAAGGAGAAAGTGTTACCCTAAACGGAATGGCCGGAAAGATAGAGGTTAAAGGAAAGGGAGAAAACGCACAACTGGCAAAACATATCCAGTACCTTAGCACCTTAGAAAATAACAAGGCAGCTGTTATGACTGCTGTGGATTCGTTGATTAAAACCAACCCAAGCTCGTACAGCAATATCTATCTGATAGACAAATATTACGTACAGGACTCGCTTCCTGATTACAACCACATAGATCAGCTGATAAAAGGACTAAGCGGTATTATAAAAGACACACCTTATATTATAGAACTCCAGAATAAATTAAGTGAGAAAAAAGAACTGACAGAACATCGCTACGTTTCCAACATCTCGTGCACGGATAAAAAAGGAAAGACCGTCAACTGGAACAGTGTAAAAGGGAAATATGTCCTTTTGGATTTTGGGCAAGCTGGAACAAAGAAAGCATTGCCACACAAGATTCTTTAGTATCCGTACAAAAGGCATTGAAAAAAGACAAGTTTGTTATTATCAGCCTCTCCCTTGATCTGGATAAAAAGGAATGGATGGAGAAAATCATTCAAAGAGATACCACGCAATGGAAACAAGTTTGCGATTTCAAAGGCTGGAACAATTCCATTGTCAAGCAACAAGGCATAACCCGGATTCCTGCCAATATACTGATAGGTCCTGACAAGCGGGTCATCACACAAGATATACGGGGCAAAGAACTGATAGACAAAGTGAGACAGCTGACAGAACAAGATAAAGAGAAAGAAAAAGCCGCCAAAGAGGCAGAACGTGCTCGAAAGAGACAAAATAAAAAATAAAAGAATGCTGGTAAAAGTCTATGGAGCAGCCGTTCAAGGTATCGACGCTACCATTGTAACTATTGAAGTAAATAGTTCACGAGGTATAAAATTCTTCCTTGTCGGTCTGCCGGACTCGGCCGTGAAAGAAAGTCATGAACGTATTATTTCCGCCTTACAGGTAAACGGATATAAATTCCCCACTTGTCAAATTGTAGTGAATATGGCCCCTGCCGACATACGCAAGGAGGGGTCTGCATACGACCTTCCGCTAGCAATCGGAATATTGGCCGCTACCCAAATCGTATCGGAAGAAAAACTTTCACGTTATCTTATTATCGGAGAACTTAGCCTGGATGGAAGCCTTCAACCAGTCAAAGGAGCCCTCTCCATAGCTATCAGTGCCCGCGAGCAAGGTTTTGAAGGCTTCATACTTCCCAAACAAAATGCGCGGGAAGCTGCTGTAGTAAACAACCTGAAAGTATATGGCGTAGAAAATATCAAAGAGGTCATCGAATTTTTCAATAATGAACGCAATCTGGAGCCTAGCATCGTCAATACACGGGAGGAATTCTATGAACACCAAAGTAGCTTTCCATACGATTTTGCTGATGTGAAAGGACAAGAAAGTGTAAAACGCGCATTGGAAGTAGCCGCGTCCGGAGGACACAACCTGATTATGATCGGTTCACCCGGAAGTGGGAAGTCCATGATGGCAAAGTGTATGCCAAGCATTCTCCCTCCCCTTTCATTGGGTGAAAGTCTGGAAACGACTAAAATACATTCAGTAGCAGGAAAATTAGGAAAAGACAGTTCACTGATTGCCATCCGGCCTTTCCGTAGTCCCCATCATACAATTTCGCAAGTAACATAAATATACGATTTGGTGGTGAATATTTTTTTTTCTATATTTGTATCCGTAACCAATAATATATTCTTTCACTATGAAATGTATATTACTAGTCAGAGTTTCTACAGAAGCCCAATCCTATGAAGAACAGGAAAATGAGCTATATGACTTGGCTCATTTCTATGGGTATAAAGATAAGAACATTTCTTCAATAGCTACTAAAGAAAGTGCTATAAAATTGGATGAGGAGGAAAGATTTGGTCTCAACCGTATGAAAGAGCTGCTTGAAACAGGTGAATATGACTGTGTATTCGCTTGGGAAATCTCACGTATAGCCAGAAGAAAAAAAATATTATTCAGTATCCTTGAATATCTTACTACCAAGGGAATCCAACTAATCATCAAAGAGCCTAGAATTAGACTACTCAAAGATGACAGGACTATTGATGAAGGTGCCGAAACAATCTTCACCCTATATGCCCAACTTGCAGAATCTGAAATGAGGAATAAGATTGCCCGTTTTTCCAGAGCTAAAAAAGAAGGCTATAATAAAGGTAAATATATGGGTGGAAAAATAAAACTAGGTTATAAAGTTTCCGAAGATGGTTATTGGGAAATTGATGAAGAGGATTCCAAATTGGTCCGCCTTATCTTTGACATGTATATTTCCGGCGAATACAGCTTGGCAGAATTAGGAAAAGAATTAAAGTCCAGAGGTTATTTTAAAAACCTATCTATTACCAATGTAAAAGCAGAAATGTATGGTTTACTAAAGAATCCGATTTATCGTGGCATAAGGACTAGTAACAATATCTACCCTCAGATTATAGATGATGATACATGGGAGAAATGCCGTAAGAAAAGAGAAGAAAATAGAACTCGCCCCAAAGCAAAAACGCCTCACCTATTGACACCTTTAATCCGTTGTTCTTGTGGTGCGTCATATTCAGTTAATCTCATGGATGCAACATATTCATGTAGGGTAAAACATAATGCCGTAGAAAAAGGATTATCCCATTCTCCAGACATCAATATTAATATGATTGAGTCATTGGCATGGTATGTAGCTTTACAGGAATTACATGAGGATATGATCAATAAACGGAATAATGCCAAAGAAAACTATGAGAAAGAAATACAGGTTTACAATCAGAAGATAGCCCATTCACGTGAAGTATTGGAATCGACCATGCAGAGACGTTCCGATCTTGACGAGAATTATTTTGTCCATGGCCGCTTCACAAAAGAGAAATATGAAGAACTGGCCCAAAAGCAAAATGATATAATAAAGGTAGAGCAAGGTAATATAAGAAAGTATGAAGCTGCAATATTAAACATGGAGAAACAGATTCAAGCGGACATTACCTTTGATGATATGATTGATTCTCTCAATCAGTCCTATGAAACCTTGAAAAATGGGACAGATATAGAAACCATGAGAAAAATCACCCACAGATACATTACGGATATTTATATCGAACCGTGGGAAGGTAAGGCAACATCCTTTTGGAAAAAGGTGACGATCAAAACTATCCATGATACTGACAAGAAAAAAAAGATAGAACAATTCAAAGAGCAGGGACTGGATGGCATTATTTTTACTCTCAAGGATATGTTCTATGTTAATACCCTCCACAAGAAAGCATATTGGAATGAAGATATGATGAACTGTGTACCAATGGTTTATATAGAAAGAATAACCAGAAAAAGAGGAAAAAGGACGAAAAAAAAGAAAATGGGAATAAGAGAATGCAGAAAATCATAACGTTTCTTCAATTTTAACTAGAGATTATTAATTATACAATTGGTTTAGAATTATTCTTTCTCTTTGTATAAACTAATTTTTCATATAAAAAACAGAACTGCATGAGTTATATGATTAACCTTACTAACATTATAGGAGAGTTTCCTGCATGGAATTTATCAACTGAGACAAGAAAAAATAAATATTTGGAATTTGAAGCTCCGAAGAGAAAATTCCAAAGAGAGCTGAATATTCTCAATTATACCAAATGTTCTGTTCGTGACTTATCTTTTTTCGCTAAATATCCTTTATTGAAAAAAATAATATCGTTTTTACAGGATAATGTTGAGACTCAAAACATGGACATTGCCTTGTTTTTAGAAATTGCTATCCTTTTAGCCTATCATGTTAAATTATCTGCAAAATCAGTAGCAAATTCAATCAACTATTTTTTGAAATGTCGCAATGAATTAACAAATAGCACTCATAAGATCTCACTTGCAGGATTAGAAATACTTGATGAGATAACAGCACTGATAAGAGAGTGTGAATTAGGGCTAATCGATAAATCATCCAGTTTGCTAAAAAAGAAGTTGTTTAAAGATGAGGATTCAATCAATTTTGGAGAGGAAAGATTATATCCCAATGATTGTATTTTCGGATATTTACTACAGGAACACATCTCAGGTTATCTTCTCTGTTTGGTTACAGAGCCATTCGTTGAATTGTTTTATACCAATACTTCTTCAGTTAATCCCTGCTTTACGTTATTTAATGCTTTATGTTTCAAAGGCGAAATCAAAAGTTTCATTACAAAGGATGAAAATTTGTCCTATAGTGCTATAATAAAACAAAAAGATAATCCATTAGCGACATGTCTGGCTGTCACCTTAGATAAAATCACCTCATCTAATAGAATAAGCAGCCAATGGATTCTGGACAATATATCTCAAAACTATATAACTACTTTTCGTAAGCTTTGGTGGCTAAGTTCTATTTATGCAAAATATCATTCCAAATATTCTAATGAACTTAACAACAACAGAAACTTATTTGCCCAAGTAGAAAAGATTATTAAACTCGTAGAATTGGAAAGTGGCAAAAAACTAGTGATGCCCGATAATTATCCTATATCTAATGTCTTTCCAGAAACTATGGAAATGAAGAAAGAATCACCAGACGGAAAAAAAGGAGTAACTGAATTAGGTGTCTATTATTCTCAAAGAGAGAAGGACATAAACAGCCTTACTCAACAAAGCAATAATGACAAGGATAGGGAAAATTCCTTTTTTATATTGCCCGATGATTATTTTGAACAGCTTTCTGACAGTTGTGAGCGTATCTGTATAGATGACATCAAAGAAATTATAAAAAAGCAAGGAGTACAGAAATTCTATGAATTTATTGATTATATAGCAGAACAAGAATATATAGAAAACGATATCCAAACCAAAAAAAGTTTCGCCTACCGTTTGACTGGAAGACATAAACCTGATAATCTTTTGAAAAAAATAGAATGGAATACGGATAAGGATTCTGGCAGCTATAGACTTTACTATATCGTAAAGCAATTCTATTGGGGCAACGGAAGAAAAGGGATAAGAAAAGGAAACAATGTTCCAACTGGTAAATACCACCGAATAAAACTTTTTTTCATCTGTGATAAATATACTGGTGATCCTTCCACATACGCCAACAAAGCCCCCCAGGATTTTAAAACAAAACTGGAGGAATTCTTCACTAAAGAAATCAATAATAACAACCCCGTTCCGCAAGGGCTTCCTTCCCCAAAACCTTTATAATTTTGTATATTTAAGCTATTCTTGTTGGAAGAATAGCTTTTTTTGTTCCATTTTTGCTCCACCTTTGCCCTATTTGTCCCATTTTTAGTTCCCACGACTCATATTTTTCATCTTCATATTCTGCTTTGAACCAATTGTTTACCTTTTAGTTTTCTTCATTTTTTCATACAACACACTAATACAGAAGCTTTTATAGACAAATCAGTAACTTTGCGATACCAAAAAGCAATGAAGTATGAAACAAAGTATAGACAACGTAGAAATGCTGCGACTGATGGAGAAGAAGCAAAAACTCCTTCTTAAAATAAGAGCAGCCCTCGCATTAGATCGTATGGATCTAGTGAAGGAGTTGTCGTATGAGTTTCAGGTTGTACTAGAGAAAGAACATAACCTTAAACAGTTTAATTTTTTAAAATTATGAGTACAGAAAACTTATGTTCTGTAACAGAACAAGCAACCGTCCAAGCGATGGTAGAGAGTATTAACAATGGTATGACACCTCAGGGAAGTACTACGCCTGATAGTAACTGTAGCGCAAAAGAGAAGGAACAGTCAGCACAACTGCTTGCAAATAGTGTGCAAATAGATGGGGAAGCCCTCAAAGCTAAACTATTAATAAAATTAAGTAATGGTGAGAAGGTAGGAGTTTTTGATTTCCATAGAGCCGGTGGAAAATTTGCATATCTTGATAAAAACCGGTTAATCGACATGAAACATGTGGAATTTCTGTTTGGCTCCTTCAAGCGTGTCGGTATGCTAAATGACATTAAGGTTGTAGCAGCCCGAAAACTGATAGAAAAAGGTCATATTCTTAAAGATCGCGCAGGCAATATTCTTACATTAGCCACTCCTAATATAGATATGTATTATTGCATTCTTGACGGGCAGCACAAAGTGGATGCTCTTGCTCTTTGGCTAGCTAGTGAAGAAACCAGAAACATTCCGTTGGATGCACGAATGGAACTGGTGAATATTCCTAAAGATGTTCCTATAGGAGCATTTATTGGAGAATATAATCTTGCCTGTAAGAAATGGAATCATCGTGATACCGAAACACTTCTGGTACAGACCTTTGAAAAAGAGGGCAGGACTGTTCTTTCCAGTATAGAAAAATGCGTGAATGAGGATAAGATGACCCAGCGTGCCGCGTGGAAAATTTACAAGATGATTGACGGCTATAGAAAACAGAAATTTGAGGATGCGCTGTTTTACAATAAACTGTCTGATGAACTTAGAGGTACGGATGCTGAAATAGAGCGTGGAGACAGAATACGCAGAGCCATCCAGGTAGCATGTAGAAATGAAGTACGGATGAAGAGGAACAGTGCCATCATTGATGCTGTCATTGCAGCCTATAATGCCGTTTCTGATGTACAGAAAGCTGAAACGATGGATCAACTGATGCTTTTTATCACTTCTTTGTCCAAACAGACACTACTTGCCGCCATAAAAGCCGATTCTGTAAGCCAAAAAACAGAAGTAATAACCCAAGCATGGAAAAATTTCCAGAAGGAAATCAAAAAGGATGGCAAAAAGGAAGAGTACGAGGCTTTGGCTTTAAATGCGGAAGAGGAGTACGACAGGATGGTTTCCAGTGTAGCCTCACCCAAAAAATCATCCAATCTTGACAAAATCAAAAAAATTCTTTCATAAAACAACTTCCCCCATCTTCGTGGTGGGGGATCAACTATAATTTTAAATGATGAAAAATCAGGACAAAGAGTGTAATGGTGCATTATATTCAGGCGATGGAAAGGTATTTCTAAAGCTATTGAATCAAGAGTGCTGTTATTATGCTGTCGAAAACGGAACAGAGAGTATTTCGGATAATGCTTTTGCTACCCTCTCTTTTTCCAATAAGACCGAATTCTTGGATTTACCTGACTCGGTTACTAAATTAGGTTCAGGAGCTTTTCAAAGGATGGCTCTAAACTCAATAGCCATTCCTCCAAAGGTAACAGAAATACCGGAAAAGTTATTGTTCGGCTGTACCAATCTTGAACATGTACACCTGCCGGAAGGAGTGGAATGCATAAATCGGGAAGCGTTTTGGAAGTGCCCAAACCTAACCCGTATCACATTACCACATAGCTTGAAGGAAATCATAGGAAATCCTTTTGCCTATTCCGGTATAAGGGAAATTGACAACCTGTCTGAATATTTCAAAATCCAGGATGAATGTCTATATACGGCTGACGGTACACTGATTTTTAATTTTTCTAACAAACGGGAATTTGATGTGCCGTTCTGGGTTATGGAAATAGGCGGGAGTGCTTTTGAGGGGAATGTGTATATGGAGAAAATCAGTTTCCCCAGGTTAATTAAAATTGCCCCCAGAGCCTTCGCAAATTGTACTTCATTGACTACAATTTCTGTTCCCCAAAAGACAAAACATCGCTTTAACGTAGGAAAAAACAATTATAAACTGATAAAAGAACGTGATGATGAAAACATTAGATCAACTTAGGAGTGATGGATATATTCTCTGTCTCCCTCAAAGGACCAAACTTGATACCGGAATCATCAACAAACTACAATGCCGGTTGAAGTGCCCTTTAGAGAGTAAGATAATACTTCATGTGGTATCTGCTTACGATTATCTGGTACGTGGTATTTCCATAGTCGATGATAACGGAGAACTTGTTACTTCCCTTGATGAGGTTCTGGAAAAGAAACTGGTTATTGCCGGGAAGGATCTTAACCTTTGGTATGCTTTACAACAATCTGCAATCAGGGATGAGGAGATTGGCATTGAAATGGTCTCCTATAGGTGCTTGAAATTCTGATATTGGTTAGCAAGCATAGGTGCCGGCTTGCTTGCTCATAATTGAACTTTCTAAAAACTTTTGGATAATGAGAAAACAAAAAATTCCCATTACAGCCCTTTCTATGCCTGAAAACATCCCGGGTATAGAGTATAAATGGCTTAGAAACAGGTGGATGTTGAGTTTTAATAATAAAATAACAATGAAAAAAATATGAGTAATAATACAAAAATCTCGTGGACTAGCATTTCTTGGAATATAATGACAGGTTGTACTCCGATAAGTGACGGATGTAATGATTGTTATGCGAAAGCTATGGTTAAACGACTACAAGCTATGGGACAAGCGAAGTATCAGAACGGTTTTACTCCGACCATACATCCCGAGTGTATGAACGAACCCTTTTGGTGGAAAGGCAACAAGCTTGTGTTCGTGGCAAGTATGGGTGATTTCTTCCATATAGAAATCCCGTTTGATTTCATTGACAAAGTAATGGAAGTTATCAACCAGTGCCCACAGCATACATTTCAGATTCTGACAAAACGGGCAGATAGAATGTATAAATATTTTTCAGTTCATACCATTCCTGAAAATGTCTGGCTCGGTGTTACTGTTGAGAATCAGAAGGTGAAAGATCGCATTGATTACCTGAAGAAACTGGATGCTCCGGTACGGTTCCTCAGTTGCGAGCCTTTGTTGGAAGACCTGGGAGCACTTGACTTGTCTGATATTGATTGGGTTATCGTTGGCGGTGAATCTGGTAATAGAGCCAGAAAGATGGAAAAGGACTGGATTTTGAATATTAAATCCCAATGTGACGTTTCCACAGGTACAGCTTTCTTTTTCAAGCAGTGGGGTACTTGGAGTGCTGACGGAGTGAAACGTAGTGCTAAAGAAAACGGGTGTCTTTTGGACGAAAAAGAATACCACGCTTATCCGACTCCAAGAAAGATAAAACCTTGACAATAAACAGTGGGGAAGCCTAAATATACAAATAACAAGGCTTCTCCACAAATAATCAAATTTAGGAATTTCAGAGCCATAATCCGCCCCAAATCGCTAAAACGCTCCTCTGTAACCTTATGAACCTTATTCCTGAAAATGATTTTAAAATTGAATAGCATATCCATTGAAGGTTCAGAATCTTCATTGGGTCGTCAGGAAAATACTGCTCCTGATGTTATCATCCAAAAAGTAAGTATAACTCCGGAAAAATTCAAAGATGATGTCGAAGCACTGGTAAAGTATATCGGTGAGGAACATTTCGTTTCCGGTCTCAACATTGAAGTTACATTGAGTGAACTTCTTGCTGTAATTCCAAGAAAGCGTAGAAGATGCGAAGCGTATAACTCTTTGGTGAAATACCTGAGAGAAGAGAGAAACATAATATTAACCATAAAAAGCAATAAGAAGAATGTCAAAGATTTATAAGAAACAACCGCTTGATATAGTAGTCAGTGGTATAACGCTAAGATACAGCATGAAATATAACATTTGGGTAAATTGGGCTGGAACTCGTGCTTATCGGAAATATAATGATTCGTCCTGGAATCGTTTTTTACAGATCCATACTGATATAAACGGTTCAAAATTCCTGAATGTCAAACCCAAAACCGTTCAATTGGATGAAGCTGTTGCCGATGCTTATAACCCCATGCCTGATGACGGAAAGAAATATAAGTTGGTACATAATGACGGGAACTTGGGGAACTGTCAGGCCAATAACCTTGAATGGAAAGAGGTCAGGAAGTATGACCCATTAGCTACCAGACGTAAGATTGGTAATGGTCTGACTGTAACCGTTGAGGGGAAAATATTCGATAAAGGCAAAGAACTGCCGATTGAGAAGGAGACAGGTGATAGAGATACAGATCGAATGGTGGCTATAAGTCCTAAAGTAAGGTATCGCAGGAAAAACAACCGATGGGGAAACTATGATGATAAAAGTGCGGATATTGATGACCTGATGGCTAAAGCTGAATTTGTGGACGGAGATAAATCTACAATGCAAAGACCGAGAGTGCTTCATAAGAACATGAACTATCTTGATTACCATGCAGATAATCTTGAATGGGTGGAAGAAAGCAGCCCTGAATATCAAGAGTATATAAAAAGGAAGAAGGAGGATATAGATAAGCTGACCAAAGAACTAAACTGGAATAATCCCAATTTCAAGTTACCTGACAATCAATAAATGAATAATCAGGGTTGGTCGGAGACAAGAGTATGGAACGTAGTGGAATGTAATACATAACTCTTCCGAAGGAAGGGATGGTGAAGTGGAATAAAAAAGTGTACAAAAGATGTACAAAAGCTTAAAGAGTAAGCATTTATGTAGATAAATTATTCCACCCCTTCGGGTTATGTACCATACTTATACTTCGTATAGCCTTCTGTCTCTGACTAACCCACTAATCAAAACCTATAGGATAATGAAGAAAATACAAATAAGCGTTCCATCCGGTATCAAGTATTTGTCAGATTGGGATAAACTTTGGGAATTATTACCCAACGACAGGGCTTTCATCCTCAATAAACGGATCTGTGGTTGTGGTGCTACAGAAATGTATATCCGTTCCGACAAGAAAGTAATTTTAGCCGGTCCAAGGAAACATCTACTTTATAACAAGTATTCCCAACATCTTTCCGACAGCCTTCATCTTTACCGTTTTCAGGGAGACAAAAAGAAGTATTTTGAAAGCAAGACAGGCAGTGAAAAAGAGATCCTGACTTTTAACTCCGAACTTCAGGAATATATCAAACATGGAGGGAAGAAGATTCTGACTACCTATGACTCGCTTGGGAAAATCATGGAAGTATTGGTTGGCTTAGGGGAGAATCTGAGTGAATGGATCGTCGTGGTTGATGAGTTTCAGGTTATTTTCTATGACTGCCATTTCAAACCGACTACAGAGTATGAATTGTCGGAAGTACTACAGAAGTTCACCCAAGTAATCTATCTTTCAGCCACTCCTTTTCTTGAATCTTATCTGGATATGACGGTACAATTCAAGTCTCTACCCATCTATGAATTACTTTGGCCGGAGAGTATGACAAAGTTACCCGATGTAGAGGTAATAAAGTCCAGAAAACCAGTATTGGAACTATGTAAGGAATTGATAGAGAAATATCGTTCAGGAAATGGCAGGAGTACGATGGTAAACGGTGAAGAGTTTATAGCGAAGGAAGCCGTTTTCTATATCAATTCTGTTTCAGAGATTATAAAGATTATCAAGAGGTCTGGATTGAGACCGGAAGAGACCACTATCATCTGTTCTTCCAAGAGTGACAATATAAAGAAACTGGATGAATTATCAAGACAGACCGGAATGAAGTTCAGGATAGAAGAGATTCCGGGCAAGGGAGAGCCACATAAGATGTTCACCTTCTGCACATCGACTGTCTATGTGGGAGCCGATTTCTATTCCACCAATGCCTATTCCTATATATTTGCCAATCCCAAAGTAAGCAGCATGACGATAGATGTCTCTGTGGATCTTCAACAGATTATAGGAAGGCAGAGGCTGGAAGAGAACCCTTTCCGTAATTCTGCCACCTTATATTATAATACACGGGAAGCAAAAGTGACGAAAGAGGCTTTGGAGAAATCAATCAAGGAAAAGAACGACAGCACCAACCGACAAATAGAAAACTACGAAGCTGCTCCACATAAAAATGATCAGCTTCAAATTATGGAGAATACAATCAGACAGCAAGGGCATAAGGAGCATTATTGTTGTATCGTGAAGGATAAGGATAATAACGTAAGGATAGTTAAAAATGAAATCCTTGAAATAGCGGAACGGAGAGCCTGGGAAGTTTCAGATCAGATTTATCGGAGTGACTTTTCCATGTACAGGGCTTTAAGTTCCGGTGTAAATGTTATCAGAGCAACAGACAGTGACAATCCTGAGATACAGAAATTATTCAGCGAGTGGAACAAGGACTGTCAATTCTCCAGAAAAGCAAAGATGTATTGTGAACTCCATGATACTATTCCTGATTTGTTGGATGAATGTACCTTTATAGAGAAGAAATTCAAGACCTATTATGATGCTCTCGGAAAGGAAGGTTTTAAAGCATTGCATTGGAGAGAGGACTATATCAGACAAGCCATTGAACCTGCTCCTTTTGATAAACTTCCTAAAGATAAAATAGCGGAGGAACTGATAAAAGTGCTGAGGGTTGGAAAGGACTATACGAAAGCGGAGGTCAAGGAATTACTTCAAAACATATATTCCAAACTCGATATTCCCGGTAATCCAAGTGCTTCTGATATTTCCGATTACTTGACTTGTGAGGATAGGACCAACCGAATGGAAGGTAAAAAGGTCGCTGTGTTTAGAATAGCCTCCCATATCCGAAAAAAAATATCATTGTTCGGCAGGATTACAGACATCAATCACCCTGAAGAATATGATATAGACAAGGTACTGGATATAATCAAGACCGACAACTATTATCATGTAGCCGGGAAAGTTGATGCGGTAAGGAAAGCCAAGACCAAGGAAGAAAAAGAGAAAGCCAAGATGAAACTTCCGGCTGTAACATGGAACGGAACTTTCAAGACGAAGAACAGAAGCGATTTGATTCACTATTCTTCATTCACCGCTCTGGATTTCGACCATATTCAGCCGGAGAAGATGGATGAGTTCGGAAAATGGTTACAAGGATTTCCATGTATCTATGCCTATTATGTCACTCCGAGCGGTAAGGGTTATAAAGCGATTATTCTTCATGATAATTATGAACCGCTTTATCATTATGACCTGTATAATCAACTTTTGGAACTCTTTGATTGCCCTGAGAAAGATAAGAGTACAACGGATTTGGCCAGAGGTAATTTTCTGAGTTATGATCCGAACCTATGGAAAAATCCGAAACCTCAACCTTTCCACTTCATTCCATCTACCCCTAAGCCTATTATACTTGATACTGTAACAGAAACCATTATAAGGGATGAAACAGGAACTGAAATAATGACGGAGGATGATTCTTATGTAGCCAATTTCCTAAACACTCTGAGCAGACAAGTTGTTTCAGATGACAGTATAATCCGTATCCTTGGGAAAATCTGGACTGGAAAATCAATAGCCAACGGGAGGAATAATACTACGATGTCTTATGCTGGAGTTCTATGTAAGGCAGGAGTAGAGAAAAACAGAGCCAAGTCATTCATCGAAGAGCTTATTCCGAATTATGATATTACTGAAATAATTGAATATGCCTACTCTCATAATACTTTCGGATGTGAACGTAGGAAATATAAATCAAGAAAGAAATAGCCAATAAAAAGGAGATTGAACCATACAAATGTTCGGTCTCCTTCATTTTTTTCCACATCACAAGAATCAAGTCCTGTAAGTGATCTTTTTTAGGAACACTCAGCCCAATAAGATTTATTATTTTACAGATCACAACAGGACTTGATAAATACAAAAATAGGAATAATAAACCAAAGATCAAAACGGCTGCATTTTTATATTCGGAATAGGCTCTTCTACTATTCTTACAACGGGACTTTTTTAATTTTATTGTGAAAACCCTAAAATCATCTGTTATGGTCTGTGAAAGACAGTAACGGCTCTATCCATCCACCCATTTCAACAAGCAATATAAAAAACAAAGAGGCTACCCCTTCCGAAATAACCTCTCCACAAAACTAAATACTTTGATAATCAGCTTATCATGCCTTCATAAGTAAGAACAAACAAGTGAAAAATAAATTTATATTTTACCTTGCAATATTATAAAGATGCAGATTACATGATATAAACAAATGATATGCAGAATAAAAAACGCCACCATCATATTGAAAGCAACGTTGAATAAGAAATCACTTCCTGTTTCTCACAGACCGGAAGTAATATAACATAAAATACTTCTTTCTTCATGACAAGACTATCTGTACAAAATTAAGGCAATAATTCAAAGAATATAAATAAAAAAGGTATCCATGAAAACAGATACCTTACCACTACAATAGATATTACCATCAATTTTTATTTCAGATGCACCTTGAACACCAGCCCACCGGAAAAATAACGACACCTATTAAGTTCCACCACTGCATTTATATAGTCTTTCCAGAAACTGTATTCCATTCCTATATTTACCTGATACTTCGAGGCATCAGAATCAAATGTCAGATCAGATCTCACATCAGTATAACCCGGAACAATCTCACCCATCAGATTCACACCATTAATAATCCTGTTCATCAACGAACCATTTTCTTTCAGGCCAAAACGAAAATTAGCACCGAAAGCAGGATTATTAAGCTTGTTATCAAAACGGTTGCTATAAATCCATGAGATATGTCCACCCAATGTACCGATGTTATCAAAATAAAGATGTTTGGTTATAGCCAGATAGTAACGGTTCAAGAAACCATTTCCATAATCCTGTTCCGACAGATTCGATAATGAACCACCATTGGCTGAATCTCCAATTCCATCATTAGCACCTATAACTATCTGGGGAGTCCACGATTTCCACCAGCCTTCTTTCCAGATTCTGAGACGGAAATGAAAAGAACGGTCCTGATTGACAAACTTACCATAAGTAGAAGGAACCCAAAAACCGGAGCGGTTGCCATAATCCACAGGAACAGCCTTATGACCGGTACATAGATAACCTGCTTCCAACCAGGGAAAAATCGTTATATTGATATAGTAATTCCATGTATCATACCACCATCTCGGTACTGTAGCATGATGATTCAACCAGTTACCTCCAACCATGAAAGTCTTGTCCCTCTGCATATCGGCTGTAGGCATGTTCATTAATCCGGTGGTACCATAATTGATCTGGGAAATTACTGTTGTCGGTATAGAAAACAGAAAAACGAAAAGTAAACTTATGAAAATTCTATTAGATCTCATTCTTCAAATTTATTTTTTAACCTGTACCGTTTCCATTTTTTCTTTTCCTCATGACGCATAATCATCACCATCAACCTCACATCCATAAAAAGAAAATAAGTTCCAAAAATCATAAGAAACAACCACCATTCATACTCATTCCATATGGCAACATGGTTCACAAGATAAAATAGAACAGTTATACCTGTCCAGAAGCAAAAAGTAAGAACCAACATGGATTTCCATATCAATTTTACCGCGAAATGATAAAGACGGAAAGAGGGAATAATCATCAGAATTTCTTGCCGAAAGCGATATTGAGGAAAGTCTTTACAAGAATTTTAAAATCGAAAAACCAGGAACGGTGCTCAAGATAGAACAGGTCATAACGAAGACGACGAAGCATCTTCTCCATTGTATCGGTATAACCGTTATAAAGCGTGGCATAAGAAGTCACCCCCGGACGTATCTGATATAAAAAACGATAACGTGGATCGTGTTCCATTATCTGGTCAATATAGAATTTTCTTTCAGGACGTGGACCGATAAAGGCCATATCACCGATAAACACATTCCATAACTGAGGAAGCTCGTCCAGATGATGCTCACGAAGAAACTTGCCGATTTTTGTCAATCTCGGATCTTTCCCACCTTTATATAAAGCCGGTCCGAACTTCTCAGCATCCAGACGCATACTTCTAAACTTATAGATATTGAACGGTTTACCAAAACGTCCTATTCTTTCTTGTTTGAAGATGGCAGGACCACCATCCTCACGCTTTACAGCAATATAACAGTATAAAAACAAGGGAGAAAAAATGATCAATGCGATGAATGCTATCAAACAGTCCCCTATCCGTTTGACATTACGTTGAAAAGCATTCATTCCGTCAGGAATGAACGCATCTGTCGGTTGTTCCATAAGTAAAATGTTTAATTTTTAAGCTTTGTATATTTCAAGATACGAAGTAACCATCTTGTCTATTGTCAGATCTTTGAAAAACCGCTTTTTTGAATTTAGAGAAAACAAATCGTATACTTCTTGATTTTCTAATATATAAGATATCTTTTCAGCAAAAGCTTCTGGAGCATTATCAACCACATATCCATTCTCTCCATCAGTAACTATTTCACTGATCCCCCCCACATTCGAAGCAACCACTGGTTTTCCTGCACTCATCGCTTCCAGAATGACCATGGGAAGCCCTTCATAATTACTAGGCAATATAAATAAATCAGCTATTGAGTTGTATTTCCCTGCATCGGGAATATTTCCCATAAAAAACACATTCTTTGGATACTCCTTCACTTCCGATTGATTACCAATCCATACAAAAGCATAATCTGGTAACAATGTAGCAATTGACATAAAAAGACCACTATTTTTTTGGGGAGACAAACGGGCTATACAAAGAATAGTTTTCATATATTTTATAGGTAAATGAAAAGACAGGCTACAATCAAATTCTACAGGACAAATTCCATTATAAATACAATTAACATGACGGGTGATCTTTTCCAGTTTCAAGTTCCTTTCATCATAGCGACTCACCCCGACAACAGCTTTACAAGCATACTGCATTAATCTCTCAATTGGTAAAAACTTCCTATATGCCAAACGGATTGAATCAAAACCATGAACTGTATAAATTATCTTTTCTGAAGGAAAAGATACACGACCTAGCATTCCAGCTTTTGAGGAATGAAGATGAATGATATCCGGCTTGTATTTCCAATAAAGTATTCTAAAATCAAAAATAGTAAGCATATCATTCACAGGAGAAAGTTCGCGCTTTAGATGCTTGCAATGTTCTTTTTTCACATTGGAACGAAGCATCTGCCACATTTTTCCATCACCTCCACCTGCGGCTACTATCACCTCATGATTTTCTGAGAGTTTGTTTGACAAATTTACAACTACAGTCTGAGCACCACCCAACTCGGAGAGAGTGATTATTTGAAGAATTCGCATTTTATATATTTTTTAATCAACGCAAGATCTGCAACTTTTTTTTAATGCTTCTTGAAGCCCTTTATAAGCTTCCAAATCACTATAGCTTCGTCTATTTCTTTTTCTCAGACGCACTAGAATATCTTCTTTATTAAAGATAGAAAACAGAATATAAAGTACACATTTAAAACTTATACCCAATATTTGAGCCAAACAAAATATTAAAGAAAAAGAATATTTACGAGGTGAAGTATACAATCGAAAAGCACCCAACTGAGTTTTTAAATATTTATTTATATGAGGGATACCAAACTCTCTATAATACATCAATGGTAACATTAAATTTTGAAAATGACTTTTTGAAATTGTCCTCAACCATAATTCATAATCCTCTATTCTTATAAAATGACTATCATATAAATTTTTCCTAAACCATTCTATATGTCCCATAACAGAAGGATGTAAAAAACATATATTCGTTAAAATATACCTTGGGGTTGGAAACTCATTGGGTTCATTATAACAAAAAACACGATTATTACAGTCTATTGAATACCATGCTGTACCAACGACATCCACTCGCACATTTCTGCTTAAACATTCAACCTGCTTTTTAATTCTATCTGGATGCATTATGTCATCTGCATCCATACGGGCATAAAATTTACCTCTAGCCATATTTATGGACTCATTCAATCTATAAATCAATCCTCTATTCATCCCATCTGATATAATTTTTATTCTCCCATCAGTAAAACTTTTGGCTATATTCAAAGATTCATCAGTACTCCCATCATCTAAAAGTAAAAGCTCCCAATCTATGTATGACTGATTCAAAACAGAGCAAATGGCATCAGACAAATATCTTTCTGAATTATAAAAAGGAATAGCAATAGTTACTATAGGCATAACAAACTTTATAGAAGTTACACTTTCATATATTAATCTCTATAAGTTCCATCATTAAAAACATGCTTATTAATATCTTCCCATTTATAATGATGTTTTAACAATGAGAATGCAGAACTATACAATATCAATTCTTGATCACTACGTCGATAAGCAGGTGCATAAAGCACAAAAGGTTGAATAAATAAAATAGATAATAAACATATTAATATCATAGTATGAAACTTAGAATAAAAATGGATAATATGATATACTCCAAACAATAAAGTCGAACAGACTATATAACGTTCTAATGGTGCTTGAAAAGGTAAAAATAAAAATATCAAAATGACACAATAGACTAAATAAGTTGCATAATATGAAAATTGATAATTTTTAAAGAAACAATACAACATAAACAATAAAGGAGAACAATTACATAAAAACAATAGATATGTAAACCAATACCAATTATATTCTAAACCATACTCTCCATTTATATAATCGTCAACTAAATTATTTAATAATTTTACGTTATCTCCCAAGAAATTCATTAAAGAGAGAAAACAGGAATTAAATAAAAAAATTAAGAAGAGTACTACACCAATATTTTTTCTTGAAAAGAAAAAATTTCTAGGCAACAGGAATAAAAGCAACGGAAGAATATACATAAAATGAATCAAAATAGCCAAAATTCCATAAAAGAATCCCCACTTATTTCCTTTCTCATTAACTAGAAAAGCACCATATGAAAAGAATATGGCCCCCATTCCCGTTCTAAAGCCAAAACAAATCCAAAAATAGGGTACTAAGAAAAACATCATTATTGATAAAACAAAAACATAAGGACACTTACCATTTTTAAATTTATCAATCATAAATAACATAGAGAACATCAATAAATAGCCCCAACTAACCAAAATAAACCTACAAATCTCAAAATTAATATTTAAAGCTGCTAAACAATATAATAACAAGCTCACAAGATTTAAACGTACTGTTATCAATGGATCTTCCCAATTAAAAAAATCTTCTAAACTTATATATTTATACGACTCATAATCGTTAAAATATCGGTATTGATCACCAAACGGATAATAAAAAATGGACCATAATCCCATAAATATAGCAAGTAAAACGAAAGCATATTTTCGCTTATTATATATTTCAACAAGGACAAGAGGAAGACTTCCTAATGGATAAAGAATAAAGACTATTGGAAGTAGTAAAGTCATTATTTTTTTTGAACGAAACATATTATAAAATTAACATTCTAATAAAAGCGACTAATCCTAAATTTGATATTAATAAAAGACAATATTATAGATATCAATAAACAGAGAAAAATTCTATCCATGATATTATAAAAAAGATAACACACATAAATGCCTGTTTTGAATTCCTATCAAAACACAAATGTTAACAATGTAAAGAACTTTTTCGATAAATAGTCTAAAGATAACTTATAATACTTAAACCCATACAAAAAGCCATTTACAAAAATAAAATATTGAAGTTGAAACCTTATAAAATCGAATTAGTCCATTTATACTCTAATATTACAGATATAAATAAACAAATAATTCTCAATTCCCCCAAAATCACAAGCAAAAGTCTTAAAATAAGAAAATCCATATTTTAAGACCATTATCTTAATCAATCTTTATCTTGATCCAAGTTTCTGGAACTAAATCTATACTAGATCCTAAATTCATAAATTTAGATGGAGAAATTACAATCTTATTAGAATTCTGATTTAGCCATGCCCCCCACCAGCTAAAACTACTATTTGCTATAATATTATGTTTACACTGACTCATTAAAAACATATCCTGCCAAGAATCGCTTTTATGGTTACAACAAACATAAACAGCATTAGGTATATACATATTTTTTTCTACCCATTCTATCTCATTTGAAAAAATAAAAAAAGTAGGAGAATCAATTAAATCAAGAATTTTTTGAATAGCCTTCTCATAATAAACTATTGTACAAATTCCACCATACACTTTTTTATTATTCTTGTTTAAATAGTCCCCACGTCTAACATGAACAGCAACACTATTGGTTCTTTTTATTTGATTCATAAAAAGAATACTTTGTTTGGACAAAAGAGATTTATCAAAAGAAAATGTTTTTAATATTTCATCTTTTACATCAAAAAAATATTTTTCTGTTTGCCAGTAACCATAATAAAACGTCAATCCCTTATGCAGATTCAAATAAGAGGGTACAAACATGGACGGTATAGAATCTGTCAATAAAGACATCCAAGGCTTCAAAACTTTGGATATAAACTTCTTTTTTTTCAATAGCCATAGCAATAATAAATTTATTAAAGAGACCTTGGAAGTTATATCGAACAAATGTTCCAACTCATATCCATTATGCTGTCGATATAATCTTAGCAATCCCGTATCATACACTGCATCCATATTAGTATGTTTTTTTGCTAAATAGAAAGCATATTGAAACATTTGATTTCCAAGCCCTCCTTGTAAAAAGACTATCTCTTTATTCCTTCGTTCCATTCTGCATGTGTTTTTTTAAATAACGATATATATAAATCAAAAAAGAAGGTACGTAAATCGCAATAAAATATATAAAACTTATTCTTTCATTATAGTCAACATACATATATTTAGATATGTAATTACAATATCCTTTATTTATTAGCGATAAATTAAAAGGGATATGTTCACATATACTTTCCAATTTATTTGAATTAGATAAGATATTCTTATGCACTATGTATCTGTTTTTTTTTATCAATTGATATTTATAAAGACCTATTCCACAAAAAGCGGATTGACAAGAAAGATACTTATGAAAAGGAAGATGAAGATGTATATATTGTCTTCTATTCAATACAAAATTATCTGGTAGCATAAAAGCATCCTTACCCATAGAAACAAATGCATAACTATCATAATAACAAGTTGTAATAGGAAAGTTTCCCCAAAAAACTTTGGCTCTACCATTTGCAAATATTCCTCCAAAATTATTAGGAGCATTTTGTATACTTTTTAATATGCCTTCTATTGAAAATGAATTAATATCTATATCTATCACCATCAAATAGTCAATAGAATCATTAATAGATTCCAAAATATCAAGATACATATTTCGATAAAAAACCATTTTTTCTATTCGAGAGAATGACATGCTTGGCACTACACTACCTTTTTTATTTGGGATTGTCTTTGTACCATAATCATTAGAAATAACTTGTACATTATGAGATTTTTCCTGCCAAGATTCTAAGATTTCTTTTGTACCATCCGTACTATCATTTTCAACTATGATAACATAAGATCTAGAAAAAAAATTCCGTAATTTCTCTATCCGTTCTATATTCCCAGGTAACTGTACAGCACAATTTCTAGCTAACGCAGCTATGGCTATTACTTTATCATAAACCTCATACATATAGCCTTAATCCCCCTCTTTATTTTTAAATAAATGAAATTGTACATATCATTTTCCTTCATTTTATCCATCTCTGTACCGAAGTATTTATGTTTAGAACGAAATATAATCTTGCTAAAATTTGAATCTTTCCACTCTTCCGGACACCCATATTTTATTGAAAGAAGTTTAACATTTTTATTTAGTAAATATTTATTCAAATGAGATTCATCATGATGAGAAGCAACTACTCCTTTTTTATCATCTTCTATTATCTGAAAATTGCATTGCTCCATCAATTCTAAAAACTCTTTTGAACGTCCACCATTCAAACCACCTTGATAATAATGAATACCTTCTTCTTTCGATATGTAAGCAGTAGATTTACAGTCCCTTTCATAAGGATATTTTTGTTTTGGAATAGAATCATATATGTACCATGATAATGCGACCAAATATCCATCAGACCCATTCGGTATTATTTCTTCCTCATTGATTGTATCAAGAAACAGAGTATTACCATTAAAAAAGTAAATGAAATCAAAAACTGCCAATTCTTCTTTGTATTTCAGAAACATCTTAAAGCGATACAACGTATTCCCAGGCCACCCCAAATCTTCTTGAAAATATTCTTTTACATTAGCAGGCTTTAATTCATCAAGTTGATCCGTAAAGAAAAAATATTCTTTTACAATATTAGGTAAAAAATATCTTTCACAAGAACTATAAAAATCCTTCCAAAATACTTTATATCCTCCTATACCTATATATAATATAGCTATCTTCATAAGCGATTATCTACTGTTACATTTTTTTATTTTTAATCTAACAAAATCCAATAATGATTGTAATTCAGGGAAAGATAGTATTCTTGATAAAATGACATAAGATATACCCCATATCACTCCCCCTCCAATCAACTTACCATAATATGAGTCCCACAATAATTCTGTTCCTCCCCATACTATCATTGCAGTTCCTGCAGATAAAAGAAAAATAGGTAATATTGACTTTAATTCATCCATTAAAGATAAATAAGATAACTTACGGACAAAACGGGTTGTCACATACATATCCGCAAAAGAATAAACGACCAATCCCAAGCAAACCACCTCCAATCCCAAAGGAAAAGTTATCAGTAATATAATTACAGCAATCCCTTTCTTCAATATCTCCCCTTTTAACTGCATATCTGTCCTTCCCTTCACTGCTAGAAAATTACTATTCATCAGCATAACAGGATCCCACATATAAGCCAAGCAAAGAATCCTTAAAAGAGGAACTATGGGAAGCCATTTCTCCGTAAACAAGCACACAATTATCGGTTCAGCAAGAGCAATCATACCTAACATTAATGGAAATATTATAAATGAAGTCATCCTCATATAAAACAAGAACCTTCCTTCTAATTCCTTTTCATTATCCTTCATAGAGCATAAAACCGGAAATAAAGCACGGTTAATTATTGCTGACAGATTTATAGAAAACCAATTAGCAAAAGAACTTGCACGATTATAATATCCTAAATTTACAGTAGAGAACTCCCTACCAATCACAATGGTGTATAACTGCCCATAAAAGCTAGAAATTACACCAGCCAATAATAACTTGGACCCAAAGGTAAACAACTGTCTAAAAGATTCCCAAGAAAAAGAGAAACTAGGAAACCATTTTACCAAAATCCATAAACAGCAAACATTCAACAGATTATTCAATAAGGTTTGCAAAACTAGCGCCCACACATTATATCCATTATAAGCCAAATACACACCCAAGATTCCACTACTAATAACTGCAAAAAGAGAAGCAACCGTCTGTAATTTAAAATTAAGTGCAATTGTCAGTTTAGCACGTTGAACAACAGCAAACGAAGTTATTATAATATTCAAAAAGACAACTTTTGCTATAAGTTCCAAGTGTGGTTCCTTAAAGAATAAAGCTATGTATTTCGCTGCAAAAAATAAAAACAGATATATTGCAACACCAACAATAATATTAAAATAAAAAACAGTCGAAAAATCTTTATCCGTAGGATTTTGTTTTTGGATTAATGCCATACTGAAACCACTATCAATAAAGACTTGTGCCATAACTAGAAAAACTGTCAGCAAAGCAATCAAACCATAATCAGAAGGGGATACCATTCTAGCAAGAATGATAGTCAAGACAAACTGGATACCTTGAACAGATAGACGTTCTATTCCACTCCAAAATACACTATTGGCGACTCTAGTCGGAGAATTTGCCATACTGTCTTTACAGTTTTTCCAAATCACGATTTATAATCGGATTCATAAATCTTTTGAATTAAATTCTCCATAAAAAGACAACAATTATCAACACACTTCAATATATGCTCGATAGTTTTATCATATAACAGGCTGTCTAATTCATGCTCATAATCATTCCGCTCTTTATTTAACAGATTGATACTTAATTTTTGTTGATTCAAAAAAGACATATTTATTTCTTTTTTCTGCTCCAATATTTCAATACTGCTTGAAATGAAACTCCCTTTTGGCTCTTCAAACTGGTATTCCCTTAATATTTCTCTTAAAATCTTTTCAACACATGATTTCATTTCAGAGATAAGACTTATCAATTCTTGATTACGGTCTCGTATTATATCTAAACTGATGTCACTATGTTGATCAAAAATCATCCCCAATTCTTCATTTTTCATATATTCTTTTTCTCTGTCAGCATTATTCGTTTGTTGCTTCTCAATGTATTTCCTTTCTATTTCATCACAGCGTTCTTTAATGTGCTTTCGAGTTCCACATAAGTTATCATACCATCTATAATAAGGCAATTCGTTTTTGAAACTTTTACTATAAGCCATAATTTCAATTCGTTATTCCACTTCTATTTTTATCAATGTGGATTTTACCTGCAACGTTACAATCCACTGTCCATTCATCTATGAATTAACACTCAATTATAAATATTTTTATTAAATATTTTCAGAGAAACTGACTGAAAAAGCAATTATTCTTTTCATATGTAAGTATACTATCTAACTTATATTTTACAATACCAAATTCAGAAATATTTGTAACTTCATAAGACTGACATTTCATCTCACAACACTTTCTTCACCGCCTGAACATGCCACCTGTGATAATTCCCATTCAAAGCAGCTGGAGAAATAGACAGAACCTTATAGTCAGGTTTGTCGTGATGAATAATATGTTTCTTGAAATAATCATCAGCCTCATCATGTGGGACAGAAGCCATCACGACATATCCAGGATAACCGGGAATCATGAACAGACAGATCTCACATCCCTGAAAAATATTATCCACCTGAAAGGCTGATCTCTCAAAAGCCACCCAGTATGTACCTATATTATAAAGGTGGATGAACTTCCCGTTGTTCCTCTCCCTATCCAAGATATCCTTATGATGATCCTTTATCAGCATCTGAAGCCTGATTCCTGCCGGTAAAGCCTTAGTCATGATTTCTTTTCTTCGGTTCCTCAATTACTTCTATAAGGTCGGGAGAAAGAGTAGCCATTGCAAGAGCTAGTATACCCTGCAAGCTGATAACCACTCTCCGGTCCCTGCTTCCCTTCACTTTCACAAAAATCCCCTCATACCCCTCGAACTGTCCGCCTGTGATCCTGACTTTTGTTCCCTTTCTTAAGTTAACCTCATCGGGACTGAAAAAAATAATCTGTTCGTCATAAGTTCCGGCGACAGCTATGAAACGTCTCATCTGCTCATCGGGAACTATGATCTTCTCACCGTTACGGATATCCATCATATACTGAAAATAGGGGATACCATACTTTATTCTCTGAAGTTCGGACTGGGTTGTATGGACAAAGACAATATCACGGATTACAGGAACCAACTCACGTCTCCTGCGTCCATTCTTTAAATGGATTTCATAACGCATCGGAATAAAGCTGTTGATTCCTTTCTGATCAAGAAGTCCTTTGATTTGCATCCCTCTGCGATAAGTAGCACGCATCGCAAACCATTGCATTTTTTCACTTGAGTACATAATTATGGAGCATTGAAACACATCTATATTTTTGTATTTCAATCACTTACGAAACACTGTCTAAAATTACCGAAAGAACTGAACTCTTCCGTTTACATAATGTTTCGATCTTTTCAGGCAACAAAGATAAGAGTATTTTGATTATCCTGCAATAAAAGCGTATAAAAAATAGGAAAACTTGTTTTTTAAAGAATAAGACACTTACATTAACAGAGGGTAAAAAAGAGAAAGAACAAGCCATGTCCACCCCGGATTGCATAATCAAACAGCCAAGGAATTCCATTCAAAAAAACGCAAATATGAAATATTTTTTCTATCTTTACAAAGACTTGAAATGAGACATATTTCAAAACTATTATTAATTTGATAAAAGAACAAAATGAAAAACACTCATGAACTTGAAGACGATCTACGGGAACGCTGGCTGAAATCCTATCCCGATGACGAACGGAAAGCATTCTGTTTTGACGGACTATGCTATAATGGAGAAATTTACAATGATGGTAAGAATGCACACCAAGGTAATGAGGAGAAACTTTGGAACAACACCGACAGACGCATACTCTTTCTGATGAAGGATACAAACAACAATTCAGACAGTGATTACAGGAATGGCACTGGAGAAATATAAATCACAATTTTTTCAACTGCATATTTAAATGGCTGGAAGGATTGTCGAGAATAAGCAAAGATTTTATTCCCACAATGGAAAATGGAGATTATGCAGCCGTACCCAATGCTGTTGTTACGAAATATCCACTTGCCATAGTCAATATCAAAAAAATTTCAGGAACTTCATTCGTCTCAAACAAAACATTGTACGAATATGCAAACAGGGACAAGGCTTTCTTACAGGAGCAGATACGTGGCATCCTTCACCCCAATATCATAGTATGTGGAGGAGGAAAAGGTACGGTTCTGAATATAGCCAAAAACATAATATATGAGGATGAATCATTCAGGGAAATAAATTATTTCTGCCATTATAGCAGGAAACTGAATATTCTGCTGATAGACAGTTTTCATCCGTCAGCAAGAATAAACAGTTACTGGAAAATAGAGGATATGATGCTGAAAGTTCACTAATTCATTCTAGAAACCGATCCCCCATTTATGAAGTAAAGCATTCACATCATATAATACACTACTCAAGATTTCATAAGGACATACTGCATCATATCATAGTTGGTCAGTTCCTTGATCGTACTGAAATGGTTACGCCGGAAATCATTTATATGACGTTTATGTACAAGAGCCGTCAGAATCACATCAGCAGAAATATCCTCAGTTATTGAATCCAGCAGTCCGTCTATCGTATCCGGATCATTATCTCTTATATAATAATTATCTATATGAAAACCGGTATTGTTCTTCTTCAAGGGCATAAAACCGGAAATATCACTATCTTCCATAGCAATATACCATACTGTTCCCGAGAAATTCTTGAAAGGATAATTGTTGTTACTCTTCAATACTTTCGGATTCATAACCAAAGGAGCTATCAGACTGTAAAGTTCCGGATCATTGTCTTCTATCTGCCTTATTTTCATGCTATCACAAAATTTTGAACATGGCAAAGTTATTAAAATGAAAATAAGAATATCAGCAGGAAAAACAAAATCCACCAACCTGCAAAATGAAACAGACTAGTGAAATGTTAAGAAATTAAAATAGAGATAAACATACTTTTTAATTCAATTCATCTCAATAAGAGTCCTGTTAACCGGTCTCCTATTTTGTCATCTTCAATTCAAAGTAAAATTATACAAAAGAGCTACTGTTAACAAAAGAAAAGCAGGCTATGGCACATCACAGCTTTTATGTCCGGAATGTTTTTCTTGCTTTTGCTCCTAAAACAACAAAATTGAAACAACACTGAAGTAAAAATATATATGAATTACATTGGGAAGATCGGATATTATTTCCGTAAATTCGACAATATGCATATTCTATCCGATATGTTGAGGAAGGATGACGATTTTATTCCGGTAATATTTGTCAGACTATTGCTTGGGAAGTTTTTTTATAAACAGGCATAATTTTTACTATATAACTCTTTCTAAATATATATTTTCTTTTTAGTTGATAATATGCAGTTAAAAAGGTTAATAGCTAGATAAGAATATTGTTTTTCAACGAATTATCTATTGTTTTACAATGTGATGTCAAGTTGAAAATTATACAATTCCATCATGGGGGGATTGGCTATTTTGATTATTAATATTTTTCCCCGATTTCACAAAATATCAGCTTCAATTTTTCCATTATGTATTCCACAAGTAATGAAATGGAAACAGACAGCTTTTACACTATCATAAACATTTGCCTGATCCTGTCTGAAATGGCTGCGGTTGCCTGGCAAAAGTTAACGGTTATGCTCTGCGGATAATTCCCTTCAATCTTCAATCAGTGGGAGATGCAAATCCTATCGGGAACGTGAACCTTACTTTCACATTCACTCCATGCTGGCTACCGGGTTTCCACTTAGGCATTATTGAAACGATACGTAATGCTTCCTCACAAAAAGCGGCATCAGCACTCAGTACAGGATTGATGCTACGGAGAATTCTGGGCTGTATCACACTTCCATCCTTGTCTATGACAACCTGTACAATAACCCTGCCTTCCAGTCTGCTTTGTCTTGCAGCTTGTGGATATCGGATATTCTGTCTTATAAACTCCATCAGTCCAGGCATACCACCGGGAAATTCAGGCATATTCCGAACAACATCAAATATATCATCCTCGTCTGAAAGTACCTTATAGTCCGAAGACCGTGCAGGTCCTATAGGAATAGGTTTGTCCCTGGATGAAACCTGATGAGAGGTATAGGCTTCAAACCATTGATGGATTGTATAATAACATTCCTCGTTCTTATTATATACCCTGATTTTCAAAAGATAATCACCCGGTTGGCAGCTATCAGGGAAATCAACACTTATCTCGGCAGTTTTCCCTTTTTCAAGATGCAGCGCGACAGACTCCTTATCCACGTCTTTACCGGGAATCTTATGTAATTTCTTCTGTTTGTCTTCCAGATAGAGATCAGCCTCACCTTTATATATCAGATTATAATTGGAACTGACAATGGAAATATAAACCTTGCTTTCGGAAGATACTGATATCATTTACCATGATATCCTCACTTTTTTCACGGTTTATCCGGTTGTTATACCTGTCAAAAGAAGCCTTGACCACTCCTTCCGTATCATCTATCAAATGTCCCCATTTTACAGACACCTCTTTCTTTACAGGAGAAGTAGCATCTGCGGGAGGAATATACTCAATTTCGATGGCTCCTGTATCTTTCGGATCTTGTCTGGGTTCCTCTTCAATTTCTATGGGTTGAATCCGGTTGTTTTCTTTAGGTAATACAGTATAGAGTCCCTGCTCATCTTTCAATATTTCATGACTGCCAGATTCCAGCCATTTATTCCATTCGTTGAACAAATCGGATATGAACAGATATAAATCTTCTGAAATATGAATTTCTTTACCGGATTTGACATTGAATTTCAGTCTGTCATCCGCTACAGTAAGAAACTTCCTGGCTCTATCCAACGCTTTCAGATAAACAATCCGGTTAAAGGCGTAGTTCTTGTTGAGACCTTCTCCTGTATACATATCTATTGCGGCATAGGACATTATCCCTCTTGTCCTAAGGAAAGTGGTATCGGTTATGGAAGCCTTATACCTGTTCGCCTCTTTCCATAAATTCTCTCCCTCAAGTTTTGTCAGACTGTCCGTTTCATTATCTACAGGAGATATTGCATCAAAGACCGTGCCAGTAACATCAGCGTGGTTCTCTTTATTACTTTTTCCATTGCAACCAACCAGAAAAAGACAACATACTAAAATATATAGCATCCCTGTTTTCATACACCTATAATACTTGTGATACCTGTTGATTCATGAAAACTTTCTCTAAAGATAAAGATATTATCCGAAATTTGAAGGGTATTTGATTCCTATTTCCCGATATCCTGTTCCAAAACACTTCTTTTCCTGACAGACCAAGTTATTATCAGGAGTTTGGCAGGGCCGGAAGTATGAAACGTAAGTGGAATGTATAACATAACTGAAAGACAAAGTGTTATAAAAAAGTGTGCAAATCAGGTACAAATGCTTAAAGAATAAGTGTTTTGTCAGTTTTTTTATAACATCCCTTCGGGTTATGTACTATACTCATACTTCGTATGAACTCCCGTCGCTGACTTACCCTTGAAAACGATATTATCCATTCATTACCAAATAAAAACAGAAGGAAACCGGAACATTTTACCAGTCCCAATTTCCCTCCATAACAATACATGCACTTATCCAAAAGTAAAACCAAAATGGCTTTCATCATATACCTCTATCAATCCGTTTACCCGGTATATGCAAACCTTGTTCTCACGGGCCAGCCATCCGACAGCCAATGCAGTGCTCTCAACACTAAGATTCAATTTTCTGGCCAGTTCGGGGATTGATATTCTTTTCACTTCATTAAGAACGTGCCATACATTACCTGCATTGACACCTACGATTCTTTTGTCCATACGTCTTACATTTAAATATTTATATTCAATTAATAATAACCCGGCAGAAGTACCTTGATAAAAGGATATAAAAGACAACCGATCCCCAAAAAGGAAATCGTTATCCGATGATACATAGACAATGGTGGAAGCCTACATATCAGCCTTGTATTGGAAATTTCTTTTCGGTGGAGTTCCAATGTTTGATAATACCCTTCAGATAAGAACGGGATTTGCACTTGTTCATTTTTATCATATGTCTTTATATACAGGCTTGTGCCCTATGTGCAAACCCATCTGAATTAAAAGCGGAAGAGCATTAACCTCGTCTATAAGTGCGGGAGCCGAAGCCCTTGGTACAAACAGGAAATGCCCCCCGCCAAATATTGCAGGCTGAACGTATGGCTGTTCTTGGTACTTCCCAGGAAATTTCGACTTTTCACTTATACAGAACCAACTAAACGCTTTTTGTTTATAACTCTTTGTTCATTTTAATGAACGTTTCAAACATACATTTATTTTACATAAAAAACAACTGTACCAAAACATTTTTTTTAATTTTTCCATTTGAGAGCATTTTTTAAGAAGCAATTCATGAATAAACCAACATAGAATATCATCTGTTACATTCTATCCTTGTAACATATCTCCATATAAAAAAGAAGCCATATCTTTTCAGTCCCAATATACTTTCAGACTATGATAATCAACCGGCTTTACAGATATAATCTTACTTATTTTCTTTTTCTTGGCCCACACAACCATCGTACCCGCTATCAAAACATACTATTTATCCGCATTGGCAAAGAGTCCATTTCAGACTATCCTCGGAACTATGGCTGCTATGGAAAGAGAGAATATCAGCTATCGTCTACAGTCAGGGAAAGCACAGTATATAATAATGGCAAGGTGGAAAAGTAGGGAGAAAAACGGGATATCGTAAACCAAAAGAGAAGAAAGCTGAGCAATATTCAGGGATACTCAAACTTTTAAGCAAGAACTATCCGATAAAGATGGTATCCAAACTTGAAGGAGTAAGCGTCAGCACAGTACAAAGATTAAAGAAGGAGTTTTGTTTATAGATATTTATTTAGAGAGAGGTGTGATAAGCCTCTTTCTCTTTTTTATTTCACTCCTTTCTGTTACCTGTTGTCGTTTTAATAATGTATTCCAATATTAACTCAGCTTCACATAACAGTCTGAAAATAACCTCCAGAACAATTATTTTACGAGATTCTATATTTTTTTATAGGAAAAATGCACAAAGTTTCGATAAAGTATGTATATTTGCACCGAAATAACGTTTCAGTCTATTAAAAAACAGGAAAAAACAAATCCGTAGACAACATTTAACAATGGTGTGTAGTGGAGGAAATTTAAAGAAGCAAAGACAGTATGGAATATCTATTTCTAAAACGTAAGGAGACCAGTTCCACTTCTCAAAGACAGAAGAATTTGCTTTTCAAAGCTGCTGAAAAGCATTGGGAGGAGGAATTCGTTATGAGAAATAAATGCAACAGAGAAGTAGATAGCCTGATTTACAAGAATTTGCTTTACCTGTTAGAAATAAAGAAGGTGTTCTTAAATTCGGGATTGTCTCTGAAAAAGTTGAGTGCTATGATTGATACAAACCAGACCTATCTTTCCAATGTGGTGAATCGGTATTTTGAATGTAATCTGAAAGGATTGTTGAACCGATATCGGGTGGAATACGCCAAGGAGTTGTTGAGAGCCGACTGTAGCACTTTGGAAAATCTTCCGAAAAAATGTGGTTTCGCTTCGAAAAGCCCTTTTTATACAGCTTTCAAGAAAATAACGGGAATGACACCCATACAATATATGACAAGATCCAGACAAAGCAATTAAGTCCTTTTACAATAAATGGTATGTATAACCAATTTTAGTTTTTAAATTTATAAATTTAAAATTTTTATTATGAACAAAAAGTTTTTAAGTGCAGTCCTGTTCGGAGCCTTGATGGTTACTTCGACAGGAACATTTGTGTCTTGTAAAGACTATGACGATGACATCGATCGTATCGACAATACGTTGAACGATCTGAAGTCTCAGATTGCAGCTTTACAAACAGAAGTTGCTAATGGTGACTATGTTACTAATGTAACAAAGACTGCTGACGGAAAAGGTATGACCTTCACTTTCTCTAAAGGCAAGTCTGTTACTGTAGCTTTAGATGTAAAAGACGGTGCTGATGGCAAACCGGGTGAACCGGGTAAGAACGCTCAACAGGTTACAATCAGCGATGAGGGTGAACTGATGATTGATGGCGTAGGTACTGGTATCAAGGCCGGAAAAGCTGAAGCTGGTAAACCTTCTATTAAAATTGAAGGTGGTAACTGGTGGCTGATTAATGAGAAAGGTGTGTATGAAGATACCAAGATCCCCGCATCAGGTCTTTCTGCTGTACAGAATGATGCTGACAAGTCTTGGACTTTGACTCTTGTTGATGCTGATGGAAAACAACAAGTTATAGAAGTTCCTTCTGCTGCTACAATGATTTCTGAAATTGTAGTTGCTCCAAATGATGTTGCCAACTCTATAGAAAACGCAACTGCTGGAGTAAACGTAACATCCTATACATTTGCAAAACCTGAAAAATGGGACGGTCCGAGAGCATTAGCAGATAACAATTCTGTAATTTATGCAGTATCAGGTCTGGATATCCGTGTGAACCCTGTTGGTGTAAATGTGGCTGAAACTCCTTTCACATTGGTAAATACCAAGAATTCAACATTCCCTAACATCAAATTCGCTGCAACTGCTGAAAGCGGAGATGATGCTTTGGATTTTGATAAGATCAATGGTCGGGCTGCAAATACAGGTAACGGTCTTTGGAGTCTAGGTATGAAATCTTTCATTTTGTCAGAAGCTGACGCTAAAGATTTTAAAGAAGCTGTTACTAAAGCTAATAACGTAGCATACGCAGTGACTGCTGGAACTACCACACGTTCTTTGTATAATGTAGCCATTGTTCAGGGTACTCCTAAGTCCTTGGATAAAGTGAAAGTAAAAGAAATATCTGATTCTGAAGCTACCTTGGTAGCAAAAGCATCGACTCCGACTGCTAAATCAATTACAGTGGACGTAAATGAAACTTATACAGTCAATCCGGTTGAAGCTGAAGCATTCTATGATATGTACTTTACTGTCAGCAATCTGGATAAGGATACTTATGGAGTTAAGTGGGATAATGCAGCACGTACTTTCATTGTAACAAAGAAGCCTGATATGGTTACTACTAACTTGTCATTCCCTCTGACTGTTACAACTTTGGATAATAATGGTACTATCAAGGTTGCAGAATATACTGTGAACTTGAGTTCAAGCATTATTGCTACTCCTGACTATCAACCTGTAACATACAATATTCCTAACTTGTATGATACTGACACTAATAATGAGCACTTCAATATCAGCCTAGAGACATTGAAGACTGCTTTGGGTGACAACTATGTGACTTGGGGTAACAATGTAGGCTTGAAGAATACCAAGTATTACATTGGTGAGAAAGCTGACGGAACAAATAAAGTACAACTTTCTTCTACAAATCATGCTTTGACTACAACAATTGTAAATGGTAACGGAACTGCTACAACTGATGTAAACGCTGCTAAAAACATCAAGGTAACAGTAAATAAGACTACTAAACAGAATGTATTGAAACTTGATAAACAATATTATCTGTTTGTTGAATTTATGACTAAGGACGATAAGAATCCTACATTCATTAACAGAATCGTAATTCCTGTTACATTCACTGCTCCTTCTGTAGCATCTCAGTTCACAGCGAAAGACGGTTATGTTGTAGATGGCAATATCAATGCATACTTCTATAATACAGCTAACAAGAATATAGAATTGAAGAGATACTTCGAGGCTATGGATACTCAAGCTTTATTAGAATTGAAACAAGATGATGCTGTGGCTAAGAAAGATGATAAGACTTATACTTCTTATGATTTGGCTGTATTGAAATCAGGCGTTTTAACTTTGAATGGTAAGAATTCTACTGTACAAGTACCGGTAGATGGAACAACCAACAAAGAACTTGGTTATGGTAAGGTATTGACTGTAAATGCTTCTAATAAAAATTATAAGGATTCTTATTGGGCATACAGCACAAATGATAAGAAGACAGCAAGCTTTACTATCAAGGTGATGAGTCCGATTGCTGAAGGTACAATAACTCCTGCTACAGGTTCTTCTATCAAGGTTATCGCTAACTCTGAAAAGGGATTCGATATTACTGCCGATATGATTTCTGCTAAGGATTATACAGGTGTTACCACTTACAATATCATGCCGGATAAGACAGGTGATCCTACAACAAATGATGTTTGGGAAAGCAAACAGATAGCAAAAGTATCTGTAGCTAAGAAAGGCGGTGATAACAACACTTATATCAAGTCTGTTGCCTTGACTGAATATACTGCTAAACAGGGTAATACTCCTGCTAAACTGGGTACTATCAATGTGAAAGCAGAACCGCTGCCTAACGATACTCCTTCTGCTATTGTTGTAACAGTGGAAGATGCTTGGGGTTACACAACTCCGAAAGACGTTAATGTAACCATTGCAACCAAGTAAGATTAACGTAAACTCTTTAAAGAATAAGTCGTTTCTCTAGTGAGAGAAATACTTAGATATAATAGAAAAACTTTAAATTTATAATTGCGATCCCTGGCTTGTGAAAGTCAGGGATTGTTGCTTTTTATCCTCTACGTACTTGGATCTTGGGGAATTCAGAACAAAAAATCCACCAGTCTGTGAACAAAGCAAACTGATGGATAAATTAATAACAATAACAAAACTTCCATCAAACTTCATAGCCTGACGGATTGGTAAATATAGAAAAATCTGTACTATATTGCAAATATAACACAATCCGGTGAATCTCCGAAATCTCTCATCCACAAAAAAAGAGAAGCACCATACATTACGTACAATACTTCTCTGTGAAAATATGATTCTTACTAATATACCAACTTCACCACCCTCTCATAATCAGCACCCACCGACATTCCCCAGATCCGGACAGCACCAGATTTCCTTGCCGATCCTTGATTTTTTTGGGGAGAACAATAGAAATAAGTGGCGTTTTCCCTAGATATCCCACAATTATATCATCAAAATATTCTCTACGCTGCTATAATTCTGCCTCCCCATTGATCAGCCATCGCATCCGCTATTCCGGGGAAGGTCTTGCTTCTGAGCTTTCTTCTTTCTTCAGGCGATACACCCGAGAAGAATATATCAGTGAACCACTTAGGGGATTTGTTTCCGCTCTTTGAAACATAGACCTCACCTTTCCCTACTACATTTGTCGGAACCAGGAAAGGTAAGTTTTTCAACCATAGACAGGTCTTTTTACTAGCTTCATGACCAAACTGCCAAGGCTCTATGATCTGGTCAGGTTTTCTCCATCGGCTGCTCATGATACCAACCGGATTTTCTATAGCCAGTTTATTCACTCCTATCTTTGAAACATCCATGAAGAACTGAACTGCATCTTCACGGTCTTTGGCTCTGTCAGGGAACTTCGGATGTGGTCTTCTCTGTTCTATCGGAAGTTTTTTATCATCGGGGTGATAATACCACCTTGCACCTGAGACAGCAAGATAAGTACAGGGTGGATGGGCTATAACCAAATCCCAACAACTATCAAGGAAATGTTTAGTACCATTCTCCAAAGTTCCACCACGATTGGCTATTACATCAAACATGTCTCCTTTGAAGTGATACTCAGGATGTCCACCGCTGCATTCCTGAAGGTCACAACTGAAAGCCTTATGACCCAATCTTCTGAAAGCCAGACAAACGGCTTGACTTTCTTCACATGCTACCAAGACATTCATACTTTCTAGAATATGATTTGCATTAAAATCCTATCCGAATAAGTTCTCAGGCCGATATGCTCCACCTGTTGCCCTTTTGCTCCTAAAAATAACAATGTCTTATAGAATCTTATAAAAGCTGTTATGTCTGTATAGAAGTTCTTCCCTGCAAAATTCAGTGGAAACAGAAGAGGATAACCACCTACTTCCATCCTTTGAAATGCTCCTATTTCTATACCTGTGATAAGAGCCATATCAGCGTCATAGACTATAAATTTATTAGGGTCACAACGAAAATCCCTGACAAAGAACATTCTAATCTCCTTCTCGCTGATTTCCTTGATTCTGAATTGTGCCATTCCAGAAGTGCTCTCATCTAATGATTCCTGTGCCCGTAATTCCATTTCTTCAATGCTCATATTTGTATTGAGCACTTCTCCGTTTGCTATAAAATAGTTTTTCATAGTTTAGTTTTTTGTGATTTAATGGTTAGTGTAATTCCCTGTTCTCTTTTTAGATAAGATATAAGTCCTGCATAAGAATCTACTCTCTTACGATCTCTCGGCATGATTGATAAAGCCTCCTGAAGCGTGAGGATAATGCAGAATCCGGTTTTTAAATCATCCCCATACTTGCTTCGGAGTGATGCTACGTCTTTTTTGTATTTCTCAGGGATAGGTCTGTTGCTGTCTTTTGTCACGATAACACTTGGCTCAGCATTATTTTCCAAGCGATTAGAAACAGAAACTTTTTCAGCTCCTAATATCCTACTTATAAAATCGATAAACATTAAATGCGATTTATATTTCAGAAGTAAGGATTTGAGCTAGCGAGAATAGCGTTTTAGCGATTTGGGAAGGAGAAAGTATAAAAGAAAAGTGTCCTCAAATCAGATTTATAACCATGAATATCAGACACTCTTCTTATGAGTATTGTTTCTTCATTAATAAGGCTTTCAGTGCTTTTTACAGAAAGGATTATATGATGCTGACGTAATACTTAAACAACTAAGAAGTCAGATCCCATTATTTTCCATACCCTTTAATCATCAATAACTTTCCCAACCCTTTCTCTTTCACCATACCTATTTATATATATAAGGTGCCAAAACCAGAGGCAGACTTGATCACCACCATTTCCCGATCAATAAAGCCAAACATATAATTGCTTTTTCATGGGAACTGTTATATCTTTGTCATGAAAAAACAAAACCAAAACATATTACAATGGCAACAACTAAGAAAACAACAGCTAAGAAAACAGCAACAACTAAAAAGACTACAACAAAGAAGACAACCACAAAATCACCTGTAGAAATCATTACTCCTGATATTGTAGGAACCAGTGCGGGTAAGATCTGGAACACACTTAACGGATCAGAGAAAGCATTGACTGAAAAAGAGTTGTTGAGCCTGACTAAGCTTTCCGGACAATCATTATATCTCGGATTAGGATGGCTGGCACGTGAGGGAAAGCTGGAGTCTGATGGTAAGGAATTTAAACTGGCATAAAAGAAGCGATAGAAAAGAAGTGGCTCATTGGGGTAAAAACAACTCCTAAACCACTTCAAACTCTCACCGTAAACCAATAATACCCTGATTCCCCAAAAAGACAAGCAGAATAACATTTTTTCTTATATATCGTATTCCTGATTTTTTTGGGGGAGGGGACAGAGATTATTAACATTATAAATACTGAAATTATAATATAGCCTAACTCTTTCTCCAATCCATCAGAAATAATATCATTCATTGCATTTCAGCCCCAGAACATGGATATCAAACAAACTAATCAAAAGAATCCTCATTTTTCCACCTGTCCTTCATTTTTTTCCTTTCATACAATTCTTTCCATCTATCCACAAGCTCCCGTTCGTTTATTTCAATATATCTTTTACCTTTTCTGGTGAGCATTGCATTATGGTCATTATCAATCGTAAGGATACCATTAGCTTCAAGCATGACAATTGCAGTCTTGACGGAAGTGTAATAGACATCTTCCTTTTTCAGATAATGTCCTATCAGTGGAATCTCATACTCAATATCACATTTGTCATAGACCCCATCAACACACTGGTCCATTGAATGTGGCAGTCCGTCATCCAGTTCAAGCAATACAGCAATGATATAATCAGAAAAATCGGGTTTCATAGGCTATCTGTGTTTATTATCCAATGAATGCAAATATATGAAAACATGTAACATAAACAACAAATTACTGAATATATTTCAACTTTTCGTTTCAGATTTCAGCAATAGATATGGATATTTGATTGTTTCCTTCTCTCTTCCCATCCTCAAGAGAAAAAGGAGCGGAAGCGGAACGGGCTTTGATTAATTTCTTTCTACTAAAATTGAAAAGTTATATAAAAACATTATTTCCGACCCATTTCCCTGACATTACCGCTCTTCTTTTTCTTGAGGTGGGGGAAAGAGAAGATAACAGAACAATAAAATATCAAATCTATCCGGACTATAACTGGGAAGAAGAAAGCTACAAACCAATTCCTGGCTGCTACAACCAACAAAAAAGACTTGAACATCAACAAATATAAATCAACGGCTGGAATATTAATGTGATGACTGGTAAATGAACAGTATCGCAACTCTTCCACATTCTCTTACTCTTTATAACAAATTTGATTCGGGTTAAGTCAGAGACAGAAGTACAGACGAAGTATGAGTATGGTACATAACCGTAAGGATGGAATAATTTATCTACATAAATGCTTATTCTTTAAGCTTTTGTACATGATTTGCACACTTTTTTATTCCACTCTGTCTTTCAGTTATGTACTACATTCCACTTCATTCCATACCCTTGTCTCCGACTTACCCCTAAAACCGATAATACCCTGATCCCAAAGAGAACAAGTAGAGTTACCTTTTTCTACTATACCTATATATAAGACCTCGGATTTTTTGGACAGTAAGAGGTTTTAATTGAATATCAGAATTATATCTATTCATTTTCGTCCATAGTCAATAATAAACAGGACATTATCATCCAAACAACTACTCCGACCGACAATCATCTTATTTCATCAGTCACAAAAATGCACTACCATTTATCACAAACAATAGTGCATATAACTTTAAATCTGATTCTAATGAAACAACAGGAAGTATGGCAGCAAGTACCAGCTTCCATTGAAAAAACAAAGAACATACTGCTATTTTCACAAACCACAATATACAGATACAAGTGTATAACTTAAACCTGTTTTAAGATGAAACACACAAAACTTACATTACTATTTTCACAAACCATAATGTACTTACAAATTAAGATTAATATAAACCTTCCAATAATATATGAGGTCATAACATTGAACATTCATCTAAAATGTACATCACTATCTTCTCAGACTATAATGTACCAACATATCAAATAATCTACATGATATAAAAACAAACAATCAGGTATATATCAAGGTACAGCATAAAACATTATTACTTATTTTGTCATATACAAAACTATACATTATATATGATACTTACTAATATTATTAAATAAAAAACATGTATCTGATAGTATCTTATCTGTATAATCGGATAAAGCCAGCTGTTTTCTCTCTGATCTTATTTTGAACTTTTCATCCGGTTCGTCTACAGTAACCTTTCACTTTATTTTACTGGGGTTAGTCAGAGACAGAAGCCTAATACGAAGTATGAGTTTTGGTACATAACCCGAAGGGATGTTATAAAAAAACTGACAAAACACTTATTCTTTAAGCATTTGTACCTGATTTGCACACTTTTTTATAACACTTTGTCTTACAGTTATGTCATACATTCCACTTACGTTCCATACTTCCGCCTCCAGCAAACCCCTTAACCTGTAATTCCAAGATTTTCCAAAAGACAATTACAGTTACCTTTTTTTCTTCTTTTCTGTTATACCTATTAGAATACTAGAATTCTTTGGAAGTCAGAATAGATAATTGAATATCAGAGCCATATCCAACCAAAACATCATACAAACATAAAGGATCAATCTTCACTTCATTATCCATACTTCGGCCGGTGATTATTTTATCCCATCAATAAAAAAACAAATTTATTATAGACCAGACCTAATATTTGCCAGACATCAGAAAACATTTAAGATTGATTTTCTCTATCATATCACAGATACTTTACTTTCAAAAAACTAAGAAAAAGTCCTGCCTGATATACCTGAAAATCAATACTGGATTATTCAATAGCAACTCATTCTTATCATTTATTCGACCAACGGAACAGATTTTTTTGTTTACTTATCCTATTTATCAACAAACAAAATATTAGCTGATCATTAACATATCAAACAAGACTAAAAAAGAATCAAGACATAAATCTCACATTAATCATTCCAAGGCTTATTATTGAAAGAACAGAAAAGACAATACAACAACTAACCTATTTATTCCCATGTAATTTATAGTAGTTCTCATTTCTTCTTCCCGCCCTCAAGAGAGAAGGGGGGAAAGGGGAAAGCGGAACCTCTAAAACCTAATTTTTTACTGATTTTTGAATAGATGAAGTTGAAAAAGTTATAAAAAACAGGCTTTTCCACCCCCCTTTTTCCCCCATTTCCCCTCCTTTCCCCTTTGAGGCAGGGAAAGAAAAGTAATCTAATCACAGAACCAATCATCCAAATTATAATCTCTTTGACTTTTAAGGATAAGAAAGATATGCCCCCTGACAACTATTATCAATCAACAAAAATATCCTTAATCCCACTACCAAAATTCAGACAGCACCATAAAAAGTTCTCCAGTCATTTTTGTCTTATCCCACCATTTGCAGATCGGATGAGATGATTGTCGGCAAAAAAATATAAAACTATGCCGATATTATTCATCCGGTTAAGAATATGGTGGATGACAGATAAAAAAACAACTTAACCTGATTATATTTTTCTTCTACTACCATCATTTCCAACTACTCCAAGAGAAAGAAAAAAAGAAACCAAGTATTACCTCAGTTTCTCTTCTTGGTTTGACTATAACAGATTGAGTTCTGCTTCTTCTCCATTCTGATAGCAATAGATGTCTAAATTTTCAGTAGTCATCCATTGGCAACTATTAAGTCTGAATCCATATTTTCCCTCGATTGTAGATAAGAAGGGTTCAAAATCATCGTAATTCTCTGATTCCCTTAATTCTTCATCAGTCAGCTTTATGATATTCAAGCAACCGATACAAAAATCTAAAATCAGTACATACCTTGGTTCCATAATTTTAATCCTCTTTTAAGTTATACCTTTTCAATAATATACTCACCTGTGAAGCTCTGAATTGACATCCCTTAGAAGTTACAAAACCTTCACTGTTCAGGATTCTGGCCATTTCAGACAAACTCCTGTCTTCTTTTACCAGGTTTTTCAATAATGCTATAGCCCTCTTGTTGTTAGGATTGTCAAGAGCTTTCTGGTGATTGGTCCTGTTACTGTTCTCTACCGCTTGATCCAGTTTATTCAATAGGTTTTCAGATTTACCCAGTTTATATCCCCTTGCTTTCTTGGCTTTCAGGGATTGTCTGGTTCTCTGGCTGATTAATCCGGCTTCATATTCCGCTATACTGCTGATTATATGAAGTACAAGTTTGTTAGCCTCCGGAAAATCACAGAATACAATCTCGACATCACTCTCCAACAATTTACTGGTGAAAGCGACATTTCTACTTAATCTGTCCAATTTTGCTACAATCAGGACAGAATTTGTTTTCCTGCATAACTCCAAAGCTTCTGTAAGTTTAGGTCTGTTGGATTTACGGCCACTTTCTGTTTCAATATATTCAGCAATCGTTTTTCTATCCTTCAAGTAATTCTGTATTATTTCTCTCTGTGCCTCCACGCCAAGTCCTGAGATTTCCTGTTTCACCGTGGACTGCCGTAAGTAGGCAACATAATTTTTCTGTTTCATAATTAACACTTGTTTAACGCTCTTCCCGGTTACTGAATGTCCGTTCAATAACCTTTAAGCAGGTTCATAAAAAAGGCTTTCCATGAGATTTCGAGTTCTTATAAATTCTACTCTCCCACAGAAAGCCTGTTGTCACATTTCCCGATTTTTCAGAGAACCGCTAATACTTTATAATATTATATGTATCAGAAATTCTCTTTTCATAATCATCGGTTTTCTCCACAAGTTCATCCACCACAGAAACAAGCATGTCAAAATAGATGTCCTCTCTCTTTTCCCTGATTTCTCCATCTTCACCAATCAGACAGACTTCAAACAGGTCAGCACCCTCATTCAATACAATCTGAACTTTTCCGGTATGCTTGAATCCGTTGACCCTGAATTCAAGACCACATGTTATTACTTTCACTGTCTCAATCTCAACTCCCCAGGACATAAGGACGGGGAGATTGGATTTCAGGATGGACCAGATATACCTGGCCAGTTCCAAATCGTAGTTCTTATCTCTTTCCATAATCCAAAGTTTTTTCATCCATATCTTCTTCATCCTCAACCCAGAACATCCGATAATCTTCATATATCTTTCTGTAATCCTCCAATCCGAAATGTGGAAAATTGGTGGAATACATGTCATAAAGGTCTTCGGGAGTTAAAGTCGGGTCATGGTTCAGCATATCATAAACCTCATCCTCAAACTCATAGGGACTGAAATATGAATCACTTTGTGTATGGGGATAAGTGTCTGTACAGTCCTCTATGATATGTTCTATAAACCTCAGGCATTTCAGCAGGTCTTTCTTTACCGTTATCTCTTCATCGGTGTGGGCATTGTAGTAACCACATGAGACGTTGATGCAGGAGACCCCAAGCCCTTTCTCTTTCAAGGTCAGAATATCGGTCATCAAGCCGTTCTCCTCCATGTAACCCCATTTTTCAGGTTCTATCGCTTCAATGAACCCTTCGGAACACAACTCGGAATAACCTATGTTTGTAATAAGGTCTGAATTGCCTTTACGGTCAGGCTGGATAACGAATCTCACATCATCGAAGAAAGACATCACCGCCTCAGAACTTCCCTTGCAGCCTGTTTCTTCCTCTCTAAAAAAGACTACTTTCATAGAATTATATTTCTTCAGGCATTCAAGACAGATGAACACTCCATTTTTATCATCGGCTCCCAAATTCTCAAACCTCCTGTTCTTTGGCGAATAACCGAATATGACTTCCCTTGTCTCCACCGCCTTGAAATCCTTTGAATGCTTGCAGTGTGAAACCTGGTCGATATGGCTCACTAAGCAAGAATAAACTTCCGCTTTACCCTTGACTACATACAGGTTCCCGAACTTATCCTTTGACACGGATATATTTCCGGGAAGCTGTCTTATATAGGAACAGAGGAACTTTACCATCTTCTGTTCCTTCCCACTCGGGCTGTAGATACTATACAGCCGCTTCAATAATTGTATATTCATGATTTATCTCTTTTTTAAGTTTATAGCCGTATGGAAGGTTGGTACTTGGATTTATCCTGTCGAACACCTCATTGTCAAACTCCCATGCTTCCTCATTTCTCAATAACCGGCATAATGTATCCGTACCGATGCTTTTATTCTCATAGATACCTTCCGGTTCATTCCAGATATTGATCCGGGTAATGTCGGTGTAATCCTCATACCATTCATCATCATATTCGGAGTAATGCCAGTTCTTCCGCTTGAACTCATTCTCCGCTTTCTCCATACATTCCTTGCAGCAATAATATTCCTCCGTCACTTCCGAACACATGGCATCATCCAAACAGGATATATGTTCCACATTCATCACAGCAGACACAATCGTTTTCATGGTGGTATTCCTGTGTTGATTCTATCCATATAAAATCATCCAGGTTTTCAACGTCTACCCGGATCTCCCTTCCGTTCCGGTAACAGGATCTTGTTATGAACAATGATACTGGTGGTAATCATCCCATTCCCGATCATCGTCAGTATCATCCCCGTAAAGATTAAGGTCCGTTGTATCAAGGTTGTATGAGGTCCCGGAATTCTCGTAGTTATAGGCTTTATTCAGGTTATAATTGTACCATTTGAAAGAATCCTGATAAGAAAGCGTGTCTTCCAGTTCCAGATCACAGTCAATCTCAAACTTCCTGTCGGATAATGAGTTCCCATGAATATCTACAAATGCGTTAGCTTCATGGCAGGATGCACCCACGATTTTATAACCGTCTATGTAATCACCTTGAATGAGTTTGTCAATCAGTAACCGTTTCAATACATCATCGCCTCCTGAAGAGTATTGCCTTTCAAGCAGCCTCCATTTATTGCCATCCTGATCCGTAACGTCAGTAAATAGAATGGATCTTGCTACAACCAATCCTGTTTTGTCTGTTATGTAAGCCGCCTTGGCTTTTACCGAATCACGATAGAATGAGGTCCGGTCTTCGTCCACCATACATGAACCGAAATTACCTTTGCAATAATCACTATCATATATCTTCCAGAACTCATTGTTTATATGTAGTTCCATATCAGGTGATTTCCCATGTGTATAAGTATGCCATTGCTGGGTAAAAATATCTCCGGCAAGCCAGTTTACGACACTTGGAGAGAGCAACTTTCCTATCTCTGTCTCAAGGATAAGCTCTCTCATGAATTTTCCGGCCCTCATCTTGAAGACTCGGCTACGTTCAACATTGATATAGCGGACTGAACTTTTATCCAGATCCTCACATACACCCTTGCTTTCGTCAGTCTGATATCTGGAAGAGTGGTATGTCTTGCCTATCAGTTCCACCCTATAAGGCAGCTTTTTATCACCTTTTCCTGATTCAATGACAGCATCCATTACTTTTTTCTGTAGGTCAGCCATATCATATATATGTAACAAGGCATAATCATCATGCTCCCTGCAATACCTGAGCAGTGCAGGATTCTTCAGATGGCCCAGCAGTATCCTGTTCTTTCTTACCACCGTACCGTTATCTCTTTTTTCAAGTCCGAAACAGGCCTTGAATCTTTCGTAACCATAAAAATTATAGTATAACATAATCTTCTGAATTTTAAATTGTCGGTAAATAAAAAAAGAAGAGATACTTCCTTTTAATCAGAAATATCCCTCCCCGGAATATTAGTCTTGGTATGTTTCAACCTTTTCAGATGAATGGTATCGTCTTGTCTTCCAGAACTCCTGATTCCACTATCTTCTTACATATCTCATGGGAAGCCTTGTTCCTCAGGTCATATCCGTAACCTTCACTTCCCATTGTTTTAATCACTTCAACCATACTTCTGAATAAGGTCTGTTGCAGGGTCCTGTGGAATGTAGTCACCGCTGAAGCGAACCTTTTCTCATTCCACCCATAATCGTTCAGGGCATGTTCAAGTTCTTTTGCAGCCTTGAATTCCCTGCTGTTTTCCAATTCATGTCTTTCCATAACCTATAATATTAAACCGGAGATAATTCTGTAGGGAAAACCTCAGCCTCGGAAAAATCGGAAGTTATAAGGACCACACTGTCATCCTCCAAATTATCCGGGACCGAAGCCACTTTGTATTCACCCTCTGATATACCTTCGGGATCATGCCAGCAAACAGTGGCACCAACTTTTATAAAATCATATTTCATCGCTAATATTCATTATTGATTATACATTATTCCTGTTGTAATGATTTGGGGTAAACGTCTTTCTTATACGTGACTGACATTCATCCGGTAATTCCTTCAGGATCCCAGCATATCTTTTATCAGAACAGCCTTGCGGCAATCTGTCTATGCATGTCATAATATCATTCATTTCCATATCAAGTATCCGTTAAAGGGTTCAACAAAAAAGGGAGAAAGATCATGTTTGTCATATTTAGATCTTTCTCCCTTGTGAGTCAATTTATTTTCAGGTCTAACTCAAAAACCATCCGTAATTCTCAGTATCTTCACCGTTTAAAGCTTTTTGGACACCAATCGCAAAATCAGTGCAGTTCTGATTTCGCTCCAAGAATTTATCAATATAGGATTGTTTGGCGGCGTCATTAAGGAGCTGCATCAAATCCCAACAAGTGATATTCTCTCTGCCACGTAACCCGAAATTAGGGTTTTCTATATAGCCTTTCGTAGCTGCATTGACATTGGAATCACCTAAAATCACCTTGGGCAATTCTTTAAGTTGTGAAGCGGGTAAAGCTTGATATAATCTGAGCCTACCAATTATCTGACAAAACTGTTCCTGTGAAATATTCGTCCTTCCCAGATTTTCAAGTAGCCTGAGATTCTGTTCGGGGTTAAAGTCTTGAAATAGTCTGAGTGCTGAACTGTATATATCTGCATCACTCATCACTTCCAGTCGTCCGGTCAGACCATCGTTCAGTAACATAAGGTTCGAGCAAACTTTCACTCTCCATCCGATAAAGATTTTAAATTTCTCCGGTGATTTTCGGGCGTATAGGTTTTCCTCGTTCAGACTTCTTACACCTCCGATACATAAATGTACTTCTTCTCCGTTCATCATTCTGCTCATAGACCTGATATGAAAACAGAAAGCCATACGTTGATAATAGATAGTCTCGTCCTCAGGTTTAAGTTCCTCTTTCTTTTTGGTTAATGCTCCCGGAACCCTGCCCAGGATTCTATGTGATACCCTGATTTCTGTGTTTCCAAAGCTTTCACCCGTAAAATAGCTCCTTGCAGCCTCCTCGATCCGGTGTATGAATGTCTGGTGGCTGATTGTAAGCTGATTGTCTCCAAAACTGGGTACAATGCAGTTTCTCTCAAGTTCTTCAAGTGTAATACCCGAAGTGTTACTTTCAATAAAATTGGGATGTTCTTCCTGCTCTTCTTCAGATACGATTACAGCATCTTCAATATTCTCGGTATTAATCACATCCATCATTCTTGTCATCATTCCGATTGTTCTTGGAATGACAGTAAGTTCATTAGTCATTGTTTCCATACTCTTTGTTATTTTTTAGTTGTTAATAAAATCCGATAAACGAAAAAAAGCCAAGAGGTTTATTTCTTTGCTTTTATAAATAAACTTCTTAGCTTCTTAATTCCCTTGAGTATTGATGTAGTAACTTCAAGGATTGTTATTATTACGTCCTGACCTTTATCATAATCCACTGTTCAAGACGTTATGTTAGTTTTCAGCCGCCACAGTATCTGTAGCGACTTTACTCGTGGCGGATTTTTTCTTTCCCAATCTGCCACCATACTTCTCGGCAAGCTCGATCAATACGGAGCCTGCCACGATGATCTCCGCTACATTTGCGGCGATCTTCAATGCTTTTACCAAATTTCCCATTTCTCTAATTTTCAATTGTTTGTTATTACGTTTCTATTCTCTTATATATTATTCTCACATATAAGGCTTTGAAGGATTCAAGAAAGGGGAAGAAAAAAAAGAAAAGCCGTCATCAAACCTCCTCGATCTGACTTGACTTTCCGATAGACTGCATACTTTGGGTAATCAAGACTAAAGCTGTGAAAACTACTCGTACCGTTGCTATCCCTCGAATTAAAGTTCTAACCATCATCTGAAATTAGATTTAACCCGGAAAATTACTTTTTATAACGCTTGAAGCTACGCACCTTATCTTAATGGTGCTGAATAATGCTCCAAGCTATTTTCTCATATATAAGGGTTTGGAAGGTTTCAGGAGGGAGGAATGAACGGCCATACTTTTGATATATAAATGAAAGGTCCGCAAACAAAAATCCGGGTGCCCTGTTGTATCCGGATAAAGGAGTATCGTATGGAGAGAACCGAACTGATTGAGGCTATAAGAAAAGTCTGTGAGATACAAAACGATATCAGAATAGACATGAGGGTAAGAGGTGAGGGCTGGTTTTTCGATGCCGCATACATATTTCTTGGAGAGAACGGAATATATGTGACCGACACCTTATATATAATAAGCATAGACGAACTGGACACAGGGTCATTGAACAGAATACATCAAAAAATTGTTCTGAAATAGATTTCCCTCATGAATGATAAAACAAATTGATTCATTACAAAGCGGCGGTTCGTTGAGAATAGCCACTTTTCACTATAATCCATATTATTTTGGAGGTCTTGAGTTTTTTGCCTATCTTTGTAGTAACCAATATATCAGACCATTATGAACAGCAATAATAAAAACCAGATAATCCGTTTTGACTGGGCGATGAAACGTCTGCTCAGGAACAAGGCAAACTTCAGTGTCCTTGAAGGCCTGCTCACCACGTTACTGGGTGAGAAGATCATTATCCAAAGACTTCTTGAAAGCGAGAGCAATCAGGAGGATGAGTATGACAAGTATAACCGTGTGGATATGCTTGCCGAGAACTCCAGGGGTGAGCCGGTATTGATAGAGGTGCAGAACAATAATGAATATGCCTACTTCCAGCGTATGTTGTTCGGTACTTCCAAGCTGGTCACTGAATATATCAACAGAGGGGAAAGCTATGACAAGGTCCGTAAAGTATACAGCGTCAATATAGTCTACTTCTCCCTAGGGCATGGCAGGGACTTCGTTTATCATGGAAAGACGGAATTCAGGGGTATCCACACTAATGATCTTCTTGAACTCACCCCGTTCCAGAAACAGACATTCAAGGTGGATACGGTCAGCCAGTTATATCCCGAATACTATATCCTGAAGGTGAACGGTTTCAATCAGGTAGCAAAAAGTCCCCTGGAAGAATGGATCTACTATCTTAACACTGGAGAAATACCTTCCACTGCCACAGCTCCGGTCTTGAGGAGGCTCGTGAGAGATTAAAGTTGGATAGTATGACTAAAGATGAACTTGCCGCTTACTACCGCCACTTGGATAATATTGTAATCCTTCGTGATAATATCAATACTGAACGTGAAGAAGGAAGGGCGGAAGGTCTTGAAGAAGGAGAAAGAAAAAGCTATCGAAGTCGCCCGTTATCTAAAGTCATCAGGAACTGCAATGGAATTAATTATTGGAGCTACAGGATTGTCTAAAGAAGAGATTGAAAAACTATAATATAAACTTTTACATAGTATTTAGGAGGAACTATACAATGGATTACGTATGGTTCCTCTTTTCGTTATGAAACAAGTAATCTACACACAGTAATAAAAGTATCAAGTCCCAATCTAATCAAGAAATAAGTTCATTTTTATGGTATTTAACAGGAACAGGTTAAATGAATATAAAAGACAGGGGAGTAAAAGGGGGAGTATCTGATTTTCACAAAAGAAAAACCGCTGAAAATCAGCGGTTTTCAAATCCATTCGTGGAGCTGGAGGGAGTCGAACCCTCGTCCAAACGAGGAAGCCATACGCTTTCTACATGCTTATCTTCGCCTAAATTTTCGAGTATAAGCAGGACCGAAGCCACCAACTTATACCTTATCCTCTAAATTTTCGTAAGAGACACGAGGCGGATCTCTAACTATTCCCGATTTTACTGCACCACTTGATCAAACGCTTCGGAACAAGAGCTTTTGAGTGATGTCTCGTTTCCACCACTTTGGCAGAAATAAAGCTAATCTACTATGATTCGATTAAGCAGCAAGAGCATAATTTTCGTTGCCAGATAAAATTTTGAAAACTGGGATTATAGTGCCAATCAACCACGCACTGCATGCTTACATACCACTTAGCCACGCTGTCAAATCCAGTCAACCCCGTACTGGTAACTCATAAAGAGATTACAAATATACACACACTTCTGTTAATATCCAATTATTTATTCATTTATTTATAGCATTTTAATGAGAACAATGTATCTTTGAAAATAATTTTTCTAATCCTAACAGATCAGACAATATGAACAAAAAATTAATGGTATTGTGTATGAGCAGTATGATACTGGGAGGCTGTATACCCTCTCCCAAGAAACAAACGGAAGCAATTACAGTTGAAGAAAATCCGAATATGATGTATATGTTGGTAGGCAGTTATGCAACTCCGGAGGAAGAAGGTATCAAGGTTTATAACTTTGATGAACAAAATGGCAACTCACAATATATCAGCGGAATAAAAGGAATATCCAACCCATCTTTCCTCATTCCTTCGGCTGATGGAGAAAGAATATATGCTGTAGGGGAGGATTCGAAAAAGTTCTACCGCCAATGCCATCAAATTCGATAAAGAACAAAAGAAACTAACTTTGCTTAATTCTCAACCCACTGACGGCGGTGCACCTTGTTATATAACTCTCAGCCCGTCGGAAAAATTTGTCCTGACAGCAAATTATATAGGAGGTAGCATTACCGTTTTCCCACTAGATAAAGACGGCAAATTAAAATCCGAAACACGCCTTATTTCCTTTACAGGAAATAGTCTTGACAAAGAGAGACAAACACAGCCACATTTACATTGTATAGAATTCACTCCAGACCATAAATATCTACTTGCCAGTGATTTAGGAACAGACCAGATTCATGTATTTCCTGTTAGTGAGAATGTAACTGATGGTGTATCCCATTCCTTGCTGAATGAATCCGAAGAATTTAATATAAAAGTAGAATCAGGATCAGGACCACGCCACATTTGTTTCCATCCGAACCAAAAATTCGCTTATCTGATTAATGAAATCTCAGGAAAAGTTATAGCTTTCTCTTACGACAAAGGAAAATTAAACGCCATACAATATATAGAAGCTGACACAGTGGGTGCCAAAGGTAGCGGAGATATTCACATTTCACCTGATGGAAAATTTCTATATGCATCCAATCGCTTAAAAGCAGACGGTATCGCTATTTTCTCCATAAATCAGGAAGAAGGAACATTAACAAAGACAGGTTATCAGCTGACTGGTATCCATCCACGTAATTTTATTATCAGCCGGAACGGACGATACCTGTTAGTGGCCTGCAGAGACAGCAACTCCATACAAGTATTTGAAAGAGATTCCCAAACAGGACTACTGAAAGACACAGGCAAAACAATAAAAACCAATAAACCTGTATGCCTGAAGTTTACCTTTTAAACAGGGAAACATTGTTTTTAATAAAATAAACTGCTGCTTTCGTTGTATGTATTGGAAACAGCAGTTTATTTTATCAAAAACAAAACGAATCTTTATACATAAGTTTCCAAGAACTTAACATGACCTTCCACAGTCACTTTCACCTCTTTTGTTGTGGCAGGGAAAAGGATAGATTCACCGGCTTGCAATTCCAATGAGTTACCATCCCCATCAGTTACCGTACATGTACCTTCCATGCAAATATAAATTACAAATGAATCAAGTTCACTATAATCTATCGTCATATTTTCAGTCAAATCATAAACAGAAGTAGTGAAATACGGACAGGTAACCAACTCGACAGATTCATTCTGTTTCGGAGTATAATGAGTACGATAATCCTCTTCTACAGAATAATCTATGGCATCTTTTGACAATTCTGTATGCAACTCACGAGTATTGCCATTTTTATCCTTACGATTGAAATCATAAATTCGATAAGTCACATTCGAGGTCTGCTGAATCTCAGCAATAAAGCATCCGGCTCCAATACTATGGATACGTCCTGCAGGCAAGAAAAACACATCACCCGGTTGTACGGCATAATCAGCCAATGCATCACAAATAGTATTATCAGCAATCATTGCAGCATATTCATCGGGAGTAATTTTTTTACTTAACCCCGAACGCAGATGTGCTTTCCCCGGCATTGTCAATAACATACCACATTTCGGTCTTGCCCATCGAATTATGACGCTTCTTTGCCAGTTCATCATCTGGATGCACTTGTATAGAGAGATCGTCACAAGCATCAATGAATTTGATCAACAAGGGAAAATTATCGCCAAAACGCTGATAATTACTATCTCCTACCAAAGAACCTTTATATTCTTTTACCAACTGGCTCAAATTTTTGCCGGCTTCAGTTCCATTAGCAACAACAGACTCATCGCCTGGGACATTAGAAATTTCCCAACTTTCGCCAACCTGAGGCTGTTCAATATTCAGATGTTTGAACGGGATAATCTTTTCTCCACCCCAAATGGTGGATTTCAGAATGGGGTTAAATTTAAATGGATACATAGGTGTATTAATTAATAGTTTCTAGGTTTGGATACAAAATAAGGGAATTCTATGACTTTACCGCATAGAATCCCTAAAATTAACAGCTATGTGTGTATATTCAAAGGTGTATTAGTAGTCTGTATTATTAGGATCGAAATTAGTCCAGCCATCCAACCAATTATCATCTGTTCCAAACGCTCCGATATATTCTACTGTCTCAAAACCGCTGCTCAACAGTGCGTCATTAAATGAAGCGGCTGTCAACACAGGGCTATCTGCATCCGGCATATAATTAACACCGATATTACGCCCGTCCTTGAATTTCAACTCATTGACATCAGTCAATACTTTATTTCCTTTCTGAGTCTTGAAAAAAGTAGAAGAATAAGACTCTTGTCCAGCATCAATGATTTGCTTGTTCACGGCATCATAAAGCACATCATCATATACTTTGTTAGCATCAGAACCGACCACCGTCATACCTGCAAACCAAATATTCTCCAACTTTATGTTTCCTGCCTTCGCCATCTCAACTGTATTACCTTTCTCACCATCAATAATTAAACCGACAGGATACCCTACAGCTACTGAATTAAAGCAATTCAAACGACTGGAACGCCGGATCTGCATAGCAGACTGAAACTTACCTAAAGCTGAACCATTATTAGGATTGAAGCTACCGCCCGTAATATAGCTCTCATTATTAACAAAGTTGGCATCACGCCCCAACGGTCCGATAAAAGTGACATTACTAAATACGGCTGTCGTATAGGGTTCTATCAATGAGGCGTCTCCACAATTATCCGACTCAAAACCATTAGACTGAGAAGTATCTGCGATTCTCGGATCACGGATTGAAAGACAATATTGGACCTTACCGGAGAAGCCATTATCTGTATCAAACTCATCGTCCCATCCATTATAAGCCACTAGATATTTACAATTTACATTACCTCCAAACCATTCGTAAGAGTCGTCATTGGAATATGAAACCTGTAAATGATCAATGGTAGTTCCACTACCTACAGATCCAAAAGTTATACCATTAATTTCCTTATCTTTTTGAAAAGGATAACCAGCAAATTCCACACGTACATATCTCAATATACCTGAATTGTCAGCATCATCATTTCCTCCATGTTTAGTACGTGGACCTCCTTCAATCTGCTGGTTCAACACTCCCTGATTATTCTTGGCATTACCACAAATAATCAATCCCCCCCAATCTCCCGGTTTACGCTGGCCTTTAGGCTGTTCAGAGGTAAAAACAATCGGAGCGTCTTTAGTACCCTCGGCTATTAGTTTGCCGCCCGGTTCTACAATCAAGGCAGCCTGTGTATCTTTATCCCCTTTGATAACAGTCCCCGGTTCGATGGTCAATACCGACCCAGTCCCCACATAAATCCATCCTTTCATCAGGTAAGTTCCTTTGGACAAAGTCTGTGTACCCTTAAAAATAAACTCCTGATCTCCATTTCCTATCACGGTACCTTTGGCATTCTCTGTTTTATCATCATTAAATAACAAGTGGTCACATGTTTTAATAGCCCCCTCAGCCCCCCATACATAAGGAGCTTCGGCATTTCCACCGTTGCCATTACCGTTTCCTGTATCAGTTTCCGGATCATCACTGCTACAAGCAACCATTCCCCCCAGCATTATTGCTGAGAATACGTAAATCATAAACTTGTCAGTTCTCATTTCCATTTGTTTATTGGTTAATAATGAAAGATTCATTCTATTTTAAAACGTATAGTTAATGTTCAAATTGAAATTACGCCCTGATTTGTATTGACGGGTAATTTGCGCCACTTTTCCATGTCTAGTTTCTTCAAATTGCTTGAAAGAAACTTTCTCCGCCAACAAATCGCGTACAGCAACCTTTATTTCCAGATTACCAATTTTTTTCGAAACACTTAAATCTACTGCATTACGGGGCATTTCATAAGAATCGGGTACTCTGACTTCATTGTCTGCGGTTCCCAAACTACGGCCTACACCAATAATACGTTTACCGATACGGTTATAAAGCAATGCAGCATTCCATCCGCTATCGGCATGTTGATAGAAGAAACCGGCATTAATCAAATATGGAGATTGACCTTGCATCGGACGGTCCTTCTCTTTGGCTCCCGGCTCAAATTTCACTTTACTTTTAATTAAAGCCCCGTTCAGACTAAGACTAAAATTACGCATACCTATAAAATCCAGATTTTTGCGTATATCCACTTCTACTCCATAATTATCCGCTCCTTTGGCATTGACATACGAATAGATAAGGTCTGTACCTCCGGATACAGTATAAGTCCATTCAATAGGATTCTTAAACCTTTTATAGAAAAGAGAAACAGAAATCAGCTCTCCACTGCTGGGATAAAACTCATAACCAAAATCTAAATTATCAATATAAGCAGGCTTTAAATTATAATTACCTTGTACATTGCTGGCAAGATCAAAATCATAATATACAGAAGAAGAAACCTCCCGAAATTCCGGACGATTCACAGTACGTCCATAAGATAAACGGAACTGATGCTTATCATTCAAACGATAAGCCGCATTTACAGACGGGAAAAAGTCATCATACGTGTAAAACACACTAGTGGGGCTTTCCTCGTTTTTCTGTGTATGGCTAACCAACTCCATTCTATTATATTCAAAACGAACTCCTGCGTATACATTCAATTTGCCCAACGGAAGATTACCCCCTACATAACCAGCACTCAAGAGATTATTGCCTTCGTAATTATTGCGCCAATCCACTTGTTCCAATAAATAAAGTCCATTCTCTCCATAATTCTTCTCTTGTAATAATTCATTAGGGACATTCATTACTTTATAAGCACCCGGCAAACCATTTTTCCAACTATAGATAAAAAAACGGGTATTATATTCACGAGCACGATGCTCCGTGTAAGCTCCAACCTTCAGGCTAGGAGTAAAAATCCCGAAAGAGAAATCGTGCTGATAATTGATGTTAGCCGACAAAATATGTTCATCCAATCGGGAAAACTCCCGATTAATCTCATTCAAGTTCTCTACTTCCAACTGATTGGTCTCCTCATTGAGTACGGTAGTATATCGACGGCGGTCCGGCATATTCCGATTGGCATAAGAATATCCAGCACTCCAATCCAACTTATCGGTATTACCCAATGTATGCTTCCCCGTAAATTGACCATTATAAGTGGTACGACTCTGATAATAATATTCCGCACTCTCTTCATAATCACTTTGTGCATCTGTTCCCTTACGGTAAGTATAGCGGTCTTTCCCTAATTGATTAAAAATATTCTTAAACTCATAGCGACTGTTACCACTGGCAGGTATATAAGTAAAATTCAGCATAGTTCCTATACGAACACTATGATTATATTGGTCATCTATACTTTTACGTAAATAATTAGAACAATCGTGAGTCATATCATAAGCACCAAACAAATTGTTATCCATATCCAGATATGTCCTATAGCTATTGCTATAGTTCACTGTTCCTAATATAGCCAAAGTACGTCCGCTACTACCACCTGCCGTTGCCCGTCATATTCACGAACTAATCTGATTACTAAACACAGTAGCCTGGATTTGTTCTATCAGTAATCGACCTTATTCCTAATTAAATAGAGCAAATGTTATTGGGGTAAGACATGAAGATGCCAGAAAAACATGACCTGTTGGCCGCCATTCTCGCGGCAAAGGAACAAGGCATCTGGGCAATCCTTGCGTTTGCAATGGCGTACCTTCGCGGCAGATATAATGGCGGTGCGTTTACAAAACAGTAATCGACGCAACGATGTGCGCCATTATCGCCTAGTTCATTCGTGACCTTCTCGACTTCGCCGGACTAAGTAGCAATCTCGCTTATATAACGAGCGTGTTTATCGGCTACATCGGTACTGACTCGATTGGTTCGCTTATCAAACGCTTCGCTGCTAAAAAGCCGGAGTAGAAGATGGTAGAAATCAATAATCAACGTAAGGCGTTCCTCGATATGCTGGCGTGGTCGGAGGGAACTGATAACGGACGTCAGAAAACCAGAAATCATGGTTATGACGTCATTGTAGGCGGAGAGCTATTTACTGATTACTCCGATCACCCTCGCAAACTTGTCACGCTAAACCCAAAACTCAAATCAACAGGCGCCGGACGCTACCAGCTTCTTTCCGTTGGTGGGATGCCTACCGCAAGCAGCTTGGCCTGAAAGACTTCTCTCCGAAAGTCAGGACGCTGTGGCATTGCAGCAGATTAAGGGCGTGGCGCTTTACCTATGATTGATCGTGGTGATATCCGTCAGGCAATCGACCGTTGCAGCAATATCTGGGCTTCACTGCCGGGCGCTGGTTATGGTCAGTTCGAGCATAAGGCTGACAGCCTGATTGCAAAATTCAAAGAAGCGGGCGGAACGGTCAGAGATTGATGTATGAGCAGAGTCACCGCGATTATCTCCGCTCTGGTTATCTGCATCATCGTCTGCCTGTCATGGGCTGTTAATCATTACCGTGATAACGCCATTACCTACAAAGCCCAGCGCGACAAAATGCCAGAGAACTGAAGCTGGCGAACGCGGCAATTACTGACATGCAGATGCGTCAGCGTGATGTTGCTGCGCTCGATGCAAAATACACGAAGGAGTTAGCTGATGCTAAAGCTGAAAATGATGCTCTGCGTGATGATGTTGCCGCTGGTCGTCGTCGGTTGCACATCAAAGCAGTCTGTCAGTCAGTGCGTGAAGCCACCACCGCCTCCGGCGTGGATAATGCAGCCTCCCCGACTGGCAGACACCGCTGAACGGGATTATTTCACCCTCAGAGAGGCTGATCACTATGCAAAACAACTGGAAGGAACCCAGAAGTATATTAATGAGCAGTGCAGATAGAGTTGCCCATATCGATGGGCAACTCATGCAATATTGTGAGCAATACACGCGCTTCCAGCGGAGTATAAATGCCTAAAGTAATAAAACCGAGCAATCCATTTACGAATGTTTGCTGGGTTTCTGTTTTAACAACATTTTCTGCGCCGCCACAAATTTTGGCTGCATCGACAGTTTTCTTCTGCCCAATTCAGAAACGAAGAAATGATGGGTGATGGTTTCCTTTGGTGCTACTGCTGCCGGTTTGTTTTGAACAGTAAACGTCTGTTGAGCACATCCTGTAATAAGCAGGGCCAGCGCAGTAGCGAGTAGCATTTTTTCATGGTGTTATTCCCGATGCTTTTGAAGTTCGCAGAATCGTATGTGTAGAAAATTAAACAAACCCTAAACAATGAGTTGAAATTTCATATTGTTAATATTTATTAATGTATGTCAGGTGCGATGAATCGTCATTGTATTCCCGGATTAACTATGTCCACAGCCCTGACGGGGAACTTCTCTGCGGGAGTGTCCGGGAATAATTAAAACGATGCACACAGGGTTTAGCGCGTACACGTATTGCATTATGCCAACGCCCGGTGCTGACACGGAAGAAACCGGACGTTATGATTTAGCGTGGAAAGATTTGTGTAGTGTTCTGAATGCTCTCAGTAAATAGTAATGAATTATCAAAGGTATAGTAATATCTTTTATGTTCATGGATATTTGTAACCCATCGGAAAACTCCTGCTTTAGCAAGATTTTCCCTGTATTGCTGAAATGTGATTTCTCTTGATTTCAACCTATCATAGGACGTTTCTATAAGATGCGTGTTTCTTGAGAATTTAACATTTACAACCTTTTTAAGTCCTTTTATTAACACGGTGTTATCGTTTTCTAACACGATGTGAATATTATCTGTGGCTAGATAGTAAATATAATGTGAGACGTTGTGACGTTTTAGTTCAGAATAAAACAATTCACAGTCTAAATCTTTTCGCACTTGATCGAATATTTCTTTAAAATGGCAACCTGAGCCATTGGTAAAACCTTCCATGTGATACGAGGGCGCGTAGTTTGCATTATCGTTTTATCGTTTCAATCTGGTCTGACCTCCTTGTGTTTTGTTGATGATTTATGTCAAATATTAGGAATGTTTTCACTTAATAGTATTGGTTGCGTAACAAAGTGCGGTCCTGCTGGCATTCTGGAGGAAATACAACCGACAGATGTATGTAAAGACCAACGTGCTCAAATCTTCATACAGAAAGATTTGAAGTAATATTTTAACCGCTAGATGAAGAGCAAGCGCATGGAGCGACAAAATGAATAAAGAACAATCTGCTGATGATCCCTCCGTGGATCTGATTCGTGTAAAAATATGCTTAATAGCACCATTTCTATGAGTTACCCTGATGTTGTAATTGCATGTATAGAACATAAGGTGTCTCTGGAAGCATTCAGAGCAATTGAGGCAGCGTTGGTGAAGCACGATAATAATATGAAGGATTATTCCTGGTGGTTGACTGATCACCATAACTGCTAATCATTCAAACTATTTAGTCTGTGACAGAGCCAACACGCAGTCTGTCACTGTCAGGAAAGTGGTAAAACTGCAACTCAATTACTGCAATGCCCTCGTAATTAAGTGAATTTACAATATCGTCCTGTTCGGAGGGAAGAACGCGGGATGTTCATTCTTCATCACTTTTAATTGATGTATATGCTCTCTTTTCTGACGTTAGTCTCCGACGGCAGGCTTCAATGACCCAGGCTGAGAAATTCCCGGACCCTTTTGCTCAAGAGCGATGTTAATTTGTTCAATCATTTGGTTAGGAAAGCGGATGTTGCGGGTTGTTGTTCTGCGGGTTCTGTTCTTCGTTGACATGAGGTTGCCCCGTATTCAGTGTCGCTGATTTGTATTGTCTGAAGTTGTTTTACGTTAAGTTGATGCAGATCAATTAATACGATACCTGCGTCATAATTGATTATTTGACGTGGTTTGATGGCCTCCACGCACGTTGTGATATGTAGATGATAATCATTATCACTTTACGGGTCCTTTCCGGTGAAAAAAGGTACCAAAAACATCGTCGTGAGTAGTGAACCGTAAGCAGCAATACGTAATGCTTGTACTTCGTTCAGTTACGTATTGCTTATGGCAAAGGAGGTATGGGAGGAGGACGATGCCGCCGACGCAAAAGCCGAACATCAGAATGAAATGGTCTTTCCCATCGGTGCACCCAATGACGCCTTTGCAAAATACTTTATCGGACAAAGCTATCTCGCACCTCTTTCTACCCAGCAGATCGGTATTTACAATGTGACCTTTGAACCTGGTTGCCGTAACAACTGGCACATTCATCACGCCAAAAGCGGCGGCGGACAGATCCTCGTCTGTGTGGCTGGTCGAGGTTACTATCAGGAATGGGGCAAACCTGCACAGGAGCTGCACACCGGCGATGTGGTAAATATCCCTGTGGGAGTCAAGCACTGGCACGGTGCTGCACCGGACAGCTGGTTCTCTCATCTGGCGGTAGAGGTTCCGGGAGACGAAACCTCCAATGAATGGTTGGAAGCCGTGGACAACACAGTATATTTTAAGGCAACAGGCAAGGAGGTCTGAATATGGAAAAACTGAATCTGACACAGGAATGGGATAAGACGTACCCGAAAAGTGACAAGGTAGACCACAAAAAGGTGACCTTTCATAACCGCTACGGCATCACATTGGCGGCGGATATGTACACGCCGAGGGGCACAGAGGGCAAGCTGCCCGCCATTACTGTCAGCGGTCCGTTCGGTGCGGTAAAGGAGCAGTCCTCCGGTCTGTATGCACAGAAAATGGCGGAGCTTGGCTTCTTGACGATTGCCTTCGACCCGTCCTACACCGGTGAGAGCGGCGGTACACCCCGCTATGTCGCTTCGCCAGACATCAACACCGAAGACTTCTGCGCAGCGGTGGACTTCCTCTCCGTGCAGGAGAATGTGGACTCCGAGCATATCGGTATCATCGGTATCTGCGGCTGGGGCGGTATGGCGATCAATGCCGCAGCCATTGACACCCGCATCAAAGCTACCGCGGCCATGACCATGTACGACATGACCCGTGTAACGCCAACGGATATTTTGATGCTGAGGATTCTGAGCAGGCATGAGAAGAAAAAAGCCATGAATGCACAGCGCACGGTAGATTACAAAAACGGTACCTATGCTCTCGGCGAGGCGGCGTGGTTGATCCGCTGCCGGAGGACGCACCGCAGTTTGTAAAGGACTATTACGCCTACTATAAGACGCCCCGAGGCTATCACTCCCGCAGCCTGAATTCCAACGGCGGCTGGAATGTGACCTCCTCGCTGTCGTTCCTGAATATGTCGATCTTGCAGTACAGCAGCGAGATTCGCTCTGCCGTGCTGCTGGTACACGGAGAAAAGCACACTCCCGTTATTTCAGTGAGACGGCGTACAGCAAGCTGACCGGCGATAACAAGGAATTGCTCATTATCCCCGGTGCAAACCACACCGACCTTTATGATAGGATGGACATCATTCCGTTTGAAAAGCTCAACGCATTCTTTACGGCGTATTTGAGATAAAGCAGCATATTATGTGTTTTGCGTAAGCATCTGGAGGAAAGCATATATCTGGTTTCTGCTGTTTCTACATCGGATGTACTGAAACGAAATACAGCCTCTTTACGCTGTGCGGTCGAGAATGATATGTTTGCCTCGCTGCCGGAGGATTCGCTTTGGCAAATTGGAGATGGGGCATTAGGCGCAATATAACTGCTGACGGCGCAGAATCTTGGTGGATATCCTGATGGGTGTCATGCGCTTGAAGAAAAGCCTGACTGTTTTAATTGACAAATGTTAACATTAGCTGCACTTCCTTCTTTCTTATTATACGAGAGAATGGTAAATGGAGTGTAGAAGCAAGCAATTTGTCGATCTGCAAGCATCACAAGCCTCGTTGGGAAATCAACGGGGTGTTTTTTGCTCTGAATCGACGATACAGAGCACGGGAAAGGTTAGAACTAACAGTATGGAGAATAATATATAGCATAGATGTAAATATTGCTTGGATATGTGGACTATTGTCCTTGAAATGCTCCTTTAAATATGATATCATTAGTTCGTACAAGGCGAAATAATGAAATGGAGGCTCTGACATGATCGTTTTAGACCTTGAGTTAAAGGAAATCTATGGATTTAATGATTTTCATATCAATTTCAGTTATCCCAAAAGATTGTCAATTCGATTATCGATCAGGAACATCTGAAAGGAAGAGCGATTTCGCTATAAGAAGGCTGTAATTCTTATGGGTGCAAATGCTACCGGAAAGACCAGCCTTGGAAAGGCTTTGCTTCGTATTTTTGGATATATGACTGATGGAAATCCAACACCGCTGTATGAGATGGTTGCAGGCGATAAAGGATACTTCAGTATTGATTTTGTGAATGGTGATTATCGCCTGCAGCGGTTGTCAGCTCAGATTGATGCATCTAATCAGGAGATTGACATTCAGTATCAGACCGCAGACATTGATACGATGGATTCGTATGAAAATGTGTAAAAGAAACTGAAAGATCAAACGATAGAAGCGACCAGAACTACTACAGCACTTAAGAAGCTGGTAGGTGCTGTTCGATATCGTTTTGCATATCCTGAAATAGAAAAATCTTTGAAACTTACAGGTGCGAATAAAAGCATCTTGTTGAAGACGCTGCGTGCTGTTATCGGAACGCTTGATCCTACATTGCAGGACGTTAGTTTATCAAGAGATTTAAAGGATACCTTTATTATTCGGCGCGGTGGAACGGAAATCATCATACAGGAAGGTAAACTGTTGAATCGGGAGATACTGTCCAGTGGTACAGCAGAAGGAATTGATGTCGCAATGTTCCTTGCTGCAATGGCGACAAAAGAGAGCAGTTTCTATTATTGTGATGAACATTTTCTTATATTCAGAGCGATATAGAAAAACGGATTTTCGGTATTATGCTGGATCGTATCGGAGACGATGAACAGTTGATTTTTACAACGCATAATACAGATATGCTGGATTTGAACCTGCCGAAGCATAGCTATGTGTTTTGCGTAAGCATCTGGAGGAAGGCATGTATCTGTTTCTGCTGTTTCTGCATCGGATGTACTGAAACGAAAGACAGACTCTTTACGCTGTGCGGTTGAGAATGATGTGTTTGCCTCGCTTCCGCAGGATTCGCTTTGGACGAGTTGGAAATGGGGTGGGAAGATGAACAATAAGTGCATCTATTATGTAGAGGGCCCCTGTGAACAACAACTGATCGCGGCCTTAAAGAAGCACCGGAAAGATTGATTCCAGGGAAGATAAAGGTCTTCAATGTGGTGCAGAATTTGATTCCCAAGTCACAGATGTTGTCTATTCAGGCGGGAACGACTGTCGTTTTGGTATTTGATACCGATGTATCACAGACATCAAACCTAAAAAGAACTTGGAACTTCTCACCCGGTATTGCGGAAAGCTGAAAATCATTTTTCTTCCACAAGTTCTGAATTTGGAGGATGAGTTAGTTCGGTGTACAGATGTGCGAACTGCGATGGAACTGACCAAAAGTGGAAGCGTTAAAATTTCAAGACGGACTTTTGTAAGATGAAAACAAGATTGTCGTTCCATGCTGAGCGTCATAAGCTGGATTATGCACATTTGTGGATGACAAAAACGCCTGAAACATTTAATTTTGTGGAGAATAATAGTTTTCAAATTAAAACATTATAATTTTGATGCCTCGTTGGGGAAACCAACGGGGTATTTTCCCCAATCCGACTGCATAGTAGACTAAAAAGTCAAAACGAACCGTAGGTAGTCCTGCAAGGACAACCAAAGTGCGCCTACGAGGCCAACGCGAAACCGGATGTCCCTTGAAAACTGAATAGCTTATATGCTACCCATATTCGTAGGAGAATATTTCATCATTCTTTATCGTTTAAATATTGAATATACTCGTTTCCCCATAGTTCCAACTCCTTCAGTACTTTTCTGAATTTTTCTCCAATATCACTTAATTTGTATTCTACTTTTGGTGGAATCTGCTGATATTCTATGCGTTCAATCAAGCCTTCTTCTTCCAACTTTTTCAGCTGTCTTGATAGCGTTGTATGTGTCATTTTTTCCGGCATTTTTCTTTGTAATTCATTAAACCGTACGGGAACATCTGTTAACAAATACATAATATACATAGACCATTTACCTGTTAAAACTTTTATGAAGTCACATATGGGCAAAGCCCAAATAGATTTTTCTTTTCCATATATACGTTCCTTTCTGATACCAGTATTGTAAAATATCGTACTTGTTTATTTGCTCCTATGATATATAATTATACGCATAAAAAATAAAAATACAATTTGTTTTCAGGAGGATTTTGAAATGAATGACGTAGTAAAATATTTGCAGGAATGCGGAACTTTTATCTTGCCACGGTAGAAGGAGATCAGCCACATGTACGCCCATTTGGTGCTGTATGTGAATTTGAAGGAAAACTTTGTATTGTAACGAATAATAAAAAGATGTTTACAACCAGATGAAAGTAAATGGAAAAGTTGAAATGTGTGGAATGAACAAAGGTACTTGGATTCGTGTGAAAGGTGCAGTAAAGAAGATACTCGCCGTGAAGCTCGTGTAGCCATGATGGAAGCAAATAAAAATGCTCTCCAGTCTATGTATACGGTTGATGACAATTTGATGACGGTATTCGTTTTGAAAGTGGCATCGCAACTATTTATTCATTCACAGAAGAACCGAAGGCTATCAATCTGTAAAATTTTGAGTAATGTACATTACGGTTTGTCAGACTGGAAAATCCCCTGCTGATGTTTGGCGCTGCGGGCGGCGGCACATATTCTTTATTATCCGGAAGCGTGGTATAATCCTTGAGGAAACATTGTATGGAAAGGACAAACACCATGAACGCTCTGGATATTATGAAACGCCCTGCCGCCTACGTAAGCGGCTATGAAAACACCCCCACGGAGGAACAGAACCGTGCAAAGCAGCTGTGGAGTACAACCGCACCGCTCCCAACGAACAGGAAAAGCGGCGCAGGTGCCTTTATTGCCCCGGCGTATGCCTTGCCTGCTCTGGTCATGCCATCGACCCGGAGCAGCGCAGCCACGGCATTGGAACCTCAGCACCTATTACGCTGGAGGGAAACGTCGGATCGGTGCAAATTCCACCGTCTGCGGCGGCGTTACCATCGGGACAGGCTCGGTTATCGGAGCGGGAAGCGTCGTCACCCATGACATTCCCGCAGGTGTCATCGCAGCAGGGTGCCCTGCAAGGTGATCCGCCCCATTACCGAAAAGATAAGTTTAAGCCGGAGGATATTCTGTTCTGAGAAATTCAGATCGGAAACGCTGAAAAACATACGCACAAGCTCTCCGGGGACATTTTGTTTTTCGCCATGCTTTTCTGCGGGGAGAAGGCATGGTATACTGGGAATGACAATTCGGGATTTGTGGAGGATAACTATTGTGGATAAAGCAGTTATTTATATACATGGAAAAGGTGGTAATGCTGAAGAAGCTATTCATTACAAACCGCTCTTTAGTAATTGTGATGTGATTGGTCTCGACTATACTGCACAGTTTCCATGGGAAGCAAAAGAAGAATTTCCATTACTTTTAATTCAATTTATAGAAACTACAAAACTGTTGAAGTAATCGCCAATAGCATTGGGCGTATTTTGCTATCAATGCTTTATCAAATCAGCAAATAGAGAAAGCATATTTTATTTCGCCCGTTGTAGATATGGAAAGGCTTATTGCTGATATGATGATTTGGGCAAATGTTACAGAGGATGAACTCAAAGAGAAAAAAGAAATTCAGACAACCTTTGGAGAGACTCTTTCATGGGATTATCTTTGCTATGCAAGAGAAAATCCTATTATATGGGAAATCCCAACGCACATTTTGTATGGTGAAAAGATAATCTTACCGCTTATGGAACGATATTTGAATTTGTACAGAGGACTAATTCAACACTTTCTATTAAAAATGGAGAGCATTGGTTTCACACGAAAGAACAAATGAAATTTCTTGATGAATGGATAATAAAATCTTCCAAATAAATTCCAGATTGTATAATTTTAAAATTTGAAAAGGAGGAATCGTGTACGATTCTTTAGATATTTATCTATGAGAAGAAAAGATCGAGAAGTAACAAATATTATTGAAATTCTGCAGATTATTGAAAAACGAAAGTCCTGCATCTTGCTTTGTTTGATGCTGATTATATGAATTGTACGGATCGGTGCAGGTACATGGTTTAAGATTTTGCCATTTGTCAAGAGCGTAGCGGGCAATCTTGACAGAATCAGCTTTGTCGGACTTGACTTTGCGAAGAGAATCGTTATTAAAGTTTTGACTAGCTTAGGATTAACAGCACTGACAAACAGACCAGCTGCTGAAAATTGCTGAGCAAGTACTTCGTAATAATGTCCGGTGTGCTCCATTACAATTCGTGATTCACCTTCGATAGAGTGAATAAGTTTAATTAGGCGTTTGCGAAACGCCACAAGCCGCATAAATACGGCATTTTTTGTTACCTAAAAACAAATAACTCCTCACCGGATATGGTATAATAGAGTTGCAAAAACTAAAATCCACCATCCAAGAAAGGAGTTATTCTGATACCTATGATACCATATAAACAGCTTTCTTTGAAAGATATTTTTACAGATTGCCAAGAAAAATTTGAACATGACAAACCTGCGTTTCTTTCTCTATTGGAAACCCATATCGATATTGATGAGTTTATTCCGATTTCTTTCAGAAATCATTTCTATGCATCGACGGGCAGAACCCGTAAATACCCTTTGCAAGCTTTCCTGTGGGCTTTGATTATACAACGTATTTTCTCTATCCCTACAGATCAGCTTCTCTTGACTTTTCTCGCTTATTCAAAACCGCTTCGTGAGTTCTGCGGCTTTACCAAAGTCCCTGACGCTTCCAAAATCACCCGATTCAAACAGGACTTTTTAGATGACCTACAGTTCGTATTTGATAAGCTTGTTGATGTTACCGAACCTATCTGCCAGGCAATTGACTCTGCGAAAGCAGATATGACCATCTTTGATTCTTCCGGTATTGAAGCATTTGTTACCGAAAATAATCCGAAGTATGCGAACAGTATCATCAAGCAGCTTAAGACGCATGCGAAGGCTCATGGCTTTGATAAATCTTATGATCCCTACAAGGCTGCCTATGGCTCCATGCCTTCCCATGCCTCTGCTAATTCTGAGATCAAACAGCTATATATCAATGGGCATTTTTGCTATGTCTTCAAATTTGGCATTGTCACCAACGGGCTGGGCATTATCCGACATATCTCTTTTTATAACAAAGAATTTATGCTGTCTCATCCGGATATCGTTGTCGAAAAGAAATCCGATTCCCCTGACGAAGATAAATGTGTTCATGATTCAAAGCTTTTGATTCCAACACTGAAAGACTTCTTTTCCAAACATCCGCTAATTAATCCGAAAACCTTCCTCGCAGATGCAGCTTTTGATACCGTTGAGCTTTATAAGAGCCTCCTTATCGGTGACACCTTCGGTGACGATAAACATTTCTCGAAAGCTTATATCCCTCTGAATGCAAGATCGGGTCTTGAAAATAAGGATTATTCCATTAATGAAAATGGGGTTCCCTGTTGCCCTCACGACCCTTCTCTGCCTATGAAACCAGAGGGCAGTAAATCAAACTTACGAAGCGGTATACCAACGTTCAAGTTTGTCTGTCCAAAATGAAATGGGTCTATGACAAGACGACTCGAAAAGCACATCGCCAATGTTTTGTGAAAACCCGTGTACTTCTTCCAAATGCGGTCGCATGGTATACATATATCCTGAAAAGAACCTTCGTACTTATCCGGGACAATCCGTGGAACCGAAGAATGGGATGATACCTATAAAATCAGGACTGTAGTGGAAAGAGATCAATCACATCAAGGATAATCTGTGTCTTGCAGGGCGCCGGACTCAAAATGAAAAGACTCTGCATGCAGATCTGATTCTTGCCGGTATCACACAACTCATTACTGTTGTTCTTGCAGACAAAATCAACCATCATGAATACATTCGTAGCTTAAAGCCTCTCATAGCATAGGACTTACCAATTTAATAAAGCCTATGGCTTATTTAAGTGTGCCTAAAATATCTCGTCATTTAATTTTTCTGCATTTATCATCTCCATTTATTGTGGATAACTGCTCTTATATTTCAATTTTGAGTTTCGCAATTACCTAAATAAGTTTAATAAGTGAATGGATATCACTGGATGTGCGCTTGATCTCAAAGGAGAGGATACAATCTCACCAAATGGTCTCAGAATTGTAACCATGCTTTTACCTTTTGAAACATCGATACCTACTGCGTTCATAAATTATCACTCCTTAAAAAATATTACAATGGATAAATACCAGTTTTACTCATTGCCTATTCAATCTACTGTGGTGTGACACGAATGCACCTAAGGTGATTCAACCTGCATAAAACGAACGCTGCGAATGAGGAACCGGTTATCAGTCTAAAGTACGGACGCGAGGTCCAAGTGATGAAGTCGATATACCATTGCATCCTACATTCTAACAGTTTAAGTAATGAGATGGATAAATCCTTACTGGATGTAAGGGATTAACCATAAATATATTGTAGTAGTGATGAGTTAGGTGCGCCAATTTTTTGTAAAATACAGAACTAGTGTTTGCTGTATATAGAAACATATGGTATAATTTATACATGGAAAAGGAATAACACTCAACGCTATCCGGGCACTGTTTGTGAAAAATCTTTAAAAGTTCAGAAATAAACGAAAACAGAATTCGACAATCCGAAAAAGTCAATGGAAATCAATAAAATTGCGGTTTATAATCGCAAAATCTATTGATGCGGTGAATTGCGGCAGTAGAGACCTTGGCAAGATATGTAAAACGTATAAAGAAAAATACCCACTGATTCAGATTGCACTTCATACCGCAACAGCAGATACGATTTATGAGATGATGAAAAAAGGACTTGTAGATAGAATAGAATTCAATATAAGCATTAGACATAATAAAATAATGGGTATAAAATAGATGTATAAGAGAAATTCAAATCTTATACATCTATTTTTATACAAAATTTGCAAAGAAAGGGTTTTTATTATGAGTAAAAATTAGTGGCATTTTTCAGTGCAAGCGAAAAAAAAAAAAAGTAGCAGAGATGATTGCAGAGGAAGCAAAAGCTGATTTATTTGAGATTGAGCCCAAAGTTCCATATACAAAGGCTGATCTTGACTGGATGGATAAAAATCTCGGAGCAGTGTGGAAATGAGTGATAAGAAATACAGACCGGAGATCATGAAGAAAGAGATAGATATGAGCTCTTATGATGAAATTCTTCTGGGATTCCCTATCTGGTGGTATGTAGCTCCAACAATTATCAATACATTTTGGAAGCCTATGATTTCAGCGGTAAAAGATCGTCCTTTTGCAACATCCGGTGGAAGTGGATTCGGTAATACTGTAAAAGAATTGCAGCCATCCGCACCAGAGGCTGTTATCACAGAAGGCAGTCTGTTAAACCGCGGAACAAAACAGAAGGTCAGTGAGTGGGTAAATTCTTTATAAACAGCAGTGTTATGTAGGTATACAGAATATAAAAATAGTACAGACAGCAGGAAGAAATGCGCTTGGCGAATTTGCGCCGGAGTTTGCACATTTTAACGAAAGGGCATAATTTTTTCATTCGTTCTTGACAAAGTAACCATTCGGTAACTATAATGAAGTTACCGAATGGTTACTGATAAAGGAAGATAATTATGGCGGAGGATACAAAGGAACGGATTTTGAGAACAGCACTGGAACTGTTTGCGCAGAACGGCTATCTGGGGACATCTATGAATGACATTGCAGGGCAGTTGGGAATTACGAAAGCTGCTTTATATAAGCACTATGCCGGCAAACAGGAAATCTTAGATAAGATCGTGGAGCGAATGAATAAGATGGACTATGAGCGCGCTGAGGCGTATGAAATGCCGGAAACGGAACCGGACGGCTTTGCGGAAGCTTATCTGCACACACCAATTCAAAAATCCGCACATACAGCCTTGCCCAGTTTGACCATTGGACAAAGGGCCGTTTTCCTCAATTTCCGTAAAATGCTGACGCTGGAGCAATACCGTGATCCCAAGCTTGCACAGATTCACCACGACTATCGGCGGGCGGTCCTCTGGGTATATGGCGGCCATCTTCCGAAAGCTGGCAGATTCGATGAGGAGGCTATGCAGCTGGCGTTGGAATTCTATGGGCCAATGTATCTTCTATACAGTGTCTACGATGGTGCAGAGGAAAAGAATCGGTTTCGTCCTTGCTGGCGACACATATTGATCGCTTTATTGCCAAGGTTGAGGCTGGTTACAGAGCAAGCTTCCGGGATAGCTGTTTTAAGCAGGAGGAATAACGGATGAACTATATTCAGATCACGAAAGAAAATATTGACAAAGGAACATATCTGCTGCGCCATGTCCGGTAGGCAGAGTGTTGTAAAAAGGAATGGCTGAGGCAGCGCTTTGAGGATGGACTTGTTTTCTATCGCAGCGAAGAACGCGGCAAATGCTTTATCGAATACATTCCGGCTGAAAATGCCTGGGTGCCGATTGCGGCAGATGGTTATCTTTACATTAACTGCTTATGGGTATCCGGCTCCATGAAGGGACACGGATATTCGAATGATCTGCTGGAGGCATGTATCTGTGATGCCAAGGCGCAGGAAAGGTATTTGCATTCTGTGCGCGGAGGGCCAGCGGGAATTCCTCGCTGACCCGAAATTCCTTACTTATAAGGGCTTCTGTGGCAGACATATCCGACTGTGGGATCAATCTTATGTATCTTCCCATTGAATCGGGTGCACAACCGCCGTATTTCAAGGAATGTGCAGAAACATCCGGTGATTGAAGAAGCAGGTTTGTTCTTTATTACACCGATCAATGTCCATATACCTATTATTGGGTGCCAAGAGTGCAGGAGGCGGCGAAGGAACATGGTATCCGTTTAAGGTTATCCATATCACTGATAAAGAAAGCGCACAGAATGTACCTGCACCGGTCACGACTTATGCACTGTTTCGGGATGGTCAGTTTCTGACACAGAGTATCCAGTCAGATAAAAATTCCTGGCGCTGGCAGGTTTACAAAATTGATTTTACTCCGCTATTTTTGAGTCGCAACATAATGTTATCAAATGAAATGGAGAAAAAAGAATGAAAATATATTGATTATTTCAAGCTTGCCAATGTGACGTGTCTTTGACCTGCGCACAATAAAGCTATCGCGCGATTCACAAGGAGTGAGTATAAAGCCCTGCAAAAGTGCTTTCGGATTTAAAAAAAGGGATTCCGATACTGACAGAAAGGAAAAACATGGAGAAAAAATTGCAAAATCAACCTCTAACAAAATGAAACACCCGCACCGCAGAGGCAAATGGCCGGACGAGACGATCATTCGCTATATCATCCGTGCTTTTTTCTTCTTTTTGTATTCGCATGGGCGCTGGTAAACCTTGACGCTGTTTTGTGTTTTCTCGGCAAGGTGCTTGCACTGTTCACCCCGTTTCTGATCGGCGGCGCGATTGCTTTTGATCAACGTAGTTCTTCGGCCAATGGAATGCTGCTGGAACAAGGCGTGCCGCAAAGCTCCTGCAAAGCTGACCCGCCCGTGTGCCTGACAGCAAGCACCGTGCTTATCCTTGGAATTCTATTTGCTGTGTGTTTATGATGCTCCCCAGCTTGCGGGAATCCGGCGATGAGTTTATCCAAAACATTCCGGTCTATGTGGAGGAAATCGGGCGGTGGTGGGCTGACGTTGTCAGTTTGCTGCAAAATATAACATTGTCCTGCCCGAATATGTCATAGACTCTGATCGGTTGATTGAGAAGGTCACCGCCTTGATCAGTGACGAGAAAGCGGGATTCTCACCGTGACATGGGGCGCGGCAACCTCTGTCCTGTCGGTTTTGTGGATGTTTTCTTGGGACTTGTTTTGCACTTTATCTGATTGCAAAGAAGGAGGCCGTCGCGGCACATTTGAAAAACTCATTGAGACAGTCCTTCCGCAAAAGACGGCGCAGCGGCTTCTTAGTATTGCCGCGCTGACCAATCAGACCTTCACAAATTTTGTCAGCGGCCAGCTTACCGAAGCGGTTATCATCGGTGTTCTGTGCTTCTTTGGAATGCTGATTCTTGGGATTCCGTATGCCGGTGCTGTTTCCGCGTTTGTGGCCGTCACTGCGCTGGTGCCGATTTTTGGCGCATGGATTGGCGGCGGCTTTGGTGCGTTTTGATTCTGCTGGCAGAACCTGGCAAGCTCTGTGGTTCATTCTCTTTCTGATCGTTTTGCAGCAGGTGGAGGGCAATCGGTTTATCGAAGGTGGTCGGCAAGTCCGTCGGACTTCTGGACTGCTTGTGCTGATGGCTGTTACGATTGGCGGCGAAGCATTCGGCATCTTAGGGATGCTGTTCAGCGTTCCGTCTGCGCCGTGCTGTTCAGCCTTTATCTGGGTTCATGAAGAAAGCAAGCACCCTTTAAGCTGTGGTCTATTCAACAAAGACCACGGCAATTATCGAGCATATTATTTACGATGAGATGGATGACCATTACGGCGCAGAGCCGGAATATCCCTGGAATGACTGGAAAGCTGTACTGAGGCGCAACGACAATAATAAATGGTATGGTGTGGTTCTGAAAGTATCTGCTGATAAGTTGGGGGCGTCGGAAGCAGCCGGCATTGATCTAGGGCTGCCGTTCGAGGAAAAACGAAGGGTTTTCGAGGAGGCAAGTCAAATGGAAGACGTTCGACTTGAATTATTCATTAGTTCTTGATAAGTAACCATTCGGTAATCATAGCGTAGTTATCGAATGGTTACTTTAATGAAATAATTATGGCAGAGGGCACAAAGAAACGGATTTTGAAAACAGCACTGGAACTGTTTGCGCATACGTGCCCAGTAAAGGATAGAGTTGTATCTTAACCTGAGTATAGTTATAATACAATTATGACAGCTGCTTTCCCAGGATTATCAATGACGGAAATGATGTATGACGATGATATAGGCAGCAGGGAATTTCCTGGGTATAAAAAGCTGCGAAGCTAATGAGAAGGGATGACATCATGGGACATTTTATTTTGTAAGACACGGACAGACCGTATGGAATGTGGAGAATAAAATTTGCGGAGCAACAGACAGTCCGTTGACGGAGCATGGACGGCAGCAGGCGGCTGAAACCGGAAAAATATTGTAGAAAGCGGAATCAAGGCAGATGAAATTCTATTCACCTTAGCCGTGCGGCAGATACAGCAAAAATTATTTCTGAAATGAGCGGGATTCCCTGCAGGGAAGAACCAAGACTCATAGAGCAGAATTTTGAAAATGGGAGTCTACGCCGAGAGACGGCAAAGGGTTTAAGACGGCGAAAGAGTCATTTGCCTGCCGATATGAAGGGGAGAATCCATGCTGCAGCTTGCACAGCGTATCTATAATCTGCTGGATGAGATAAAACAGGAGTCTGACCATAAGACATACATTCTGGTGGCACACAATGGAATTTCAAGGATGATTCAGTCGTATTTTACGGATATGACCAATGAAGAATTTGCATCCTTTGGCGTAAAACTGTCAGGTGGTGCGGTATGATTTCTAATATGTATGACCTTTCCGGTTAGGCTGTGCTCTCGACCAAGGGATATCGTTTGGAATTATGGAGAATGGAGTTTTCCAGATTTAAGGAGATATTCCAATTGCTGCCTGAGTATTTTGCTCATGAAATTATTTTGGGAACCAAGAGAGAAGGAACATATAATATGAAAACTTATAAAGTTGGTCTGATTCGGGTGCTGACCACAGAGGAAGAGGAATTGCTGCAGCTGAATGGAAAGCTGATAGAATCGTATTTCCCTATGTTCCAGGTGGTGTCACGATGTATTCCGGAACAACCGGAGGGAATTCATGATGATGAAACATTCGCTGTAGGTGTACCTAAGGTGGTGAATCTTGCAGTGGAACTGTGGAAGGAAGGCTGTCAGGCTATTATTATCAGCTGTGCCGGTGATCCGGGAGTTCCGGAGGCAAGACAGGCTGTACCGATTCCGGTTATAGAGCGGGATCCAGTACTGCAGCGTTGAGTCTGTTTTTGGCAGTCATCCGGCTGTGTTGGGGATTACCGAAGATGTACCGTCAGGATATCAGCGGATATTCGGTGATCGGATTGTAGACAATGCAAAGGGAGATGGGGTAGAAAATGTCCTGGATTTGATGACAGACAGAGGATATGAAGCCACCATGAAAGCAGCGGCTGCGCAGAAAGAGATGGGTGCCGATGTGATTGCCCTTAGCTGTACAGGAATGTCCAGTATCCGTATTGCTCCCTCCATCGAAAAGACAGTAGGAATTCCGGTTCGGATCCTGTTTTGTGTGAGGGACTGCTGACATTGTTTGAGCTATTGAGAAGAGAAAATATGGAGGATTAGGAGTTAGAATTAGCTGGGCGGCAGCCCTACTTTCTGCCCAAAATGGCATCGAAATCAGTTATGGTTCCGATGCCATTCTATAAACGCAGTTCATTCATAGACATCCCTTTCGGCATGCCTGATTTCAAACTGTTTTGTTTTCAACCATTAAAATCTATGCTGTCTTTAATGAAAAGATGGCTTCTCGTCCTTCCGGCCTGAATCTTGCAATGAAGCTTATTCATATTTCGTCCCATTGCTAAAGGATGCTTTCTGCCAGTGCATTTGTCTTTCCCGGTACAGATATCTCCGAAAATTCATGTCTTCTTTCACATCAGCAAAAGAACCTTCCGCCTGAATACTTCGGTTCATCCGGAGCATAGTCCCATACTCACTCGTGATCCGTTCCAGATCTTCTGCACGCTTCCGGCTCATTGTCTTTGAGACCATTAGCACTTTATTCCTTTTTCCATAGGTGTTTTGCAGTTGTTCCCTTTGATACATTCTGTTTTATAAGGACAGCCGGTACAGTCGAGCTCCTGTAATAAGTTTTACACTGATATATCCGCTGGCTGTTTTACTTCTGCATTCATTCGTAACAGTCAGTTCCCTTCCGTTGCGGCAGATGTAGCTGTCCCTGTCTGCGTGATACTCCATATTTTCCTTCTGCTGATGTCTTTTTGTATTTTCGGGTCTTCGAAATCTCATAGTTCTGTGGCTTTATGTAGGCAGTCTGTCCGTTGCTTTCAATGAAAAGATAGTTTTCTTCACTTTCGTACCCGGCATCTGCAACAATTTCTGAATACTTAAATCCCAAGTGATTCTCCATATCTTTCAAAATGGAATTAGGGTACGTGTATCGGTTGGACGCGGGCTAATATCGAGCCATGTGACGTATTCGGAATCCACTCCGTGCTGGATGTTATAAGCAGGTTTTAACTGCCCATTCAGCATCGCGTCTTCTTTCATTCTCATAAAGGTGGCATCAGGATCTGTTTTGGAATAACTGTTTCTGTTCCCAAGCGTATACAGTTTTTGTATATTCCTTTAGTTTCTCCAGATATTGATCCAGCTGTTCCAGGGATTTTTGTAACTGTGTTTTCCTCCGTCCGATTCCGTGTACGAATACGATTCCTTCCTGTACTTTGATGCGGCACAACTGCTTTTTAAACGTTTCAGTGTGTGTATGGATATCCGCTTATGGTATACCGTTTTCATTCCGTAGAGTTCTTCACATTCAGCCACAAAAGAAGACAGTTTCGTGTATAACCGGGCCTGATTTTTTGTAATAGCTTTTTCCATACAAATGTATACTTATTAGCCGCAGATTCGATCTTTGTGCCATCAATAAAGATGGTCTTCCCTGAAATCTCACCCAAAAGATAGAGCAGATCTGACATTTGTGCAAGTAAAGCTTTTGCACAGGCAGAAAAGTGAAGGGAGATAAAACGTGCGATGGTTGCGTGATCAGGAGCAGGCACTCCTTCCAGGAGATACATAAAGTTGATATCCCGTTTACATGCTTTTCTGATATCCCGACTCGAATAGATTCGATTCATTGCTGCATAGATAACGAGTTTCAGCATCTGACGCGGTGTTGCCTGATTTTTTCTGATCCTGCCGTAAGTTTTATACAGTTCAGAAAGGTCCATTTCCTCCACAAAGGCACTTACCAGACGAACTGGGTCATCAGATGGAATAGAAATCTCTAAATCCAGTGGAAGTTTGATTTGATAATACAGAGAAAATGAGGTATAATCTCTCTGTATTATTTTGTTTAATAGCATAAACTAATTATACCACAAACGCCGGGCTTTTCGAAGCTCGGCGTTTTGTGTTGGATAAAAACACGAAGCTGCCGCACCTTAGTGCGACAGCCCCTTTTTTGTGTATAATGATTGTATCTTAAATGGAAGATAGATTATAATATAAATAGACAGAAAAACTGGCGGTTTATATAAATATTATGCTGGGTACACATACATTCCCAGCAGCTGCTGAACACAGTAAAAGGCAATGGAGGCACCGGATAACCATAGCTGCAACTGTGGCGCAGAAAGTGAATGAGTGAAATTATGAAACGAATTAACAATGTTATGCCAATTATTTCTGGACCCTGTTTTGGTTTTACCGGAATTTTTGTACGCGAATTACGGATCGTACTTGCTAAGTTCGTGCTTTCGGGTAAAAAGCAGGAAGTTGTGGAGGAATAGGATCATGTCAAAAGATGAGTATTTGATTACCGATGCGCCGCTGAAAGCGTTGACGGTTTTTGCAATGCCGATGATTCTCGGCAGTTTTTTTCAGCAGGTATACAATATGGCGGACTCCATTATCGTCGGCCAGTTTGTGGGTTCTTCCGCACTGGCGGCGGTTGGCGCCTGTGCAGCGCTGACGAATGTTTTCATTTGTGTGGCACTGGGTGCCGGTGTCGGTGCTGGTGTGCTTGTGAGCCGCTATTTTGGCGCCAAAGAGTATGGCAAAATGAAAACCATTGTGTCTACATCACTGATCAGCTTTCTGCTCCTGAGCATCCTCCTTGGTGTCTTTGGCTTTTGCTTTTCCCATGCGATGATGAGCGGATTACAGACCCCTGCCGATATTCTGAACGAAGCGGTACTGTACTTGCGGGTCTATTTTGTGGGCTTTCCGTTTTTGTTCATGTACAATATTCTCTCCACCATGTTCACTTCCATCGGTGAATCAAAAATTCCGTTGGGGCTGCTGATCTTTTCATCAATCCTGAATATAGTGATGGATCTTGGATGGTAGCCGGTCTGGGACTTGGCGTGTTCGGTGCGGCGCTTGCAACCCTGATTGCCCAGGGAATTTCTGCTGTATTTTCCCTTTTGATTTTCTTTTACCGGATGCGGCGGTATAAGAGTATCTTTGCCTGGTTTGAGGGACAGGAGCTGCGCTCGATGCTTCGGATCGCAGTGCCCTCGGTTTTGCAGCAGTCTACCGTGTCGATCGGTATGATGATCGTACAGGCGGTGGTAAATCCTTTTGGCACACAGGCACTCGCCGGATACGCGGCAACGATGCGTGTGGAGAATGTTTTTTCCCTGATTTTTGTGTCCATCGGCAATGCGGTTTCCCCATTTGTTTCCCAGAATCTTGGCGCAAACAAAACCCAGCGCATCAAAAGGCTACCACGCAGCATTGGTGTTGGACGTGTGTTTTGCGGCGGTTGCCTTTCTTGTCATTGAAACACTGCACACGCAGATTTCTTCGCTTTTTCTTGGAAAAGACGGAACCGCCCTGGCTTATCAGGTGTCCGGGGATTATATGAGATGGCTTGGTTACTTCTTTATTTTTATGGGAATTAAAATGGCGACCGATGGAGTCCTTCGCGGACTCGGAATCATGCGGCCATTCCTCGTTGCCAACATGGTAAATCTTGCGATCCGCCTGTCCGTGGCGTTGATCGGTGCACCGCGTTTTGGCATTAATTTTGTTTGGCTTGCCGTGCCGGCAGGATGGCTTGCCAACTTTCTGGTTTCCTATGCGGCACTGAGAAAATCCTGGCCGGCTGAGAAAGTGGAGCCGTCTCGATAAATTTGGATGTACTGAAACGAAATACATACGTTTGTCTTGTTTGATTTATGAATATCGATTTTGTTAAAAATATGTAATGATACCAGGGGCAAAAGGTCAGAAGTTCGACGCAAGCTTGCTTGCGGGAGAATTTTTGACCCCAACATCATGTAATTGCTTTAGGAGGAAAAAACGAATATAATAACATAAACTGACAGAAGGAGAAATTTGTGATGAAGAGACAGAAAGGTTTTACACTGGTTGAGCTTTTGATAGCGGTTGTTATTATTGGAATACTGGTATCAATTTCAATCCCGATTTTTACGGCACAGATGCACAAGGCAGAGGTGGCGGCAGACTGGGCGAATCTCAGGGCATATTATGCGGAAATACAAGCAGATTATATGTCTACCCAGCAACAGAATCCGAAAGTTAAAACGGATTGGCATACAAATCCCAACTATGACTGGCATTCGGTGACTTTTTTAGATGGGCATAAGGCTGAGATAAAGGCTGGAACCTGTGCAGTTAGTTTTACTACGGATAAAGGATATTCAATTGCATATAATTGTAATAAAGGTCATGCAAAATGTGACTTAGGTTTAGGAGAGAAGTATACGAGTCAATGATATAGCTTGAGAATACATAAGGAATTTCCGGTTCTAATGCTGGACATCCACCCCAAAGTCAAGTATAATGAACTAGAACAGTTGTACGATTATAATAAACGGGTAATCAGAGCACAAGCGGACATCGATTTCCGTTTTTGTATTGCAATGTATCCGGAAGACAAACAGAAGGAGGTACCCTATCCGATGTCAAGAAAAATCCGTTCGTCATGCCCATCCTCAAATGGGTAGACGGCAAACGGCAGCTGCTGGACAGCATCAATCCGCTGATCGGAATGTTCGACCTATTATGAGCCGTTTATCGGGGGCGGTGCGGTGCTCTTTGGGAGACAGCCGAACAAGGCGGTGATCAATGACTCCAACGAAGAGCTGATCAATGTATACCGGATGATCAAGGAAGAGCCGGAAGAGCTGATTGCGGCGCTGAGCACCCATAAGAAACAGAATTGCGAGGAGTATTATTATACGGTGCGGGCGTGGGATCGCGACAAGGGACGTATCAGACGCGGACCAACGTCGAGCGGGCAGCGCGGATCATTTACCTGAACAAGACCTGCTACAACGGCCTGTTCCGCGTCAACAGCTCCGGCGAGTTCAATTCTCCGTGGGGCAGATATAAGAACCCGAATATCACGAACGAGGCGACTATCCATGCGCTGAATGCGTATTTAAATAAAGCAAACATCACGATCAAATGCGGTGATTACCGCGAGGCGTTAAAGGGCATCCGGAAGGGCGCGTTCGTCTATTTTGACCCGCCTTATATGCCGATCAGCTCGTCGGCGTCGTTCACGGGCTACACCGCGGGCGGCTTCGGGGAGGAAGAGCAGATCGCATTAAAAGAGCAGTGCGACATGTTGAATGCAAAGGGCATTAAGTTCCTGCTTTCCAATTCGTCCTGCGAATTTATCGAGGATTTATATAAAGATTACATCATCGACCACGTGGATGCCAAGCGCGCGATCAACGTGAAACCGGAGAAGCGCGGAGAGATTCAGGAAGTTCTGGTACGCAATTATGAGCTTGATTGATGATAAATGGAGAATTTTATTTGATAAATACCGGATTGAGCGGGAAATTGAGAAACATGGGCGGTTTTACATCACCGCTGACCAGATCCGCGAAGTCAAGGAACCGCGTCTGATGACGAAATTTGACACGCGGGAATCCCTGCCGCGGGTGTTTGGAAAGAAGATTTCGATTCTTCCGGTGTCGCGCGGCGGCTATGTGCTGGGCGAGTTTGACTTGTATCAGGATTTTCCGGAGATTCCGTCCGATATCAAGCGGGTGACGAGCGCGAAGATACCCGATTACTTTGAGTCGATCGACCTTCATGACATCCGCTCGGAAGCCAGCGCGATCAACGTTATGAGCATCACGGGGATTCTGGATGATTTTCTGGGCGAGGATCGCATGGTGCAGACGGTTTCGGGGCGGATGGGGTCTGGAAATTTTGAGTTTTATGTCAGCGACTATCAAAAATCAGAGCCGATTGAAAAAAAGCCGCTTATCCAGGTACAGAATTCGCAGGTCGAGATCGACGGTGGATTTGAAAATGAGAATGTATTTACGCTGATCGAGGGAAAAAACGTCGTCCACAGCAATTTTCTGATCCGGCAGCTCTATTATCCGGCGAGACTCTGGGCGGAGAAGATACACAAGCCGATCCGTCCGGTGTTTATGGTGTATTCGAATAATATTTTCCGCCTGCTGGAATATGAATTTACGGACCTGCGCTACTACAATTCGATGCGGCTGGTGCAGGAGCGAAATTACAGCTTAGAGGAAATCGAGATCACGCTGGATGATTTATACGATGTCTGGGCACGAACAAAGGTCAAGCCGGAACCGGCGGTTACCTTTATCCAGGCGGACAGCTTTTACAAGGTTATTTCACTGGTGGAACGGCTGAACGAGAATCCAATGACGGGCGGGGAGATCGCGCAGCTTTGGATTTAAGGAGCGACAGTCGGACTATTATTTCAACGCGTGCCGCTATCTGGGGCTGGCGGAGAAGCAGACGGATGAGGACGGCGTGAAAGTGCATATCACGGCGATAGGAAGACGGCTTTTGAAACTGCCGTATAGGGCGCGCCAGCTCGAATACGTCCGCCTGATTCTGGAACACCCGATTTTCCACGATTTATTTGAAGCTGCCCTTCAGATCGGAGATGTTCCGGACAAGGAGTATGTCGCAAAGAAAATGCGGGAATACCAGGTCTGCGGGGAGAATCTGATCGTGCGGAGGTCAAGTTCAGTGCGGGCATGGCTGTACTGGATTCTGACGCTGGTGAACGAAGGATAGGGAAATGGGAATTATTATATTTATCGTAACTGTTCAGTACCTTCACAGTCACGCGCAAAAATCCATTAAAAATTGCCTGCGGCAATGGGATTTTTGCCTGCTGGCTCATGTTTTTGTACGGTCAGCGCAGTAAATGCGCAGACCTACTGAAGAGTTACTAGTTATCCTTTACTATATCATGCTAAGGGGGTAATTTCGTCTCAGATGCGGCGGCGTCCGTGCATGTGATGCCTGACCGTTAGAAAAACAGACCATTTGGACAGAGAATAAAATATAGAAAGTTACAGGACAGCATATGGGCAGACAAGAGCAGACAAATCATCTTTTCAGCAATCGCGATCTGCGGATTCTTCTGGTTCCGCTGATCGTAGAGCAGATTTTAAACTCCCTGATGGGTACAGCGGACAGCATTATGGTCAGCAACGTGGGATCGGCGGCGATCTCGGCGGTTTCTTTGGTTGACTCCATCAATATTTTAGTGATACAGGCATTCTATGCGCTGGCGGCAGGCGGCACGATCGTCTGCTCCCAGTACATCGGACAGAAAGATAAGAAAAATGCGGAGGAATCCGCGAGACAGTTATCTTTGTGGTGGCGTGCATCTCGTCGGCGGTCATGGCAGTCTGCCTTCTGACACGCGGACCGCTGCTGCGGCTGATTTTCGGCAGCGTCGAGGCGGATGTCATGGAGGCAGCGCAGATCTATTTTTTCTATACGGCGCTTTCGTTCCCATTTATCGCCCTCTATGATGCCGGTTCCTCGATCTACCGGGCGCAGGGAAATACAAGGCTTCCGATGACGATCGCGGTCGTCTCTAACGGGTTAAATATCGCCGGAAATGCGGTGCTTATCTGGGGCTTCCATCTTGGAGTTGCCGGTGCGGCGATTGCCACGCTCGGTTCCCGCGTTATCTCGGCAGTGGTGGTGTTTGCCTTTTGCACAATCCCAGCCAGGAAATTGCGGTGCGTGACTATCTGCATATCCGTCCGGACGGACGCCGGATTATGCGGATTCTCTCATTGGGAATCCCAAACGGTATCGAAAATGCGATGTTCCAGTTTGGAAAGCTTGCGATTCAGTCAACCGTCTCGACCCTCGGGACGATCGCGATCGCAGCCCAGGCGATGACGAATATTCTGGAAAACTTAAACGGCATCGCGGCGATCGGTATCGGAATCGGCATGATGACGGTGGTCGGACAGTGTCTCGGCGCGGGGCGCAAGGATGAGGCGATCTATTATATCAAAATTGACGGCAGTGGCGGAGATCGTCATCATCGCAAGCTGTGCGCTCGTATTTCTGGCGACGAAACCGGTCACGATTCTGGGCGGCATGGAGCCGGAGAGTGCGAAGATGTGTCTCTACATGGTCGGATGGATCACGGTGGTAAAGCCGATCGTCTGGACGCTCGCATTTATTCCGGCATATGGAATGCGGGCTGCCGGGGATGTGAGGTTTTCGATGATTCTCTCCTGCATCAGTATGTGGGCGTTTCGGGTGACGCTGTGCATTTATCTCTGCCGCGTCCACGGCTTCGGACCGATCGCGGTGTGGATCGGCATGTTTACAGACTGGACGATCCGGGGCATCGTATTCACATTCCGCTTTATGGGCCGGAGATGGCTCGCGCATAAAGTTGTGTAAAAACAGAGGGAGCAAAATGAAAATGGAGTTACAAATACTGGATTGGATTCAGCAGATGCGGACGCCGGTGGGCGATATCTGGATGGTGTTTATTTCGCGGCTTGGAAATGCAGGAATGATTTGGATTCTGTTTACATGCCTGCTGCTTATGATTCCGCGGACAAGAAGATGGGGAGCTGCGCTGGCGGCAGCGCTCTGTCTGGATGCGATCATCTGCAATATCTTACTAAAGCCTATGGTTTGCCGGATCCGTCCGTGCGATGTGAATCAGACAGTTCAGCTGCTTATTGCCCGACCGGCGGACTATTCCTTCCGTCGGGACATACGGCGGCTTCGTTTGCTGCGGTCGCGGCTCTGTATTTTGCCGGGGCGAAAAAATGGTGGAAAATCACGCTGCCTCGGCGATCCTGATGGCGTTTTCAAGAATGTATTTATATGTGCATTACCCGACCGATGTTTTGGGCGGCATGATTGTGGGATGCGCGGCGGGGTATTTTGGAAACCGGCTGGCGGCGCATCGATAGGGTCCCTGGAGACAGAAGATGAAAAAACCAGAGGACAGAAAAAATAGATAATTTTATGTAAGAGATGCCAGAAGTTACTGGGCACGTATGCGTGTACAGTAATGCCAGAATACCTGTAATTGCCCCGTTTTTCTCTTGATATTCTTTATTTCCGATGGTATAATCTATAATCGAAATAATTTCTTTTATGATAGAAAAGGGATGATTATGATGGGGTTAGACCAGAATCAGTAATTTTATTCATTGTTAAAAGGTACGGCGTGATCTATCGACTCCAAAGCTTAGGATGATAGGAACTGCGTTTTGATGATGAGGTACCTGGAAAGCGACCAGGGGTAATGTGCTCTCGGAATCTTTCTGTGCTTGATTTTGTGAGATGATTTTTTGTCAGTTGTGCCCAAATTTCTGAGGCGTTGGCGTTGCGTCCGCCTCTGAAATTCGGGTGCGGCTGGCGGAAAATCAGCCACAAAAGCAGGTGCAGAAAAGACTCCGAGAGTACATTATAGAGTGATGGAGGAGAAAGACATGTTAAATTACAAGAAATATAAAGAGAGTTCCGGTGGTAGATTACCCGGGCGTGAGTGGCCGAATAAAGAGATTGAGAAAGCGCCGATCTGGTGCAGCGTTGACCTGCGCGACGGCAACCAGGCACTGGTTGAGCCGATGGTCGTAGAGGAGAAGATCGAGATGTTCAACCTCCTGGTAAAACTTGGATTTAAAGAGATCGAGATTGGCTTCCCGGCAGCTTCCCAGATCGAGTACGATTTCCTGCGCCAGTTAGTAGAACGCAAGCTTATCCCGGACGACGTAGTTGTACAGGTTCTGACCCAGTGCCGCGAGCACCTGATCAAGAGAACCTTCGATGCCATCCAGGGTATTCCGAAGGCGATCGTACATATTTACAATTCGACTTCTACCTTACAGCGTGAGGTTGTATTCCATGCAGACCGCGAGGAAGTAAAGCAGATCGCGATCGATGGTACCCGCATGGTAAAGAAATATATGAAAGATTACGACGGAAAAGTAATCCTTGAGTACTCTCCGGAGAGCTTTACCGGAACCGAGCTTGATTTTGCACTGGATATCTGCACCGCTGTACAGGAAGAGTGGGGCGCAACCCCGGACAATAAGATCATCATCAACCTTCCGGCAACGGTTGAGATGACGACTCCGAACGTATACGCAGACCAGATCGAGTGGATGAACAAGCATTTTAAGAACCGCGACAGCATTATTTTAAGTATCCATCCGCACAATGACCGTGGTACCGGCATTGCAGCGACCGAGCTGGCTCTCTTGGCGAGGTGCAGACCGTGTCGAGGTACACTGCTTGGAAACGGCGAGCGTACTGGTAATATCGACATATTAAATATCGCTTACAATATGTTCTCGCAGGGTATCAACCCGGAGTTGAATCTGGAAAATGTAAAGGAGATCACCGAGGTTTGCGAGCGCTGCACAAAGATGACCGTTGATCCGAGACATCCGTATGCAGGAAGCTGGTATTTACCGCATTTTCCGGTTCCCATCAGGATGCGATCAGCAAGGGTATGCAGGCGCTTCAGAAGAGAACCGATGGCATCTGGGAGGTTCCGTACCTGCCGATCGATCCGAGCGATATCGGACGCGAGTACGAGCCGGTTGTCCGCATCAACAGCCAGTCCGGAAAGGGTGGCGTAGCCTTCGTTATGGATTCCTTCTACGGATTCCGTCTTCCGAAGGGAATGCACAAAGAGTTTGCTGACATTATCCAGAAGATTGCAGAAAAGCAGGGCGAGGTAGCTCCGGAGCAGATCATGGACGAGTTCCGTGCAAACTATCTGGACAGAAAAGAGCCGATGCACTTCAAAATGCCAGATCACAGACAAGGAGTACGAGGGCGGCGCATTCGCAACCGTTGCAATTCTTACCTTTACCGATCATGACACCGAGCGTACCGTTGAGGGCGTAGGTAACGGACCGATCGATGCGGTACAGAGAGCGATCGAGGAGGCACTTGGCATTGAGATCCGTGTTCTGGACTACAATGAGCATGCACTTCGTTCCGGTTCCGGCGCACAGGCAGCTTCCTACATCCACCTGATGGATGTAAAGAGCGGCCGGGCAACCTACGGTGTCGGCATCAGCTCCAACATTACGAGAGCATCGATCCGCGGTATCTTCAGTGCGGTAAACAGATTGTTCTACTAAAAATTAAAATGAATCAATTCAGGGTGACTGCTTGTGTACGTGTGGACAGTCGCTGGTTTGGGCGGTATGCAGAAATGTGTGCCGCTCTTTTTCTGCCTGCCCATCTTCTTGTTTCATAGGAAATTGCGTCCTATGAAACAAAAAACGCTCCGCGAGGATGCGCATTCGCGCGAAGCAGAAACATGTCGCAAGCGACCGCGCTCGGCGCGAGAATGTGCCAAGGCACATTCTTTTTTAAAACAGGTTTCACCGGATACTCCGCATTCCAATATTGACAAGAACAAAATCCCGGTGTTACGATATAGAAAACTGAAAAACTGCATGAAATGACGATATTCGACTGAAAATTTCATGCTTATGAAAAAGAGAAAGGAAGTCCGTGAAAATGATTCTAAGGGCAAAGTATTTAATTACCGGAGATGGCAGAACCTGCTTGCAGGATCAGGCGGTGTATCTGGATAAAGAGGGAAAAATCGGCTGGATAGGAGACGCAGCGGAAGCGGCGGGGCGCTACCCGGAAGAGATGGTAAAGGATTACGGCGAGGCGACGATCCTGCCGGGACTGTTTGATATGCATGTGCATTTTGGCTACTACTACAGCCAGCCGGATCTGGATAATTATGACGATTATATGGTGGCATACTATGCGTTGGAACAGGCGAAACAGTCGCTGCGGCTCGGCATTACGACGGTGCGCGATCTGTCCTGTCCGCCCAATCTGATGAAGCAGCTGCGTCTGGCAGGGCAGAAGGGGTATGTGACGGTTCCGCGAATCATCCATGCGGACGCAGGTATCTGCATGACCGGTGGACACGGACATCAGGATGGGGTCGAGGAGGCGGACAGCCCGTGGGGCGTGCGCGCTGCTATCCGAAGACAGCTGCGTGCGGGAGCTGACTGGGTCAAGATCTAACGAGCAATCGTGGCGATATCCCGGAATTTACGCAGGAAGAGCTGGATGCAGCGGTCGATGAGGCGCACCGCCAGGGGGTGAAGATCGCGGTTCATTCGGGTACGCAGCCGTCGATTCAGATGTGTATTGACGCGGGATTTGACACGATCGAGCACGGAACCTTTTTAACAGAGGCGCAGGCGCGCCAGATGGCGAAAAAAGGAATCGCGTGGACGCCGACGATCACGGCGTACACGTATTTGTATGAGCAGACGAAGCAGATGATCGAGGCGGGTGTGGACATGGACAACCCGATCGCCGCCAGAGCCGTTCACGATCAGGCATTTTTCAAACCGGCGTTTGAGGCATACCGGGATAATTTTAAAAAGCTCTATGACACAGGGGTTACGGTGCTGGCAGGCAGCGATATGGTGCTTTACAAGGCACCGCCGCTTCCGATTCATCAGGAACTCGGCTATATGGTAGACTATGGAATCACGCCGATGGAGGCGATCCGCACGGCAACCTACAACGCGGCAAGCGTGCTTGGTATTGAGAACGAGACAGGCAGCCTGAAAGAAGGATTGGCTGGCGATTTGCTGATTGTAATAGGGTGATGTCTCAAAGAATATTCGTGCGCTGGATGATGTGCAGGAAGTGTATTTGGCAGGGGAAATAGTGTATACGGCGTAAAAGATATGAAAAAGCTGTCTTTTTCAGAAATGCAGGAGTTTTTGTTTCCTGAGATGGGAAAAACCAAAAAGAAAATAAAAACATCTTGAAATTCTAAAAGAGACAGCTTTTATTATGTTTCTATACCGCGCAGACTATTTAAAATACGACTTCATTCCCATGAACAAACGGATTCGGCGTGTGTACGGTCAGAATCTTAACGACACGGTTTGTGTTGTTGACCCAGTCATGCGGGGTCTGGGAGTGGATCTGGATGCTGTCGCCCGGATTCAGGCAGTATTCGCTGCCGTCCAGATATACGGTCAGGATACCCTCCAGAACGTAGATAAATTCTTCACCGTCGTGCTGATTCATCTCAAGCTGGTTTTCAGAGCTTGTGGTGGCAGACGGCATCAGGTGGAAGATACGCGGAAGACAGGCAAATCCCTGTGCATTTCCATTGACCAGGTACTGTACGATCTGGGGGTTGATCTGGGAACAGTGCATGGCAAAACTCCGGCTGACCGGGGATTTCTCCTGATCGGCGGAGGAGTCAAAGAACGAAGACAGACTAACTCCGAGAATCGTAGCAAGCTTTGCCAGAGAGTCGATTGCGATCGAAGAGAGACCGCGCTCCAACTGGGAAGAAAGCCGATGGACAGACCGGACTCTTCGCTGAGCTGTTTCAGTGTGTATTTTTGCGGTACGGAAGGCTTTCACCTTGGCACCGATGGTAACATTATGATCCATAGATATATCCCCCTTGCGGCATCATTCTTTAATATAATATATCCACTATACAGGATTTTCAGTGGAACGTCAACCAAAGGGGGAGTTTTGGCGGGCAAATTTATTTCAAAATGGAACGTTTTTTTGGAAAAGGCTGAAATGGGCGGTAGATTTGGAGAAGTGAATCGGTGAGAGGATAGAAGGGGCAGGAGAATGGGATAGAGAAAACGGGTGGACAGAAAATAAAAAACAGGGGGAGAAACAGAATGAAGGAAATAGTACGCGCTTCGATCGAGGATTGTTCCCAGATCGAGCGCTTCCGTTTGGTGACCCGTCTGGGAAATGCGATTCTTTCCAACGGCGGGGAGGTATTCCGGGCGGAGCAGGCGATGGAGTATGCGGCGCGGGCGCTGCGTCTTGAAGCATTTAATGCGTATGTGATTGCGAATGGAATTTTTTCAAATGTGGTGATTGACGGGCGGTTTTATTCCAGCCGTATCTGTTATGTGCCGCTGGCACCTACGATTCTATGCCGGGTGGATGCCTTAAATGATCTGTCGAGAAAGATTGCGGCGGGTAAATGCGGTCCTTATGAGATGCGGATGCGCCTTGAGCAGATTGAACACATGAAAGTGCTCGAAAATCGGGGAAAGGTTCTGGCGGCAGGAATTGGAAGCGCTGGATTTTGTTACCTGTTCCAGGGCAGCCTGCGCGATACGGCGGCGGCATTTGTGGCGGGAGTGCTGCTGTATTTGTTCCTTTATACGCAGCTCCGCGCTTTCTTCGTCCCGGATGATGCAGACGATCATGACGAGCAGCGTGCTTGCATTGTGCTGTTGTTTGCTGTGCTGGATCGGGCTGGGAGAAAGCCTGGATCATGTCATGATCGGAGCTGTGTTCACGCTGGCGCCGGGTGTGCCGCTGACCAATTCGATCCGGAATTTTTTGGAAAATGATTATTTATCCGGTCTGATCCGTTTTGTAGACGCCTTTTTGACGGCGGGCTGTATTGCGATCGGAGTTGGTGTGGCACTGCGGTTCTGGATGTTTGCGATGGGAGGTATGCTCTGATGAAAATGGCAGGGGAAATTCTGGGGCAGCTTCTGGCGGCCTGTGTCGGAACTGCCGCCTTTTCGGCGCTGTTTGGAGTTCCGAAGAAGTATTGGCTGGACTGTGGTATCTGCGGGCAGTCGGCTGGGGCGTGTATCTGGCGGTCATGGCAGCTTATCAGACGCCGATCATCGGGACCTTCGCGGCGAGCGCGGTTTTGACGATGCTGTCGCGCTGTCTGGCGATACAGCGGAAAGCGCCGACGATCCTCTTTCTGGTGCGGCATCTTCCCGCTTGTGCCTGGAGCGGCGATCTACTATACCGCCTACAACTTCTTCATGGGGCAGGAAGCGCTGGCGCTCCAGTATGGCATGGATACAATCAAGATGGCGATCGCAATCGGGCTGGGGATCGGAGCGGCATATTCGCTTCCGGGACATCTGTTTGGATGGAAGCGGGAGATAGAGGTGTGGGAACCTGGGAAAGAAGGTAAAAAGTAGCCGCGGTTTACTTTTCCTTTAAAATATAGTAGAATACCCTCGTACTATTAAGGAAAATATGATCGGCTGCGGCAGGAGTGGGGTATTCTGCGGGCTTGGTGGAGGGGACAGACATCGATATGGACAGTAAATTTTATGAGCCAGAAGTTCTGAAACAGCTGCAGGGAGAGATTTTGTCGATTCTGGATGATTTTATCCGGATCTGTGAAGACATCATCTGGAATATTTCGGGATAGCCGGAACGGGAATCGGTGCGCTGCGGCACAAGGGATTTATTCCCTGGGACGATGATATCGATATTGCGATGCCGCGGCGAGATTTTGAGCACCTGCTCGGATCGTGGAAAAGAAGATGAGCGACCGGTATCTGGTTCTCAATGCGGAGCGATATCCCAATTATCCGCTGATGACGACCCGTCTGGTGAAGAAGGGGACGGTGTTTGTCGAGGAGGTTATGAAGAATGTGGACTGTCCGTTCGGTATCTTTCTGGATCTGTATGTGCTTGACAATGTGGCGGACAACCCGGTTCTATATCAGATTCAGTCGTGGACGGCATGGTTCTGGAGTAAGCTGATGATTCTGCGGGCGATTCCGCGCCCGACGCTGCAGCAGCGGGGCATCAAGGCGAAGCTTATCTGGGCGGTCTGCGGGATGGTCTACAAGGCGATGAAGCTGCTCCATATCTCGCCTCAGTGGCTGCGGATGCGCTGTGAGCGGGTCTGCCGCAAATACAATAAATACCGGACACGCCGGATGGCATTTCTGCCGGACACAAGCCCATACTGGAATGTCGTGGACCGGACACGCTGTTATCCGCTCCGAAAGCTGGAATTTGAGGGCAGACGCATGAATTTTCCGGGAAATATCGAGGAAATGCTGACAAATATGTACGGATTTCATGCAGCCCGCCGGTTGAGAAGCGCAAAACACACACACCGAGCCGGCTGGAATTTTCAAAGGAAGAGATACTGTAGTGATAAAATATTTAGCGAACGCCCCTGATTGGTGGAGAGACGGGCAGATTGAAAAACGAAATATGAGCTGGAATATGATAGGGAGCTTTCTCTATGCGCTGGCGTCCATGGTGCTGACGATCGCGGTCATCCAGATTGTCGGCGAGGATGAGGGCGGTATCTTCTCCTTTGCGTATTCTACATTTGGTCAGCATATGTTTATGGTGGCCTATTTTGGCATCCGCCCGTTCCAGATCACGGATACGAGGCGGCGGTTTACGTTTGGCGAATATCTGCGGCTGCGCCTGATGACCTGTGGTGCGGCACTGGTGGCCGGGCTTTTTTATGTGACGGTGATCAACCGGGACTATGCCTTTGTCAAGGCGGCGACAGTATTTTTGATGGTAGATCGATGGTTTCGCGGACGCTTATGAGGCAGAATTTCAGCGTGACGGACGCCTGTATCTGACGGGCGAATCAAACGCATTCCGGACGGTTTTATCAGTCGGTGTCTTTTTGGCTGTTTGAATGCAACCCATAACCTGGTCGGCTCCTGCCGGCGGCAGTACTGGCGCAGCTGGCGGGCGTGTGCCTGTTTGATTTTTCGGTAATCGGTCATCTGCCGCAGGTGGACTGGGAGGTCCGCTCCGGACGTGTCGGGCTGTTGTTTAAAGAAAATGTAGTCCTGTTTTTATCGGTTATCCTGGATTTTTATATTTTTTCTGCCGCGAAATATGCGATCGAGGGCAATATGGCGGACAAGTATCAGGCGGTATTCGGTGCGATCTTCATGCCGACCAGCGTCATCAATCTGGTGGCAGGCTTCGTCATCCGCCCGTATATCACGAAACTCTCGGATCAGTGGGAGCGGAATGCGCTCCCGGAATTTGCCGGGACGATAGGCCGGCTGGCGGCAATCATCGCGGCGCTTACGGTGCTGGCAGTCGGGGGTGCCTGGATTCTCGGAATCCCGGTTCTCTCAATATTATATCCGAAAATTGCGTACATGCTGCGGGAATGCCGTCTGGCGCTGGTGTTTATCATTCTAGGCGGCGCGTTCAATGCGTATGTGAATCTGTTTTATTATGCACTCATCATTATGCAGGAGCAGAAACGTATTTTTCTGGGTTATGTCGGTGTGACGGCAGCGGCGCTCCTTATTTCTTCGCCCTGCGTACGCGCGGCAGGACTGCTGGGCGGATCGCTTTCGTATCTGCTTTTGATGGCGGCACTGACTGCCTGCTTTGGACTGACGTCGCTTGTGATGTACCGGAGACGGGCACGTGGGATATAGAATTTAGAATGTACTTCGGGTCTTTCTGCACTTTTGTGGCTGATTTTCCGCCAGCCGCACCCGAATTTCATCAACGTACGCACCGCGTACGCCTCAAATTTGGGCACAACTGACAAAAATCATCTCACAAAATCGAGCACAGAAAGATTTCGAGAGTACATTAGATAGATTTGGAGGAAATGTATGATTAATTTTGCGGTAGGACCGGTTCAGATGGACGAGGAAATCCGGGCGATCGGGGCGGAAGAAGTACCATATTTCCGCACACCGGAATTTTCTGCAATTATGAAGGAAAATGAGCGCCTGATGAAGCAGTTCACGGGGCGTCTGAGGATGCGCGGGCGGTTTTCCTGACAGGTTCTGGCACGGCGGCGATGGAAGCGGCAGTTATGAACCTTTTACGGAGCGCGACCGCGTGCTGGTCGTAAACGGCGGCAGTTTTGGCGCGCGGTTTGCGAAAATTTGTGAGATCCATGAAGTTCCTCATGAGGAGATCCAGCTGGAGAGCGGACGGGCGCTTCGGGCAGAAGACCTGGCACCGTATGAGGGAAAAGGATTTACCGGTTTTTTAGTCAATGTCCACGAGACTTCCACGGGCGTTCTCTATGATATGGAGCTGATTTCTGACTTTTGCAGACGAAACCAGCTGATTCTGGCGGTTGATGCGGTCAGCTCGTTTCTTGCCGATCCATTTTGGATGGGAAAATGGGGCGTTGATCTGGTGCTGACCGGTTCTCAGAAAGCGCTGGCACTTCCGCCGGGACTCTCGATTCTGGTGCTGGGGGCGCGTGCGATCGCGAGAGTGCAGGAGACGGCGGTCCGCTCGATGTATTTTGATCTGCGCGACTACCTGAAAAATGGCGAGCGGGGGCAGACGCCGTTTACACCAGCGGTCGGAGTGCTTTTACAGCTTCATAAACGGCTGACGATGATCGAGGAAAAGGGCTTGCGGCAGAACAGGCGCGGATCCGTCATCAGGCGGAGGATTTCCGAAGCAAAATAAAAGATCTTCCGTTTGAGATCGTTTCCAATTCTCTCTCGGCGGCATTGACGCCGCTTCACCCGACGGGCGTGGACAAAGAGGGGAAAGCGGTCTCAGCGCATCGGATTTTGAGATTTTGAAGGATGAATACGGCATCTGGATCTGCCCGAACGGCGGCGCGCTTGCCGACACGGTGTTCCGTGTCGGTCATATCGGCGCATTGACGCCGGAAGACAATGACAGCCTGATTGCGGCGTGGAAAGATATGCAAAGGAGGGGACTTCTGTGAAAGTATTGATTCTGGCAGCGGGACGGGGAACCCGGATCTCGCGTTATCTGTCGGGAAAACCAAAATGTACGGTGGATATCGGCGGCGGACAGTGCCTGATCGAGTACACGATTGACCTGCTTCATTCCCGCGGTATCCAGGATATCGGCATCGTGCTGGGCTATGAGGCGCAGGTGATCCGCGAGGTCTTGGCAGACAAGGGAGTTTCCTTTCTACAACCTTTTTACGATGTGACAAACAGCATCGCGTCTGCATGGTTTGCGAAGGAGTTCCTGACAGGGGACGATCTGCTGATCATGAACGGTGACGTATACCTGGAGGAAAAATTGCTTGACCGGATCCTCGCGCAGGGCAGGAGCCCGGTGATGTTTGCGGACGAGAGCCGCCGGGAGACAGCGGATTATAAGTTCTTCTATGAAGATGGAATTTTGAAAAAATATGGAAAAGAGCTGAACGGGGATGATGTGACGGGCGAGTACATCGGAATCGGACGGTTTTCAGCGGCATTTATGCCGGAATTTATCTGCCGGATGGAGGAGATGATCGACCGCCAGGAGCACGGCGTCTGGTGGGAAAATGTTGTTTACAGCATGACCGGGCAGCAGCCGGTCTATGTCGAGGACGTCAGCGGGCATTTCTGGGCGGAGGTTGATTATATTGAGGATTATGAGCGCATCCGGAACACAGGGCGTGGAGAAGATAGTGCGCTAGAGCGCTTGATTTGAAAGACAAAACACGGTTCACGGCTAGGCACTTTTGGAACCGAAAGTGCCGTAAGAAAACGTGGTGGCAGCAGAAATTTACCGAATTTAAATGGGAAAAATAAGGGAGAAGTACAGATGCAGTTTAACAGGCATTTTATCAATCGAATAGAGAAAAAGATGTGCTGCGGCTGCTTCTGGCGCTTGCGGCAGTCTTTGTGATCGGTGTTCTGGGCGAGTTTGTCTGCAATTTCCCGGCGCTCCGGGCAAATGGATGGACGCGGCAGGCGACGCGGACGATCGCTCTGGACGAGGTGCAGGTGAGCGGATTTGAGCGGGTAGAGACAGAAAAGAACGGTTTGAGTGAAATCACCGGAGAGCCGGGGCAAACCATTGGAGAGAATAGGCGGCAGGTGGAAAATACAGAGGTGCTGCAGCTTTCGGATGCAAGCGGTTATCTTCACATTCCACTGGACGGCAGCTATGTCAGCCAGTTTCTCTACCACTATGATTACGATGGTCTGTTAAATGCCACTGTCCGCCTCGGTTACCGCAATATCTACGGCGAGCAGCGGGAGCACGACGCAAAGATGGTCATGGACCGCAACTGCCGGGTGCTGAAATTTTCTTCGGTTCCGGTGAATGGGAAGCTGGACTACGTGGATCTTCTGATCACGCGGGAGGATCTAGACGAAGAAGGGCTTTCCTACATGAATTTTGGCGGGATGCCGCTTGCACTGACCGGGTTTGCGACAGTGGCGCGGGCAGGTATCAACTGGTATCGGCTGGGACTTTTCTGGTGTGCGGCGGCGGTTTTGATCGCACTTCTCTGTTTCCGGATTTCGTGGCAAAGCGCATCGAGGTTGGATTTCTGCTGATCTCCCTGACGTTTGGAACAATATTTTCACTGTCGCTCCCGGCAAATAAGGTGAGCTGGGATGAGGAAGTGCATTTCGCGCAGGCGTTCTGGATGGCAAATTACCGGACGCCGGTGCAGGCGGATCCGGCGCTTTACAGTAGTTTACGGCGGGCGTAGATACCTGGCCGTACAATCAGCCGGAAAACCAGGACGAGCAGGCGGCGCTCACTTCGTATCTGAATCGAATGCGGGTTACCGGCACGGTGAACATCTCTGGAGTACGGATCTCAACAAAACGACGATGACCGGATATGTGGGCCCGGCGCTGGTGCTGAAAGCGGGCGGGCTGCTTCATATCCCATTTGGAATCCTGTATAAGCTGGGGCGGCTGGGAAATCTCTATGTCTATGCGGCAGTTTTGTATTTTGCCATCAAAAACACCGGTCGGCAAGGCAATCCTGGCATTTCTGGCGCTGATGCCTGAGCCGATGATGCTGGCGGGGCATATTCCTATGACCCGACCGTCACAGCGTTTTTGTGGCTGTCTTTTGCGGGCATTCTGGAAGCGGCGCTTGGCGGGCGGAAAATGGACTGGAAAGCGTATGCGCTCATCGTGCTTACCTTTGTCTGGGGCTGCCGCGTCAAGGCGGTATATGCGCCGCTCATTCTGCTGGGACTGATGATTCCGGCAGAAAAGTTCCGTTCTAAACGGAAATGTACCTGATGAAGGGCGGATTTATCGTGATCTGCGGTCTGATGATGCTATCCTTTATCCTGCCGGTTCTGATCGCGCCGCGCGATATCGGGGATACGAGAGGCGACAGCACCAGCGAGAAAGGGCAGATGGCATACATTCTGGGACAGCCGCTTGCCTATGCATGGGTGCTGATGTGCAACCTGTTCCGGACGCTTCCGTCCTATGTGCTGGGCGAAAATTCCCTGGGGCTTCTGGGACACACGGGAACGATGTCATTTCCGTGGGCGCTGTATGCTGGTTCGGCGGCCGTTATCCTACAGCCGGGCAGTCATCCTGTGGAAAACGTCTATCAAAACAGAAGCTGTGGATATTTATACTCTGCGTGGGAACGGCGGTGCTGGTCTGGACTTCGATGTACATCGCATTTACCAGACCGGGTAATACCTATATCGACGGCGTACAGGGGCGCTATTACCTGCCATTTCTGCCGCTTGTCTGGCTGGTATTAAACCCGGAGCGGGTGATGGTGCGGATGGAGAATAAAAACTATCATGCGCTGGTGTTAGGGGCGGCGGCGCTGATTCTGGCGGCAACGGTTTATCTGGATATCTGGATGAAGTTCTGCCGGTAAGCATAAGCAAGCCAGAAGAAGGCAAAGGTTACTGTATACGGGTAGGCACTTTTGGAACCGAAAGTGCCGTAAGAAAACGTGGTGGTAGCAGGAGTTTGCCGTATTTAAATGCGAAGCCACGGCAAATTCCGTTACTGGGCACGTGTGCGTGAACAGTAACAGGAAAAGATGTTTGAAACGTTAAAATCGATCATAAGTCTGGTAAAAATAAATTCAAGCAGGTACCGCTCTTGAAAAACGAGAAGGCAGAAGTGCGGCATGAAAGAGCGAGAGAGAAAGGGAAACGAGATGCAGCAGGAAATCATTCATACATTTGCGGTCTGTGCATACAAGGATTCGCCGTATCTGGAAGAATGTCTGCGTTCGGTGACGAGCCAGACGGTCAAATCGGAGGTGATCTGCTGTACCTCGACGCCGAGCAGCTATATCCGGGAGCTGACAGCGCGGTATCAGGTGCCGCTCTATGTGCGGGACGGGGCGAGCAATATCCGTGAGGACTGGATGTTTGCCTATGGAAAAGCGCAGGGGCGTTTTGTCACGATCGCGCATCAGACGACCGATACCGCAGCGATTATGCCGAAAAGCTTTAAAAGCCTGGAAGAAATATCCGGATCTGCTGCTGTTTGCGAGCGATTATCTCACGATCCGCATGACGGAGAAAGAGGGGAAAATGAAAGCCATTCCGGAGCCATTTAACATAGTCTGGCTGGTAAAAAAGATACTGCGCCTGCCGCTGCGTTTCCATTTTCTGGCGGACCGCACCTGGATCAAGCGAAGCAGTGTCTGGTTTGGCAATTCGATCTGCTGTCCGTCCTGCACGTACAATAAAGAACAGATTGGGGACGATATGTTCCATTCGGAGTATGATTTTGCGCTGGACTGGCACAACCTTTACTAGCTGGCGGGCAAAAGGGCGTTTTATCTGTTCGAAAAACCGCTGATTGCCTACCGCGTCCATGCGGCGGCGACGACGAAAGCCTGCATCGAGGACAACCGGCGCCCGGCGGATGAGATGGCGATGTTCCGGAAAATGTGGCCGGACTGGATGGTAAAGATTCTGATGCATTTTTACAGAAAAGCCTATAAGGAGTACGAAAAATGAGAAAAGCCGATGTGATTATACCTACGTTCAAACCGGGGGATAAGTTGGAAAAACTTCTGCGGCGGCTGTTGGAACAGAGTGTGCCGGTGGACCGTGTGATCATCATGAATACGGAAGAAAAGTACTGGGATGCTGAGCGGTTTGAGTCTTTATTTGAGGGGGAAGATACGAAGCTGACCGTGTGCCATATCCGCCAGTCGGAATTTGACCATGGAAGGACGCGCCATGAGGGAATTTTGAAATCAGATGCGGATGTCTGCATCTGCATGACGCACGACTGCGTGCCGTATGACCGGAATCTGGTGAAAGAGCTTCTGGAGGCGCTGGATGCTTCGGAACGTGTGGCGGCAGCATATGCGAGACAGCTTCCGGCGGCGGACTGCGGTGTGATTGAACGGTATACGAGGGACTTTAATTATCCGGCGGTGAGCCGTCTGAAAGGGAAAGAGGACGAGGACGAGCTGGGAATCAAGACGTATTTCTGTTCCAATGTCTGCGCGGCATACCGGCGGGATATTTACCTGAAGCTTGGCGGATTTACGAAGAAAACCATTTTCAACGAGGATATGATTTTGCCGGACACGCGGTGGAAGCCGGTATCAGATTGCCTACGCGGCGGACGCGCAGGTCATCCATTCCCACAATTATACGGCGATGCAGCAGCTGCACCGGAATTTCGACCTCGGCGTATCGCAGGCGGATCACCCCGAGGTGTTTGGGCGCCTTCATTCGGAGGGCGAGGGAATCCGTCTGGTGAAGAAAACAGCGAAATGGCTGGTGGAAAACGGTCACGCGCTTCTTATGCCACAGCTTGTGATGGCGAGCGGAAGCAAATATGCCGGGTACTGGCTGGGAAAGCATTATAAAAAGCTGCCGGAGGGGCTGATTCGAAGCCTGACGATGAATCCGGCATACTGGGAAGGAGAAGCGGGCGATGGAAGATAAGGCGTTATTGTCCACAGAAGTAGCTTCTGGGGCGGAAAAAGCCGAACTTTTGATAGTCATACCGGCGTACAACGAAGCCGAAAATATAGAGCGGGTTGTGAACCATCTGACTGCCAATTTTTCGCAGTATGATTATGTGGTCGTCAATGACGGATCGCGCGATGAGACGGCGGCGATCTGCCAGAGAAATGGATATAATCTGTTGAACCTTCCGGTCAATCTGGGACTGGCGGGGGCATTTCAGGCGGGACTTAAATATGCCGACAAGTACGGATATCAATATGCGGTCCAGCTCGATGGAGACGGACAGCACCGTCCGGAGTATCTGGAATCCATGATCAAGAAAATGGAAGAAGGTTACGATATCGTCATCGGTTCCCGGTTTGTCGGGGAGAAAAAGCCATTTACGATGCGGATGCTTGGAAGTAATCTGATCGAGATGGCGATCCGCTTCACAACGGGTGTCAATATCAAGGATCCGACCTCGGGAATGCGGATGTTCAGCAAGCGCATGATCCGCGAATTTGCATCGGGGCTTAACTACGGTCCGGAGCCGGACACCGTTTCCTACCTGATCCGCCAGGGCGCGCGGGTGGCGGAGGTGCCGGTCATCATGGATGAACGGATTCTGGGAGTCAGTTACCTGACACCGGTCAATGCGATGCGGTATATGCTTAAAATGCTGATTTCGATTCTGTTAATCCAGAATTTCAGAAAAGGAGGTAGCGCCATGACGCCAACACTCGAGTTGTCCTGATCGTCGTGTCGATCCTGACAACCTTTATGATTATGAGGAAGATCCGGCAGTCAAAACTCCAGATCGAGGATTCGATTTTCTGGCTGGGATTCTCGTCCATTCTCATTGTGTTCAGTATCTTTCCGGGGCTGCCGGATCTTTTGGCGGAGCTGGCGGGAACGTACACGACTGCCAATTTTATCTATCTGGCGGTTATTTTCCTCCTGATTGTGAAAATGTTCCATATGTCGATCAAACAGTCGCAGCTGGAGACGAAGATCAAGGATCTGGCGCAGAAGATTGCGCTGGATGAAAATGAGCGGGGAAAAGAGGCACAAACATCTGTAAAAAAGGTTGTCAGCCAGAAAAACGAATGATATAGTTAAGGATGGCACAGCCGAAAAGGATGATGCCAGTTACGTATTGGAAAATGAATTGAAATACCTGCATAAGAAGGAGATAGAAAAATGGGAAAGATTAAAGTAACACCATGTGACATCAAGGGACTTTATGTAATTGAACCGACTGTTTTCAAGGACGAGCGCGGTTATTTTATGGAGACATACAATCAGAACGATTTCCATGAGGCGGGACTCGACATGGTATTTGTACAGGACAACCAGTCCATGTCTGTCAAGGGCGTTCTGCGCGGACTTCATTACCAGAAACAGTATCCGCAGGGCAAGCTGGTGCGTGCAGTGCGCGGTACCGTATTTGATGTGGCGGTAGACCTTCGTACTGGTTCTGAGACCTACGGAAAATGGTTTGGCGTGGTTCTTTCCGCGGAGAACAAGAAGCAGTTCTACATTCCGGAAGGATTTGCACACGGCTTCCTGGTACTGTCCGATGAGGCAGAATTTGCATACAAATGTACCGATTTTTATCATCCTGGCGATGAGGGCGGTATGGCATGGAACGATCCGGAGATTGGCGTTGAGTGGCCGATCGAGGAAGGCATGGAGTTGATTATTTCGGAGAAAGACCAGAAATGGGGCGGCTTCCGGGATGCATTCAAATTTTAAGAATGGAGTTAGGATAGAATGCGGGAACTGATTTCCCTGTTTCGGGAACTGATAGGAAAAAGAAAATTGGTCACCGAGCTTGCCAAGGCGGATTTCCGCAAGCGCTTTGTCGGCTCGTACTTTGGAATTGTCTGGATGTTTATCCAGCCGATGGTTACGATCGCGATCTATGCGTTCATCTTCGGTGAACATGGCATGAAAAATGCGCCGCCGGTTCCGGGGGCGACCTATGTCATCTGGCTGACGCCGGGTATCATCCCGTGGTTTTATTTCAGCGAGATTTTAAATACGGGCACAAACTGCCTGCAGGAGTACCATTATCTGGTTAAAAAGGTAGTATTCCAGGTGGAGATGCTTCCGGTTATCAAGCTTATCTCCTGTTTCCTGGTACATGCCTGCTTCCTGATCATTATGGCGGGGCTGTACCTGATTGACGGGCGTATGCCGTCTGCAACCTGGATTCAGGTGTTATACTATTCCTTTGCGGCGTCGATGCTTGACTGGCGCTTACCTATTTTACCAGTGCCGTGCAGGTATTCTTTAAAGATATGGCGCAGATCGTCGGCATCTGCCTCCAGTTCGGCATGTGGCTGACCCCGATCATGTACGACGAGGCAATCTTCACCAGCCGCGCATCCTGGCTGGAGTGGGTATTCAAGCTTAACCCATTCTACTACATCGCCGCAGGCTACCGCGACAGCATGCTTACGGGAAGCTGGTTCTTCGAGCGGCCGACGATGACGATTTATTTCTGGGTGGTAACATTTATTTTGATGATAATAGGACTGAAGGTATTCAAAAACTTCGTCCCCATTTCTCAGACGTACTGTAGGTGGGAAGGAGCTGCTGTAGATGGTGTTGACGGCTATTGGATTATCGAGATGCGAACAACGATAATCTGAGAAGCTGCCAGTGCCGCCTCCGGCAGCTCCCTTCTGCGACAACTTATCAATAGGAGTTTACATAAAATGGTTTTCAGCTCAATCATCTTCCTATGGGTTCTTCTCCCCTGCATCCTGCTCCTCTACTACGTGAGCCCCAAACCGTTCAAAAACGGCATCCTGACCGTATTCAGCCTCTTTTTCTATGCCTGGGGCGAACCGCGGTATGTGGTGCTCATGATTTTTTCGGTTCTGCTCAACTACGGTTTCGGGCGTCGGTGGAGAAATTCGGGAAAAGATGGCTTTTGGCGCTCTGCGTGACGCTCAATCTTCTGATCCTCGGCTATTTTAAATATTATAATTTCCTCGCCGAGGTGCTGAATCCGCTGCTTCGCGGGTTTGATATAGCGCTTCCGGCGATTCAGGTGACGCTGCCGATCGGAATTTCCTTCTATACCTTCCAGGCGCTTTCCTACGTGGTGGATGTGTACCGGGGCGAAAATCAGGCACAGAAAATCCGCTCAACATGATGCTTTATATTTCCTTCTTCCCGCAGCTCATAGCGGGACCGATCGTGAAATACCATGACATCGAGGAGCAGATCGAAAACCGGACCGTCACGCTGGAGAGCTTTTCTTACGGCGTGAAGCGCTTTATTTTTGGTCTGGGAAAGAAGGTCATTCTGGCAAATACCTTTGCCGAGGTGGTGGACGCGGTCTACGCGTATCAGGCGGCGGATGTGAGCCAGGCGATGCTCGCTGACGGCGCTTCTATATGCTGCAGATTTATTTCGATTTTTCTGGCTATTCGGACATGGCGATTGGGCTTGGAAAAATGTTTGGCTTTACATTTACTGAAAACTTCCGGCTGCCGTACACAGCGACTTCGATCCAGGATTTCTGGCGGAAATGGCATATTTCCCTCTCCAGCTGGTTTAAAGAGTACGTGTACATTCCGCTCGGCGGAAACAGGAGGGGCACGGCGCGGACGTATGTCAACCTTTGGACGGTCTTTCTGCTGACCGGCATCTGGCACGGAGCGGGCTGGACGTTCATTTTCTGGGGCATTTACCATGGCTTTTCAACGTGCTGGAGCGCTGTTTTCTGGGAAAATGGCTGAAGCAGGAGAAATTCCGGCCGTTGGCGCATATCTATGCGGTGTTTGTCGTGCTGATCGGCTGGATTTTCTTCCGCGCGGACACGATCGGGCAGGCATTTTCCTTTATCCGGTATATGTTTGTGCCGCACAGCGCAGTCGTTCTGATGGAACGCTACATGAACCGGAAACTCTGGATGTTTCTGGCGGCGGCGCTGCTGGCATGTGGTCCGGTGCAGTGGTTCTGGATGAAATGGAAAGGGCGCGTGCTGGCGCAGGATGGCTCGGTGACGGTCACAAGCTGGATCGGCTACATGGCGATCCTGTGGTTTTCCATTTTGCTGCTTGTCAACAATACATACAATCCATTTATTTATTTCCGTTTTTAAACGCGGTGTAGAAAGCATGCTTGCCTGTGAAATGAGAACATAAAAATGAAAGCATGGGCGGCAGGGCGTGAAAGTACAGAAAGATGGATTCATGCAGGGAGAAGAAAACGAGAGATATGAATCGAGAGACAGGGACAAAAATACTTCTGATTGGTTCCTTTGCGGCGAGCCTGGTGCTGCCGACGCTTGTCTATCCGGCGGTCAGGAGCCATCTGGACCAGCAGAATTATGAAAACAGGGAATTGGCATCCTTTCCAGAACTGTCGGCTGCCAATTTTGACAATATTCCGACGGAATTTGAAGCGTATTACAACGACCATGTTCCGTTTAAAAATCTGTTTGTCAAGGCGAAGACAAAGCTGGATCTGGAGCTTTTAAATGAAAGCTCGATTTCGGATGTGACGGTCGGAAAAGAAAACTGGCTGTTTTACACCGTTTCGGAGGACGGCGAGGATGCGCTGGCGGATTATCAGCGGACAAATCTCTATACGGCGGATGAGAAAACAGCGCTGGCGGACGCGATTACCTCGGTAAACGAGAAAATGAAAGAGCGCGGCATCCGGTTTGTGATGTTTGAGGCACCCAACAAGGAAAGTGTCTATGCGGAATATATGCCGGATTCGGTCCGGGTATACGGAAGTGAGTCGCGTCTGGATGCGGCGCTCCCGGAGCTTGCAGCGCAGGGACTTCCGGTATATGACATGAAGCCGGAGCTTCTGAAAGAGGCGGACACGTATCAGATTTATTACAAATATGATACGCACTGGAACCAGATCGGCTCTTTTATCGGAAGCCAGCAGATTGCACAGACTTTGCTTGGAACCTCGACACCGCTCAGTGCAGTCTCGATTGAGGCGGCAGGACCGGCGTCCGGAGACCTGGCGCGGATGCTTAACATGGCAGCAGAGTACAGCGACGATACCGAATATGTGATTCAGAATTATCTGCCGGAGGTTACGGCTACGACGGTAGATATGAACGAGGACAACAGCTTTGCAGTGTTTGAGTCGGATTCGCCGAATGATAAACACTTCTGGTGGTAGGCGATTCCTTTAGCCAGAACCTTAAATATTTTATGCCGAAGCTGTACCGGAAAACGGTGTTTGCGACCTTTGACACGTACACGGAGGCGCTTCTGGATGAATACCAGCCGGATGATTTTGTCTATCTGACGGTCGAGCGCAACCAGGAGCTGTTTGAGGATGTAGAGACGGTTGTTTGGCGGGATGAGGTGCCGGAAAAGGACGGGTAAGGTGCCGGATGTCCGGGCAGAAGGGGGCTGTAAAGTTTTTTTAAAACTAAATAAAAAGAATCACTCGTAAAGTGCTAGTTCGGGTGATTCTTTTTTTATGCCTCTTGATTCCATATTTTGTTGCGCGAGGGTTATTATAAAAAAATGGAAGAGGATGTAAAGAGGGAAATTTTGAAAAGCGAAGGTAGAAGGCTTGAAAATCAGGGTGGATAGATTAAAATAAATGGATAATATATTATACAAAACAAATAAAATATAGCATTAATAGATAATATATTATCCGTGATTTAAATGGAAAAAATTAAAATAGAATTTCCCCAAAGTTTGTGTTTATGGGATAATAAAGGAGAAAGGATGGGGCGGATGGAGACAGGAAAGAAACTTCAGGTTATGTATGAAGACAGACTGGTAGGAACTCTTGCATTAACAGCGAATCACAAGGTGGCATTTGAGTATGATGATGCATGGCTGGAAGAGGGATTTTCGATCAGTCCGTTTTCACTGCCTTTGAAAAAGCAGGTGTTTATTCCAAATAAGGATTATTTTGAAGGTTTGTTTGGGGTGTTTGCGGATAGCCTGCCAGATGCGTGGGGGCGCCTGCTTTTGCGGCGTCTTTGCTGGCGCATAAGCAGCAGCAGACGATTGACAGTGTTAGACCGGCTGGCGGTTGTGGGAAGATCTGGGATGGGGGCGTTGACCTATCGTCCGCAGCGGAACTTTCGGTTGAGGAGAAAAATGATAATCTGGACGAACTTGCGGAGGCCTGCCAGAAAATATTAAATACCGAATACTCGGACAAACTGGATGAACTGTACCGGCTGGGCGGTACAAGCGGAGGTGCGCGCCCGAAAATTATGACGCAGATTCAGGGAGAGGACTGGCTGATTAAATTTCCGGCACATATAGATGGAAAAGATGCAGGGAAGATGGAGTATGACTATGCGTGCTGTGCAAAACAGTGCGGAATTGTCATGAGTGAATCGAGATTGTTTCCCTCAAGGCGATGCAAAGGATATTTTGGAACCAGACGATTTGATCGGGAAATAGAAAATGGGATGGTAAAGCGGGTTCATATGCTGACGGCAGCGGCGTTATTAGAACTGGATTTTGAACAGCCAAGTCTGGATTACCATCAATTGATGAAATTAACGAAAATATTGACGAACGGGAAGGCAGAAGATATAGAAAACATGTTCCGCCGTATGTGTTTTAATGTGTTTGCCCACAACCGGGATGATCATTCAAAGAATTTTACTTATATATATCGGGAGGAGGAAGAGCAATGGCGCCTGGGACCAGCGTATGATCTGACGTACAGCAACATATTATGGGGAACATACGACCAGCGTAGATGGCAATGGACGAAATCCGGGTGAGAAGGAGCTGCTTGCAGTTGGGCTTGCAGCCGGAATGAAAAAAACGAGATGCATGGAAATGATAAAACAGATTCGTACATGTGTGCAGGACATGTTAGGTCATTATCTTTAGAGAGGCAGGAGAGCAATATGGAAGCACTTATCTGGGAAACTGCAGATGAACTGGATCAGAAACTGGCATCACGGCTGCGTAACATCCGGAAACGCCGCGCTATTTCACAGCAGAGACTGGCGGACATGAGTGGGGTGAGTTATGGCTCAATTAAGCGATTTGAGGCGACGGGGCAGATTTCCCTTTTGTCACTCACAAAAATCGCGATGGCACTGGATTTGGCGGAAGAGCTGCGGGGGCTTTTTACGCGGGTTCCGTACAAAAATATTGAGGAGGTAATCCGCGAATCCCGTTAAGCCACCGTTCACGCATTGTGTAGGCAGCGCCCATCCGCGTAGCCCTGCCAGAACCGTTCGCAGGCGACCGCGCGAGACGTCCGAATGAGCCCAGGTACATTCTTTTTTAGGCGGGATGCACAAATCCGCAAATCGCCGCCGGACGTTTTTGTTTATATTTCAAGTATGGCTGTTTTTGTAACTTTTGTACATAGTCAGGGTGTCAAAATTGGTACTTATTACATATATTAACTTATGTTTATATAATTGCAAATAACTTATAAGTTTATACCACTTCCGGGATGGTACTTTTGTTTGACAGTGTTATATTATTGCCATCGAAAGAAACAAGAGATTTCACAGACGGATATCGTAATAGTATCATAAGAATATTGCAATGGATTTCCGCCTATCATATGAAAAAATATAATTTTATTTGATGGAGGTAATTATCATGATGAAAGCAACAAGAACATCCAATAACGGTTTATATCAGGAGAATTTATATCAGGCATATTACAACACACCAGCAGAAAAGCATGTAGTTTCCGAGTCCTTAGAGCAGGAAGCAATGCCGGTACTGGTACATCGTTTAGCTGCACAGTTAGGTTATACCGAGTCGAGGCAGAAGTAGAAAAAGAGTTTCTGTGCGAAATGTAATGGGTAATCTGCTCGCAAGCTTATAACCATCCGGCAGAATTGGATGAGTTACCACCAACCTAAAGCATTTACGACAGAACAAGGCTTCTGAAGAGAAAAAAACCGTCTGAGAAAGAATGAAAGGTTCTTTTACAGACGGTTTTCTTTTTTTACCGAATCGCGTCTTTCATGGATTTCACGTATTCTGCCACATACGGCACACGGGATATCGCTTTCTTCTTTTACCAGATTTACCATCGCGCCGATATCGGTCGTGATCTCACTCCGGACGCCGGTGACACCTTGATTCATGGAGTGATTCCATGCGCTTTGCGAGATACCTGCATATCTCCGGCAACTAACGTATGCCCTACGTCGCAGAGTACTAGGCTGAAAATATATTCAGCTTTGGCTGCGCCCTCAGCGGTCCATTTGGCAGCCTGCATCTCGACCCGGTTCTCAGCCTCCCGGACTCTCTGTGCGCGCATATGCTGCTTTGATCTCCGCTTCAACGGTTTTGGTGTGTTCAATTTTTCGTCAATATACTACGCGGTGTAAAATGTCAAATATTTTTAAAAAAATTAATTTTTTAAAATTATGTGATTCGTTGGAAGTATGTCCCAGCCATGCCAGCAGCAAAATAGTGAAGAAAGTGATCATTTCCGACGCCAGGAAAGACAGCCAGACACCGTTCAGCCCAAACAGGCGCGCCAGTGTGACAGCGCAGGGGATGATAGCAACGGCCCCGCGCAGCAGAGAACCGGCGATGGCTGGTTTTGGCTGCGCGACGGCGGAAAAATAGGCAACCAGCAGGATATTGATGCCAGCAAAGAGAAAGCCCAGGAAATACAGCCGGAGCCCGCTGTGGGCGTAATGCAGAAGTTCGGCGTTCTGCTCCTGGTTGAAGATCTGGATCAGTGGATCGGTCATGCTCCAGGTCAGCACCAGAATGAGCGCTTCCACGATCAGGCAGGCGATGACGCCCCAGGTCGAACTGGCGGCTCTGCGTGTGATCGCCTTTTCCGTAGCTCTCGCTGATGAGCGGCTGCGCCCTGCGCGAGTCCGTTGAACAGGCACATGGCAACGACGGAGAGATTGGCAGTGACGCCGTAAGCGGCGACACCGACATTTCCGGCGAGCCCCAGAAGCAGGAAATTAAAGACGATCGCGATCACGGCGGAGGATATTTCGCCGACAAAGGCGGATACGCCGAGCTGGCAGCAGGCGATCAGGTGGCGCAGGGATGGAGCGCGGAAATGGAATCCGACCTGATTGTGTTTTTCCCAGGTAGTGCGTGCTGCAGATGATCATCGTCACTAGCGGGCAGAATGCCGTCGCCAGCGCCGCGCCGGTCAGTCCCAGACCTGCCGGAAACATGAAGACGTAGTCAAACACGATGTTGAACATACTTCCGGCGATGGAGCCGAGCATCGCGATCGCCGGAGCGCTGTCATTGCGCGCAAACGCCGTGAACGCGTAGTTGGACATAAAAAACGGCGAGGCAGCCAGAATAATGCGGAGATACTGCTTTCCGAGCACGGTCAGCCCCGCGTCTGCGCCGAGAAGCTGCAAGATTTTATCCGGGATGAAAATGCCTGCCAGCACCAGCGGAATACTGATGAGAATATCCCAGGTTACGGCGGAGAGAAAATAGAAGCTGGCGCTTTTGCCCCGTGCGCGGTCGATTGCATAACGGGTTGCCGATCCGATCCCGATCATGGCTCCAATCGCATAGATCAGCCCGTAAACCGGTAAAATCAGGTTTAAAACCGCCAGACCATCTGCACCGGAGTAGACCGAGATAAAATAGGTGTCTGCGAGGATGTAGACGGAAATTCCCAGCATGCCCGCCATGCTTTGGAAAATGTATTTAAAAAATTTCTGTAACACAAAAAATCTCCCTTGTATGTATTCTCATAAACGGTAACGACCATTGTACCGAAGAATGAGAATAAATACAAGGGAGAATATGTTTTTTACAGCGTCTTGGCCCGCTCTTTAATATTCTGGTGGAAGTTGATGATGTCATGCTCATACTCCTCATCCATCAGCGGCGAGGTAATCATAAAATCGGCAGTCGCTTTATTGTTGGCGATCGGGATATCGTAAACCTGGGCGATTCGAAGAAGCGCCTTGACATCCGGATCGTGCGGCTGGGCGGTCAGGGGATCGGAGAAGAAGATGATAAAATCAACCTGTCCCTCGACGACTTTTGCACCGATCTGCTGGTCGCCGCCCAGAGGACCGCTGTTATAGCCCTTGACCGGAAGCCCGGTATATTCCGTAATCATGCGGGCGGTTGTGCCGGTTCCGCATAAGAAATGTTTTTGAGGATCTCTTTGTTCGCCTCACACCAGTCGATGAGTTCACGTTTTTTATTGTCGTGTGCGATGAGTGCAATATTTTTTTGTTTTCGAATTGTCATTGTTAAAAAATCCATAGAATCATCCTCCTTTGCCATGATTTTTGCATAGCATCTGGATATTGTCAAGAAAATACAAAACATTTCACAAAAAAATACGAATGTTTTTCGTGAGTACATAGAAAGAGGTGTGTTTTTCTGCGTACAGGAATTGCAAGAAACATAGAAAACATGCTATACTACGAGAATAGTGGAACAGGAGGAACGAAAAAGATATATGTCTGCTGAAAATACAACAAACACAGGGGCACAAGAGGCGGAGAACGCAGAGAAGTACGCGGTCGAAGTGAAAAATGTGACCAAGATATACAGGCTGTATGATAAACCGATCGATCGGCTGAAAGAATCGCTGAGCGTCAGCCATAAAGAATACCACAAGGATTTCTACGCGTTGAGCGATCTTTCCTTTACGGTTGAAAAGGTCAGACGGTCGGCATCATCGGTACGAATGGTTCGGTAAATCGACGATCCTTAAGATCATTACCGGCGTTCTCACGCCGACGACCGGCGAGGTGACGGTGCGCGGCAAAATTTCGGCGCTGCTGGAGCTGGGAGCCGGATTTAACATGGACTACACCGGGATCGAGAATGTCTATATGAACGGTACGATGATGGGATATACCAAAAAAGAGATGGATGCAAAGCTGCCGGAGATTCTCGATTTTGCCGAGATTGGCGATTTCGTCTATCAGCCGGTCAAGACGTACTCGAGCGGTATGTTCGTGCGTCTGGCATTTGCGCTTGCGATCAACGTCGAGCCGGAGATCCTGATCGTTGATGAGGCGCTCTCGGTCGGGGATGTCTTTTTCCAGTCCAAGTGCTACCGCCGCATGGAGGAAATCCGCAAAAACGGCACGACGATCATCATGGTAACCCACGATATGGGAAGTATCATCAAATACTGCGATAAGGTAGTGCTGCTCAATAAGGGAGAATTTATCGCACAGGGTTCGGCGGGCAAGATGGTCGATCTCTATAAAAAGATTCTGGCAGGACAGATGGACGCGCGCGCCGAGCTGGAAGTGATGAACGATTTTTCCGGGGACAAGGTAGTAAAAGCGGAGCAGGAGCCGGAAGTGCGGAGAAAGGTGCATCTGGAAATGAGGCTGGAAATAACGATGCCGGAGATGTAAACGGCTCCGGGGCAGTGGATGGCACCGCAGAAAATGGAGTTGGTTCAGCATCGGACGGCACCGGAAATCCGGCTGGTTTGAACGGAGAAACGGCGAAAAAGCCGGGGTTGATGCGCGACAAACTGACGATCAACGCAAACCGCGAGGAGTACGGCGACGGCAGGGCGCAGATCTTCGATTTGGGACTGGTGGACGCGCGCGGCAATATCACTAACTTGCTCTTAAAAGGCGAAGAGTTTACCATCCGCGAGCGCATCCGTTTCAATGCACCGATTCAGGCACCGATCTTTACTTATACGATCAAGGATAAGAAGGGAACCGATCTGACCGGCACGAACACCCTGTTTGAGGGAACGGATGTCCATCCGGTCAAGGAGGGCGATATTTACGATGTCGCGTTTACGCAGAAGATGACCCTGCAGGGCGGCGAATACCTGCTGTCCATGAGCTGTACCGGATTTGAGGGCGGCGAGCATGTGGTGTACCACCGTCTCTACGATGTGGCCAATATTACCGTTATTTCCAATAAGAATACGGTCGGTGTCTACGATATGGAGCCGGATGTAGCAGTCAGGTTATCGCCAGCCGGAGAGGCGGCGAAGCAGGCGGAGTCGCTTAGTGCGGACGAGGTGGCACAGGAAGATCTGCAGGCATGATAAAAGGAGATTAAGATGAAAAATCAATCAGGAGCTGATCGCTCTGTTTGATAAATACGGCAGTGACCGGCGTCGGGCGCTGCGGGAAAATAAGAAGCTTTCCTATCTGTACGCACTGGCAGATCTGCGGGAAAACCTGTTGGACTGGTACCAATTTGACCCGGAACAGCAGGCGCTGCAGATCGGGGCGGACGCGGGCGCGCTGACAGGGCTGCTTGCCAGACGTCTATCATCGGTAACGGTGCTGGATGTTTCCGAAGAAAATCTGGAGGTAGTACGCCGTCGTTTCAAGACAGAGCCGGAGCTGGCGGCGAAGATCCGCTATGTCTGTGCGGATGTGGAGACGTATGCGAGGGAAGCGGAAAAGCGCGGCGGGACATATGGATATGTAGTGCTGATCGGGGATTTGACGGCGGCAGATAGGGCTGGACGCGCGGCGCAGATGACAGCCGCAAAACAGCTCTTTCTGCTCATGGAACCTTGATTGCGGCGGCGTCCAACTGGTTTGGCGTGAAATACATGGCAGGCGCAGAGCGGGAGAAAGGTGCACTTTCCTGGAACGAAATGAAGCAGCTGCTTCCGGGCGGGGAATTTTACTATCCGATGCCGGATTACCGGACGGCGGGAGAGATTTTTTCAGATGCCTATCTGCCGAAAAAAGGCGATCTGACCGGTGTGTTACCGGTCTATGACTGTCCGCAGTATATGCTGATGGATATGGGGGCGGCGCTCGATGCAGCCTGCGAGGACGGACGGTTCCCGGAATTTGCGAATGCATTTCTAGTTTTTTGGCAGAGACAGGCTGCGCCGGAAGCTGAGAATGCTTCACAGGACGTTATCTATGTGAAATACAATCGCACCCGCGAAGACTGCTTCCAGATCCGGACAGAGATCCGTGAAAAGAATGGAACCCGCGAGGTCTGGAAGACGGCGCTCTATCCGGAGGGAAAGGCGCACATCCAGTCCTTCGAAGAAAAATATCAGGTGCTTGACCGTCAGAATCCGTCCCTGAAACTGGCAAAACCGGAGCTTCAGGACGAGGGGATGACAGCGGTCTTTCCGTATTTAGAGGGAAAAACGCGGGCGGAACTTCTGGGAGAAATTCTGACTGCCCAGGCGCGGATGCGGAGGTTTCGCGATCCGGGCTGCGATGGATGAGATCTACAGCATCCGCCCGGAGGAACGCAAACCATTTGCGGTGACACCGGAATTTATCAAGGTATTTAATGCGCTGGGCGAGCTGGATCCCTATCGGGATAAAGAGACAGAAAATGGCGGCGGATGGGCTTCTTTAGGGGCAGTTCTTGCGGACGAGAGCTACAGCGCCTCCAACATTGACGCCCTTTTTGAAAATATGCTGGTGACGGCGGACGGAACCTATGCGATCGACTATGAGTGGGTCTTCTTATTCCCGGTTCCGGCTGGCTTTGTGAAATACAGGACACTGGTTTATTTCTACCGCCGTTATAAGAGTCTGTTGGGCGGTCAGGCCGAGCGGGAATTTATCGGACAGTTCCCGGAGTATGTGAAGGCGGATGAGAAGCTGCTTCGCTTCTTTATGAGGCGATGGAACGTGGCTTCCAAGAGTACGTGCACGGGGAAAACCAGCGCACCTACCAGGAAGATTATATGGTAAAGACGAAGACATTAGCCGATCTTTCCCATGTGGACGGAGAACTTGCAAGGGCAAACGAACGTCTGGATGCGCTCCGGGCAGAAAATTCGGAAAAAGATACGGCACTCAGTGCAGGAGGTACAGCGCCTGACGAATAACCACGTGGCGAATCTGGACGTTATCATTTCTGATCTGCGCCATGAAAATGCAGAGCTTGGCAAGACGTTGACCTACTTAAATGGTCATGAGGCGGTCATTTTCAAGGTGCGCCGCAAGCTCGGACAGGCATTTAACCGGTGCTATCCAAAGGGCACGCTACGCCGCAAGAAGCTCGGCTACTGGAAACGGACGATTCTTCATCCGGGTAAAATGATGAAGATGTACACCACCGAGGAAGGAAAGAACCTTATCAAAGGTGATTTTGAGATCGGTGAGGAGTACCTGACCTACGGAAAAATCCACCTTCCGAAGGAAGAAAATCCGACGGTTTCCATCGTGATTCCGGTATACAACCAGATCCACTACACCTATGCGTGCCTGCATTCGATTCTGGAGCACACGAAGGATGTGAGCTATGAGGTTATCATCGCAGATGACGTTTCAACCGATGCCACCGAGCATCTAGCAGAGTTTGCCGATAACCTGGTGATTTGCCGTAACCAGACGAACCAGGGCTTCTTGCGCAACTGCAACCAGGCGGCGAAGGCGGCGCGCGGCAAATACGTGATGTTTTTAAATAACGATACCCAGGTAACAGAAGGCTGGCTAAGCTCCCTGGTAAAGCTCATTGAATCTGACTCCACCATCGGTATGGTAGGGTCTAAGCTGGTATATCCGGATGGACGTTTACAGGAGGCAGGCGGCATCATCTGGAGTGATGGTTCCGGCTGGAATTACGGCCGCCTCGACGATCCGGACAAGGCAGAATATAACTACGTCAAGGATGTAGACTATATTTCCGGCGCGGCGATCCTTTATCCACCGCACTCGGAAGCAGATCGGCGGTTTCGACGAGCGGTTTGCCCCGGCGTACTGCGAAGATTCGGATCTGGCCTTTGAGGTGCGGAAAGCGGGCTACCGCGTCGTTTACCAGCCAAAATCCAAGGTCATCCATTTCGAAGGCATTTCCAACGGAACGGATGTCAACGGAACCGGTCTGAAACGGTATCAGGTGGAAAACAGCGAGAAGCTCAAAGAAAAATGGAAAGAAGAGTTTAAGAACCAGTGCGTCAACAACGGCAATCCGAATCCATTCCGCGCACGCGAGCGCAGCATGGGCAAAAAGATCATTGTCGTGATCGATCACTATGTGCCGACCTTTGACAAAGACGCTGGTTCCAAGACAACGTTCCAGTACCTGAAAATGTTCCTGAAAAAGGGGTATGTTGTTAAATTTATCGGAGATAATTACCTCCATGAGGAACCGTATACGTCTACGCTGCAGCAGATGGGAATCGAGGTCCTCTACGGACAGGAATACCTGACCGGTATCTGGGACTGGCTGGTGAAAAATGGAAAAGATATCCACGTGGCATATCTGAACCGTCCGCATATCGCGACAAAATATGTGGATTTTATCAAAGAACACACGGATATCAAGATGATTTATTACGGTCACGACCTTCATTTTATGCGTGAGTTCCGCGAGTATGAGCTGACCGGCGATGTGAAGAAGCGTCAGGAATCCGAATATTGGAAATCGATCGAGTTTTCACTCTTCCACAAAGTGGCGGTGTCTTATTATCCGTCCTACGTCGAAGAAGAGGCGATCCACGCCGTTGATGAGACGATTCCGGTCAAGGCGATCACGGCATATGTCTATGAGGAGTTTTTACAGAATCTGAACAAAGACTTCGCCAAACGGGAAGGACTCCTGTTTGTCGGCGGCTTTGCGCATCCGCCGAACGCAGACGCGGTGCTCTGGTTCGCGAAAGAAGTATTCCCGAAGATCCGGGAACAGATCAAGGTCAACTTCTACATCGTCGGTTCCAAAGTGACCGACGAGATCAAAGCATTGGAACAGCCTGGAAACGGCATCATCGTCAAAGGCTTTGTAAGTGAAGAAGAACTGGCAGACCTGTACCGGAACTGCCGGATTGTAGTGGTACCGCTCCGCTACGGCGCAGGTGTTAAGGGCAAGGTGGTAGAAGCCATCTATAACGGTGCCCCCATCGTTACCACCTCCGTCGGCAGCGAGGGAATCCCGGATGTAGAAAAAGTTCTCCTCGTCAAGGATCAGCCGGACGAATTTGCCGAGACAGTCGTAGAGCTCTACAAAGACGAAAAACGCCTGGAAGACCTGGTACAGAGAAAACGCAGGTTTATATCCGCGATTTCAGTATTGATGCGGCTTGGGATGTGATAAAAGAGGACTTTAAATAAAGTACAAGAACTTGTATAAAAGAAAACGATCAGAGCAAAAGCTTCTGGTCGTTTTTTTTATAAAGCAAGCGAACAATGATAAACTTGAAAGGTCTGCAATAGAATGCTCAGTCGGACTCGTTCCTGGACGATCGGGTAGCAATTTACTGGACATTTTTTTTCAGCGCCTTCACATGTCCATACTTGCGTACATAGAAACTTCAAACACAATCATGCACATCCATCCAATGGCTGTGCCGATAGCCACCGCCTGGATTCCGAGCCGTCCAAACAGTGCATAGCTGATGGCTACGCGCACCGGAATCTGTACCAGGGTGGCAAAGAGAGTGATTTTCAGATGTCCGATTCCGCGGTAATACCCTTGAATGAGTTCGTTATACCGCTTGAAAGAACACAGCCATGGGAATGAGGTAGGACATACCCGGCGGGAGAGAGCTTCGATTTAATTGGGCTTCAGAAAGATGCCAAGCAGCGGGTGACGGCACAGCAGGACAGCTACAGCTGTCAGAATGATATAAATTTCTGCGATAACAAGAATTTTACGGAGTCCCTGCGGAATCCGTTCATACTCCTTTGCACCGAGATTCTGGGCTGAATAGGTGGTGATAGATGCAGCCAGGCTGTCACCGGGACCAGCACATAGCTGTCGATGATGGAGACCGCATTAAAAGCAGCGACTGCATCGACACCAAGGGCGTTGACACCGGACTGGACCAACAGGCGGCCTACATAGAGGATGGTCTGCTGAATGGCTGAGATAGAACTGAAATCGATGGTTCGTTTCAGCATGGAAGTTTTTACCCTCAGATCCCGAATGCCAAGGCGCAGCATCGGTACCTTCGCCCAGATGAGATGAAGAGAGCCAGTGCCGATACGCCCTGGGAGAGAATGGTAGCAATCGCGGCACCGGAGACTCCAAGGTGGCAGTAACCAACCAGAAATACATCCAGAAAGACATTGACGATGGTGGTCAGAATCAGAACGTAAAGCGGTGCTCGAATCCCCGATGGCCCGCAGGGCAGCGGAAAAATGTTATAAAAGAAGGTAAAAATCAGACCGAAAGAGATAATCTGCAGGATTTACAGCGAAGCTTGGGCGGATATCTCTGCCGGTGTCTGGGTCAGACAGATAAAAAGATGGCTTCCGGAAAGTGCGATAACGGATAACACAATGGTAAGGACCAGACCGGAGAGAACCGAGGTGGCAAATTCATCCTTCAGATTTTGATATTCCTTTGCTCCGAAATAGCTTGCCATGAGAACGGATGCACCGATGGACAGACCAACAATTAAAAATGTCAGAATATTCATAATGGGTCCTGCTGCCCCTACGGCGGCCAGAGCCTCTTTTCCATAAAACTGTCCCACTACCACGGAGTCAACGGTGTGGTAGAGCTGCTGAAATAAATTTCCAAAAACAAGCGGAACCGCGTAGGCAATCAGGTGTCCGGTTATATTTCCTTTTGTCATATCACGTGCCATAAGCATTTCCTCCAAATCCCAATTTATAACTAAGATTGTAGCACGGAACAGAGTGTCTGCCAAATGAAAAAATCTGTCGAATCATGCCGATTTGGAATGCGAAGCATCGACAAGCTTCCGTTACTGGGCACACATGTGTGAACAGTAACAGGAGTTGGAGCAGCATAAAACCGCCCTATCTAGTGGAAATCACCAGGGAAATGTGGTAAGATATATAAGTTAAACTGGACTTAATAGCGGTTGACAGATTGACAAAAGTAAAAATTGTATCTTTCAGTATAAAAACAGTAAAAATTGAGTTGGAAACAACAGACAGAAAGGAAGTACAGTATGCAGGCAATCATTCTGGCTGGCGGACTGGGGACGCGGCTTCGCAGTGTGGTAAGCGATCGTCCGAAACCGATGGCGCTGGTTGAAGGTAAGCCGTTTCTGGAGTATGTGCTTCAGGGGCTGAAAAAAAGCGGAATTGATGATATTATTTTTGCCGTCGGTTATAAGGGCGGCATGGTGGAAGAATATTTTGGAGACGGATCGCGGTTTGGCATCCGGGCGCGGTATGCGTATGAGGAAGAGCTGCTCGGCACGGCGGGCGCGATCAAGAATGCCGGGAAATATGTGACGGACGAGCAGTTTTGTCCTGAATGGCGATACATTTTATCAGATGGATTTCGGTGATTTGAGCCGGATCCAGCAGGAAAAAAATCTGGAGATGGCGCTGGTTCTGCGCGGTGTGCCGGATATTTCGCGTTATGGGGCGCGCGACCGACGGGCTGCTGACCGCTTTTAATGAGAAAAACGGCAATACTGGGGCGGGCACGATCAACGGCGGTGTGTACCTGATGAAGCGGGCGCTGCTGGATGAGATTCCGGAGGAAAAGTTTCGCTGGAAAATGAGTGCATCCCCAGGTGGATGCAGGAGGGAAGACGTCTCGGCGGCATCGTAAATGATGGCTATTTTATTGATATCGGTGTGCCGGAGGATTATTTCCGGTTCCAGGAGGACGTAAGAAAAGGAGACATTACATGGTAATCAGAGGAAGAGCGCCGCTGCGCGTGAGCTTTGGCGGCGGCGGTACGGATGTAGCACCATTCTGTGTAGAACAGGGCGGTGCCATTATCGGAAGTACTATCAATAAATATGCATATTGTTCGATCATTCCGAGGGATGATGACCAGATCACGGTTCATTCCCTGGACTTTGATATGACAGTCAAATACAACGCGAAGGAAAATTTCGTCTACGACGGACGGCTGGATCTTGTCACGGCAGCGCTGCGGGCGATGGATATCAAGCAGGGATGCGAGGTTTATTTACAGTGTGATGCTCCGGCTGGTTCGGGCCTTGGAACCTCCTCGACCGTCATGGTAAGTCTTCTGACCGCGATGGCGCGCTGGAAAGGAATTACGCTGGATAATTATGCGATGGCGGATCTGGCTTACGGCGTGGAGCGGATCGATCTGGGGATTTCCGGCGGCTATCAGGATCAGTATGCGGCTACCTTCGGCGGCATCAACTTTATTGAATTCCATGGCCGCAACAACGTGGTGGTCAACCCGCTCCGCATCCGCCGCGATATTATTAATGAGCTGCAGTATAACCTGTTGTTATGCTACACGGGCAATATCCATGTATCCGCGAATATTATCAAGGATCAGGTAAGCAACTATAAGAAACCGGATGCATTTCAGGCGATGTGCGAGGTAAAGGCGCTTTCCTATGCGATGAAGGACGAGCTTTTAAAGGGAAATCTCCACAATTTCGGCCGCCTCCTGGATTACGGCTGGGAGAGCAAGAAGCGGATGAGCAGCAAGATCACAAATCCGCAGATTGATATGCTCTATGACGAGGCGAAAAAAGCGGGCGCCCTCGGCGGAAAGCTTTTAGGTGCTGGCGGCGGCGGCTTCCTTCTTGTGTACTGCCCATACAATGTTAAACATCAGGTGGCGCGCCGTCTGGAAGCGGCAGGCGGACAGCTGATGGATTGGAATTTCGAACTGCGCGGCGCTCAGAGCTGGATCTGCGATGAGGATCGCTGGGACTACCGCGATATTCAGGTGCAGATGCCGGATAAGGAGTATACATTCCATGTGTAAAATAGCTGTAAAGTAGTATTCCTCGACCGTGATGGCACGATGAACGTGGAGGTCAATTATCTTCACCGAAAAGAAGATTTGAAGCTGATTGACGGTACCGCAGAGGCGGTCCGTCTCCTGAACGAGGCCGGATATAAGGTGATCGTCATTACCAACCAGGCGGGCGTGGCGAGAGGTTACTATACCGAGGCGGATGTAAAAATCCTTCATGATTATATGAATGAGGTGCTGGAGCGTGACGGAGCACACGTAGATGCGTTCTACTATTGCCCGCACCACCCGGAGCATGGGATTGGACTTTATAAGAAAAAATGCCATTGCCGCAAGCCGGAGACGGGAATGTTTGAGATGGCAGAGCGCGATCTGCCGGAGGGCATTGATAAGGTGCATTCCTATATGATCGGGGACAAGCGCATCGACGCGCAGGCAGGAAAAACTTCGGCGTGACCGGGGTCCTTGTCGGAACCGGCTATGGGGCAAAAGAACATGCGGAAGATAGGGCGGCTGGACTTATAAAAGAGGACGGAAGCTGCCCGGCGGGCGGTTATGATGCGTATGCGGAGACGCTGCTGGATGCGGTGCGCGGGATTTTAGGCGGGCGTATATAGAATGCGGCTCACAAAAAGATTCCGGGAGTACATAAACTAGAAGAGAGGAACCATCGACATGCAGAATCAGAGACAAAACGGACGACCAGACGCAGCCGTGCGCATGGCTGGTCTTTTTCTGGTGCTGTTCTGTGTGGCGGCGGTTCTGATTCCGGCAAAACGCTGTTTACGGGAAATGGTTTTGTGGATTACATTCATTTCACGGAATCGAAACGGATGTATGTGGAGATTGCGATTCTGGCAGTCTTGATCTTTGGGGGGCTGGCGCTTTTGAAGCGCGGACGCAGCCGGATGTACTGGCTGACGGCGGTTGTGCTGGTGTTTTCCTGGATTCATGTGGTATTTCTGCCGATGGTGGTGTCGGCGGTGTATCTGATTAGCCTGTTGGCGATCGGGCGGTTTTTGAGAAAACGGGTGTTTTCAGGGGAACGGTCTGGGAGCGACCTTATTTTTCTTTTATATGGACTTCCTTTTGGCGCCTCCTTTGCAATCGTTGTGTATTGCCTCCTTTCTGCCCTTGGCGTTGGAAAAATCGCCTGGATGCGCCTGAGCGTCTATGTTCTGGGTGTGGCGGCGCTGGGCTTTGATTTTTCCTCGATTTCCTGCCAGTGCATCATGGGATGGCAGACGCTTTCCTGGATGCTGGATGGCAGGGACAAGGTGTCGGTTCATGTGATTGAGGCAGGGAAACAGGCGTTACTGTTCACAGGTAGGCACTTTTGGAACCGAAAGTGCCGTAAGAAAATGGTGCAGCAGAATTTGCCGTATTTAAATGCGAAACCGGCAAATTCCGTTACTGGGCATGTATGCGTGAACAGTAACAAACCGGCTGGCAGCGGGGAGCGCGGGAAATACCGCGCCGGGTGCGCCGGGCATGGACGCTGGCGGCTGGCTGGTGTGCCCTGATGTTCCTGATTCAGGTGGGACGCCTGAATATCGCACTCGACTTTGATACACTCTGGTATGGTGTGCGTTCCCAGTACATTGTGGCAGGCGGAACCGGGCTGTATGAGAATCCGGGGCTGGTCGGCATGGTCTATGTGTATTCGAAGGGCTTTGAGGTGCTGACTCTGCCGCTCTGCGATCTGGCGAGTCACAGCTACCTGACGTTCTTTAACCTCTGGCTGGCAGTTCTGGGAATCGGGGCGATGGTCTGGAATGCGGTGCTGCTGACGGGCAATCGAAAGCAGGAGACGAGAAGAAACTAACGTATCACAGCGTCTTGGGGAATTATGGCAGCTGTTTTGACGGTTTCGGTGCCGGAGCATCATGAATATGGCGCTCACAGCCAAGGCGGATTTGATTACGTGGCTGCGCTTATTATGCTGGGATGTTTCTTTCAGTATATTCATGTGTATGAAAATCATTGGATATTCCTCTCCGGGGCAGCCGGTTCCTATTTCCTGTCCCTCACGATGAAGCCGACCTCCCTGGTCTTTTCCACTGCCGTATTTGGCATGATGGGGCTGTACCTTCTGTGGTTCTGGTTTCATGAGCGCGGGGCGGTGGCTGACCTGTTTCACCATCTGGTCCGCCTGATTGGCTCCTTATGCCTGCCGTTTGGGGCATTGGTTGGTATCTGGGCGCGGACGATGAAGATCACGGGAATGCCGGTCACTTCGGTGTTTACTTCGATTTTTTGCATGGTTTGGTTTTAAAATGAAATACCCATTTGCCACCTCGGAGCTGCCGCAGAATTATCAGGAGGAATCAACGCTTCATGTGCTGGCGCGGCGCATCTGGCAGATGCTGATGCAGCCGCAGGGTGAAGATATGGGGCATGTAATTCTGGCGTGGGGAACCTCGCTGATGGCGGTGCTGATTGTGATGCTGGTGCTTTATGGGATTTTCTAAAAAGGGAGATGAGCAGTCCCATATCTGGAACGCGGCATTGGTAATTTTCTTCCCATTTGTGATCGTCAGCCTGATCAGCCTGTCGATGCTTTACCAGATCGACGGAAATTATTTCATGCTTCTGTATTCTATGCTGATTCTGGGGGCATGCCGGGCGATGGTGTATTTTAAGAAAATCGGCTTTTATCCGCTCGCGTCGAAGTGCCTGGCGCCGTTGCTGGTATTAAATCTGATTGTCACGGCGATCAGCAGCTGGGCGTGGACGGCTGGATTTTCGGAGATTCATCTTCTGAATAAAGGGCGTGTCAACCACCGGGCGCAGGAACAGGCGCGGATGGAGGAAAAGGGAAACACGCTGATCTGGCAGGAAGTGTCGCAGGATCCGGAAAACCGGGTGATCGCATTTGGAACGCATCCGTACTGTTTGCAGTTCCCGTGCAATGTGGAGTCGTATAAGGATATTACATCGCCGTGGGGCAACGTCGAACTCGTCAACTCGCCGGAGGCGTTTGAAACCTATATGGCGTATGCGAAGACAGATTATGTCTACGCGGAAGCAGGCTATCTGGGACCGGGAAGCTGGGAGTGGAGTCTGGATCTTCTGCGGGAGCAGATCCGCAGAGGCAGCCTGACCGATCTGTTTTTTGAAAATGGAAATATGCTTGCGCGGGTATCCGACACAGCGGTGCCGGAGGAAGAAGCGCAGAACAATCTGGAAATGTTTGAGCAGGAGTATTTATTTTATGATGCAGAAGCTCAATAGACATCGAAAAACCTGACAGGAGGAAATAGAAATCATGAAGGAATACGAGTACCTAGACTAGCTGATCAGCCGCTATCCGGTTCTTGCACCGGTGAAAGCGGATATTCGCACTGCGTATGAAACGATGAAAGAGTGCTATGAGCGCGGCGGAAAACTTCTGATTGCCGGAAATGGCGGAAGCTGTGCGGATTCGGAGCACATCGTGGGCGAGCTGATGAAGGGGTTTGTGAAGAAACGCCCAGTTTCGGAAGAGATAGAAAAGGCACTGAAAACGGTGGATCCGCAGATGGGAGCGGAACTTTCCGAAAAGCTGCAGCAGGGACTTTCGGCGATCGCTGACTGGTCATGCAGGACTGACCACCGCATTTATGAATGATGTGGACAGCAGCATGACTTATGCGGAACAGGTGCTTGGATATGGAAAGAGGGGATGTGTTCCTCGGAATCTCAACCTCGGGCAATTCAAAAAATGTCCTGTATGCAGCCGTGACGGCAAAGGCAAAGGCTTAAGGTTATCGCTTCTGGGACGCGACGGCGGGCGGATCCGTGGGTACAGCGACACTGCGATTGTCGTGCCGGGCAGAGACATTTAAGATTCAGGAGCTGCATCTTCCGGTGTACCATGCACTGTGCCTGATGCTGGAGGAGTATTTCTTTTAGGATATATTTTGTTTCATGGAAAGGAAGTAATGATTCAGCAGGTTCATGAAAACTGGATGATTACAAAGGGAAAAGTATGTTATTTGGAAACAGGCCGGCAGACAA